>Ga0105239_10000449_pt1 | contig 60141 bp, 40 predicted proteins | sample KBSC44metaG_FD_92761 | JGI IMG/M metagenome (GOLD analysis project Ga0105239, IMG submission 92761) | Corn rhizosphere microbial communities from Kellogg Biological Station, Michigan, USA - KBS C4-4 metaG | ecosystem: Host-associated > Plants > Roots > Rhizosphere > Soil | place: Michigan, USA...
AATATATACCTTCTGGGACTACTTCCGCAACGCCTTCGCCCGCAACGCCGGCCTGCGCATCGACCACTTCCTCCTCACCCCACAGCTCGCCAAACGCCTCAAATCCGCAGGCGTAGACCGCGATGTACGTGGCTGGGAAAAGTCCAGCGACCACGCCCCCGTCTGGATCCAGCTGACCTGAACCCTTTCCCAAACCATAACCCCCACAAACCCGTGCCCCTCCCTCTACACCGTCACATAACCCTCCTCATCTTCATCCCTTCGCTTCGAAGAAACCTTCTCCTGCAGCGACTGGAAAATAACGAACAACACCGGTATAATGAACACACCCAGGATAACCCCGACCAGCATCCCCCCTACAGCGCTCCATCCAATAGAGTGATTGCCCTGCGCCGACGCCCCCGTCGTAAAGATCAGTGGCATCATCCCGACAACAAACGCAAACGAGGTCATCAATATCGGACGAAGCCTGAGCCTCGAACCCTCCAGCGCAGCCTCTACCAGCCCCATGCCCTTCCGCCTCCGCTGAACCGCAAACTCCACGATAAGAATGGCATTCTTCGCCAGCAGCCCGATCAGCATGATCAACCCTATCTGCACATAAACGTTATTCTGCAACCCCGCCATGCCCACAAAAGCAAACACACCCAGGATACCCGTCGGCACCGTGAGTATCACCGCCAGAGGCAGGATATAGCTTTCATACTGCGCCGACAACAAAAAGAACACGAACAACACGCTCATCAGGAATACAAATACCGTCTGATTACCGGCCTTGATCTCCTCCTTCGTTATACCGGTGAACTCATAGGCATATCCTTTCGGCAACGCCTTCTTCGCCGTTTCCTGGACAGCCCTGATCACATCCCCCGTACTAAAGCCCGGCTTCGGCGTCGCATTGATCGTAACGGCATTGTATAGATTGTTACGGGTGACCGTCTCCGGACCATATACCCGGACAAATTTCGCAACCGAAGTAGCTGGTACCATCTGGCCGCTGCTGTTCTTGACATAGACACCGCCCAGCGAATTGGCGTCCAGCCGGTAAGGAACATCGGCCTGCGCCATCACGCGATAGTATTTTCCAAATCGGTTGAAGTCCGAGACAAAGCTGCTGCCGTAGTAGATCTGCATCGTATTCATCAGGTCGGTCACAGACACGCCCAGCTGCTTCGCCTTGTCTTCATCTATCTCGATATTATACTGGGGATTGCCGGTATTGAAAGTAGTAAAGGCCGATCCGACCTCCGGACGCTGCGACAAAGCGCCCACAAAGCCCCAGGCCGTCTGCCCTAATTTCTCCAACGGCCCGCTCGCCCGGTCCTGCAACATCATCTCCACCCCGCTGACGTTTCCGAAACCCTGAACAGTAGGGAAGTTTACAAAGATCGACATGGCATCGCTTACCTGACCCGTTTCCCCGATAAGCCGGCCGGTGATCTGGGTGGGGTCCTTTGCAGGCCCTCTTTCATTCCTGGGATTCAGCCGGCAGAAGACAACTGCATTCGGGGAAGCAAAAGAGCCGGTCACAAAGTTCATCCCATTCACATTCCAGACATCGCTGGCCGCCCCGTCATGCATAACGATCTTGCTTATATTATCGGTAGCACGGCTGGTCCTGCTCAACGAGCTCCCCGCCGGCGTTTGCGCTACGGCGATGATGAAGCCCTGATCTTCATCGGGAATAAAGCCCGAAGGAGTTCGTTGAACCAGCAGGAACGCCCCAATACATACGATCACCAGCCCTGCTATAGCCACCCATCTCCGGCGGACCAGGAACTTCAGGCTTCCTATATATTTCCCCGTCATCGCCGTAAAACCCGCATTGAATGCCGAAAAAAATCGCGCCGCCAGCCCCCGTCTTCGTCCACCCTCTTCGGCATGCGGACTCTTCAGGAACAACGCGCACAACGCCGGGCTCAACGTCAACGCATTGACGGCCGAAATAATAATGGCCGTCGCCAGCGTAAACGCAAACTGCTTGTAGAACACCCCCGCGGGCCCCTGCACGAAACTAACTGGGACAAACACAGCCGCCATCACAAGCGTAATGCTAACGATCGCCCCCGATATCTCGTTCATGCTCTCGATAGTCGCCCTCCGCGGAGGCAAATGCTCCCGCTCCATCTTCGAGTGGACGGCTTCCACGACCACGATAGCATCGTCTACCACGATCCCGATCGCCAGCACCAGCGCAAACAGGGTCAGCAGATTAATGCTGAACCCGAACAGATTCAGGAAGAAAAAAGTACCGATAATGGCGACAGGCACGGCAATGATAGGGATCAACGTAGACCGGAAATCCTGCAGGAATATAAAGACTACGAATGCCACCAGCACGAACGCAATGATCAGGGTCTCTTCCACCTGCCCGATCGAAGCATCCAGGAACTCCTTGGCATTATACATGATCTTGAAATGCATGCCTTCAGGCAGATTCGTGTCGAATTCCTTTATCTGCCTCTCCAGCTCTGTTAGTATCTGGTTGGCATTGGACCCCGGTGTCTGCAGAACGCCAAAGCCGGAAGCTGGCTTACCATTCAGTTTGTTGGAGGAGATATAAGTGTAGGCCCCGAACTCGACACGCGCCACATCCTTCAGACGCAGCAACGACCCGTCGCTGTTCGCCTTGATCACCATATTCTCATAATCCGTATTCTTGTTCCGCTTCCCCTTATACTTTATTACATACTCGAATGATTCCGGACTGCTCTGCCCCAACCTTCCCGGCGCAGCCTCCAGGTTCTGATCCTTGATGGCGTTCAGGACATCCTGCGGGGAAAGATTATTGGCGATCAGACGATCGGGCTTCAGCCAGATACGCATGGAATAGTCCTTCGAGCTGAACACCTGCGCCTGCGCCACGCCGGGAATACGCTGCAGCTGAGGAATGACATTTATCCGCAGGTAATTCTCCAGGAAAAGTTCATTGTACTTGCTGCTGTCATCGCTATACAGCCCCACAAACATGAGGAAGCTGTTCTGTATCTTCTGAGTGGCAACACCAGCCTGTATCACTTCAGGCGGCAGCTGACTATTCGCCCTCGACACCCTGTTCTGCACATTCACCGCATCGATATCCGGATTCGTGCCCTGCTTAAAGAATACGGTCAGGTTCATGGTGCCGTCATTGCTGGAATTGGAGGTCATATAGCTCATGTTCTCCACACCATTGACCGCCTCTTCTATCGGCACCGCGACCGTACGCGCTACCACTTCGGCATTGGCACCAGGATAGACCGCCGTTACCTGTACGCTGGGCGGCGCGATCTCCGGAAAAAGAGTGATCGGGAGTGAGAACAGGGAAAGCGCTCCCAAAAGCAACAATATGATGGAAACAACCGTAGACAATACCGGTCTTTCGATAAATCTTCTTAACATAACAGCTATTTTAAGATTAAGATAAGGTCCCGGGCGGGCCTTCTGTTATCAAAGTGGCTTCGCCTTTAGCAGGCTGTCGGTCGAGATCATTTGCGGATTGATCACCATTCCATCCCTTAGCCCTCCGATCAGGGTAGTGGACATAGAGCTCAACACAATCCTGTCGCCCTCCTTCACACCCTCCGAAACAAAATAATAGTTCGTGGTGTTCCCCGAAATGGTCAGTGGCTTGGTGACTATCTTATTGCTGTCGGCGACCGTATAAACGAAAACCTTCCCCTGCAGTTCGAAACTTGCATCCTGCGGGATCACCAGCGCAGACTTTAGGATCGTGGGTATCCTCACCTTCCCGGTATTGCCGCTACGCAACGTCCCTTCCGCATTGGGGAAACTCGCCCTGAACCTGATCGCCCCTACCGTTTTATCGAACTGCCCCTCCACCAGCTCCACTCTCCCCGGTTGAGGATAAACGCTGTTATCCGCCAGCACCAGCTGAACAGGCGGCATCTGTTTTACCTTCTCGGCAATGGTATTTCCCGGGTATTTCTGCTTGAATTCGAGGAATTCAGGCTCGCTCATGGAAAAATACACCCGCATGTCCCGCGTTTCCGACACGACGGTCAGCGCTCCCGCCATCGCCTTTGTCACAAGACTCCCCGTTTTAAAGGGAATAACCCCTACATACCCGTCGCTGGGCGCCGTAATGGTCGTATATGTGAGGTTGACACGGGCATACGCGAGTGACGCCTGCGCCTGGTCCACCGCCGCCTTGGCGCTATTATACTGTGTCTGCGCCGACTTCAGCTGCACATCCGAGACCACATTGTTCTGCACCAGCGGTTTAAGCTTGTCTATATTTATCTGCGCATTCTCCATCGAAGCCCGGGCAGCCTGCACATTGGCCTGCGCGGTATTCAGCTGCTCCTCATACGGCCGCTTGTCAATGAGGAAAAGCGTCTGTCCCTTATGTACATACGCGCCCTCATCCACCTCGATGGCGGTCAGATAGCCGTCTATCTGCGGCCTTATTTCGACATCCTGCTTGCCTTGCACAGATGCCGGAAAGTCCTGATAAGTAGTGGCAGGCAGCGCTTTTACCGTAATTACGGGTAGCGTCGGAGGAGGCATGGCGCCCTGGCCGGCCTCTGCATTTCCATTCTTACAGCTATGCAACAGGATAGCAGCGGCAAGAGAGAAGCCGCCGGCCCTCAACGACCATAAAATAGGTAGTAGTGATTGGGTGCGTTTCATTTTACAGGTATTTGAGATGAGATGTTCGTTACATAAATTTAGCATTTTCCCCAATCCCGCGACGCTTATACCTTTCTCTTCAATGTGATCACCGTCACCTCGGGCCATATCCCCAGCCTCCCCGAGAAAGCCAGGAAGCCAAACCCCCTGTTCACATACAGATATCGCCCCTCGGTCTCCATCAATCCCGCCCAGTTCAAATACCTGTACTCCACCGGGCTCCAGCGAAACCGGTCTGTCTCTACCCCAAACTGCGCCCCATGCGTATGCCCCGACAAGGTCAGATGTATCTTCGTCGGATTATGCCTTATCTTTTCTTCCCAGTGCGTGGGATCATGCGACAGACAGACCTTAAAGACACCCGGGTCCACACCCTCCATCGCCTTCTCCAGGTTACCCATCTGGATGAACCCGCGACCCCAGTTCTGCACGCCGATCAACGCGATCTTCTGCCCGTCCTTTTCCAGATGAACATGCTCATCCAGCAATAACCGATACCCCAGCTCCTTATGATGCCCCTTCAGCCGCTCTAAGTTTTCCGATTTCTCCTGGTCGGAATCCCACCGGATATAATCTCCATAGTCATGATTCCCAAGAATAGAGAACTGCCCATACGGCGCCTTCAGCTGGCCAAACCGGCTGATATACGGCTCGATCTCCCAGGCCGCATTGTTCACCAGATCACCGGTAAATACGAACAGATCGCTGTTCTGCGCCTTTGCCAGGTCGATCCCCCGCTGCATAGCATCCACATTGTCGAAAGAACCCGAATGGATATCCGAAAGCTGTGTGATCGTAAACCCGTCGAACGCCGCCGGCAGATCGTCAAAGAACAGGGTCGTCCTGTGTACCCTGTAATCATACTTGCCCTTCAGCATCGCATATAGGAACGACGTCAACGGAATCGCAGCAAAAACCGTGGCGACCTCGCTGATGAATCGCCTCCTGCTGCCGTCCACCTTCTTCCCCGACACCCGACCATAGCCCCAGTAAAAGAACCGCCCGACATCCCCCAGCAACAGCACCACCACAAAAAATATCCTGGTCACTATCAGCGCCAGCACCAGGCTCAGCACCCACTCGTGATAAGGCCGCATCCCGCTCGCCGTCCTGAAGCTGTCCAGCCCGGCCAGGAACAACAGCGTTATCCCAACAGAAACGAATAGATATCCCCACTTCACACCCCCCGCCAAACGCCTCGACTTCCATCCCTTAGTCAGCGTCTTAAGACCACTGAACACATACCAGTCCATCAGAAAGCCTGCCATAAGAATGATCAATAGAACCCTAATAATTCCACTACCGTGCATATCCTGCAGATTTTTACATAAATGTATCTCATTTCAACCCACGCCGCTCCAAAATTTGTATGGCCGGTATTTCATATTATACCCCCTTTAATTATCTTCAGACTTCCATAAATAACCAACCATGGGCCTCATACGCGCCTCCCGACAAACCGTTCTATTCCTTGTCTTGACCGTTTCCGCATTCGCCCAGCAGCCCCTCCTGCTGCGGCAGCCCGCCATCAACCGGGACGGAACCCTCGTCGCCTTCTCCTTCCAGGGAGATATCTGGACCGTACCCGCCACAGGAGGCAGGGCTACCCGCCTCACCGTCCACGAAGGCTACGAAGGACATCCCGTCTTCAGCCCCGACGGCAAACAGATAGCCTTCTCCGGCGCACGCTACGGCAACAACGACATCTTCGTGATTCCCACAGAAGGCGGCACGCCCCGCCGCCTGACCTTCCAGTCAGGAGAAGACATCATCTCCAGCTGGACACAGCCCGACAAGATACTCTTCTCCACAGCCCGTGAGTTCAACGCGATCGAACGGCCCCTGGAAGTATACGCCATCAACCCCTCCGGCGGCACCGAGTCCCGCATCCTGGACGCAGTCGGCTTCGATCCAATCCTCTCTCCGGACGGACGCTGGATGGCATTCACCCGCGGCGACATCAACCCTATCGCCCGCGAAGCCTACAGAGGCAGCTCCAACAGGGACATATGGCTGTATGACACCCGTAAGAAGACATTCCAGAAACTGCCCGGCACCGCCGCCAACGATATCCTCCCACAATGGGGCAGCAGCAACACCCTCTATTTCCTCAGCTGCATTGACGGCCCCTACAACCTCTATCGCTGGACGCTGGACGCGGAAGGTCACGCTGGCACACCCGAAAAGCTCACCAGCTTCACCACGGAATCCATCCGCCACTTTGGCCTCTCCGCCGACGGCTCGTCAGTCGTCTTTGAAAGAGACATGCACCTCTATACGCTCAGGACAAGCGCGCCAAAAGAGATCAAGACCATCGACGTCACCATCAACGCAGACGACCGCCAGGACCCCGCCGAACAAAAAACGCTCACCAGCGGCGCCTCGGAATACGCGCTTTCCCCCAATGGAAGGCTGATCGCCTATGTCGACCGCGGAGAGGTATTTATTAAAGAGGCCGACAAGGAAAAGAACAGAAGCATCGATGTCTCCAACCACCCCTTCCGCGACGTCCAGCCCACCTGGCTCAACGATTCGGCCCTCCTGTTCTGCAGCGACCGCGCCGACGGCAACTACGACATGTACCTCGTCCGTTCTTCGGACACCGCCGAACACAATATATTCAAAAGCCTGAAACATGAGCTCACACCCATCACCCATACCGGCGAAGACGAAACCAGCCCTGTCATCTCTCCCGATGGAAAAAAGATCGCGTATATACGCGGCCGGGGAACGCTCGTCGTAGCCGATATCTCGCCCGCAGGCCGGCTGTCCAACGAAAAGCTCCTCACAAAAGGCTGGGCCACCCCACAAGGCGTAGTCTGGAGCCCAGACTGCAAATGGCTCGCCTACTCGCAGTCCGACCTCTATTTTAATGACGAAGTATTCATCCAGGCGGCAGACAACTCGTCGGCGCCCGTCAACGTTTCCATGCACCCCCGCAGCGACGCAAACCCCTTCTGGAGTCCCGACGGCTCCAAGCTGGGCTTCCTATCCGAACGCAGCGTGTCCCGCAGCGTCGACGTCTGGTTCGTCTGGCTGAAAAAAGACGACTGGGAAAGATCAAAGGAAGACTGGCAGGATAAAGACACCCCGCCAGCTGACAACGCCAACACTGCAAAAACCAAAAAACCCGTAACCGTAACCATCGACTTCGACAAGATTTATGAAAGGATAGTCCAGGTGACCAGCTTCCCTGGCGAGGAAGACGACCTGTCGATCAGTAAGGATGGCGAAACATTTTATTATACGACTGTCAGCAGCACCGCCAAAGGCCGCGACCTCTATAGCATCAAATGGGATGGGAAGGACCTGAAAGAGCTCACCAAGGGCGGCGCCAACCCTTCCAACGTCACCCCGGACAAAGACGGCAAATATCTCTACTATAATACCCGCATGGGCGCCATGGCAAGGGTCGATCTCAAAACAGCCAGCTCCGAGAACCTGCCCTACACCGGGAAAGTTAGGATCGACTACGTAAAAGAAAGGACGCAGGTCTTCGAAGAAGCCTGGCGAACGATGCGCGACGGCTACTACGATCCCAACTTCAACGGCTATGACTGGAACAAGCTCCGGGAAAAATACCGCGACCGCTGCATATACGCCAGCACCAGCAACGACTTCCGCGACATGTTCAACCTCCTCCTCGGCGAGATCAACTCCAGCCACGTCGGCTTCACGGCCGCCGACCGCACAGAGACGCAAAAGGACGCCACCGGCCGGTTAGGCGTCGAGCTGATCCCCACCACAACAGGCATGAAGGTCACACATGTGATCCCTAACAGCCCCGCCGACAAACACCTGAGCAAACTCAATCCCGGGGATATCATCACCGCCGTCAACGGCGAGCCGGTCCGCGCAGAAGACAATTTCTACAGCCTTCTCAACGGCCTTATCGACGAAAAGATCCTCCTCTCCGTCCAGACACCCGACGGCAAGGCAAAAGAGGTGCCTATCCGCCCGACAGCCAGCCTCAGGAACGAACTCTACGAAGAATGGGTCGACCAGCGCAAAAAGCTCGTCGAAAAATGGTCGGGCGGCAAATTGGGCTATATCCATATCCGGGGCATGGACTTCCCCAGCTTCGAAGTCGTCGAACGCGAGTTCACCGCCGCCGGCTTCGGCAAGGAAGGCCTGGTCATCGACGTCCGCTACAACGGCGGCGGCAGCACCACCGACTATCTCATGACCATCCTCAACTACAAACAGCACGCCTATACGATACCCCGCGGTGCCAGCGACAACCTGGAAAAAGATAAAAAGAAGTTCAGGGACTATTACCCCATCGGCGAACGGCTCGTCTACGCCGCCTGGACCCGACCATCCATCGCTCTCTGCAACGAAGGCAGCTACTCCAACGCGGAGATATTCTCACACGCCTACAAAACCCTCGGCATCGGCAAGCTCGTAGGCGTCCCCACCAACGGCTCGGTCATCTCCACGGGCGGCAAACAGCTGATGGACGGCTCCTTCGTCCGCCTCCCCGGCAGAGGCTGGTTCGTAAAAAGCACCGACAGGAACGAAGAGCTCGGCGCCTGTGTACCCGATATCCAGGTCGAAAATCAACCCGACTGGATTGCCCGCGACACCGACGACCAGCTGAAGGCCGCCGTCGACGAGTTGCTCAAAGAGCTCAAATAATACACTTCTGTTTCACATGGCCGGCGGCGGCATCACCAGCCTCCGTCGGCCAAAATTTTTTTCCCCCCACCCCTCCATCCGGCCATCTATCCCTTTCCCCACCCTTTTTTCTATTTCCCTCTCCCTTCTTATATTTAGGCCATGAACCGTCTGATCACCATCATCTCTATCACGATACTTGCGTCCTGCCACAACCCCTCCACTCCAGATAAAAAAACCGACTCCCTCGCGCTGCGTAACAGCATTCCCGAATCGCGGGTCCTCTCCCCCGATTCCGCCATCGCCAAAATGCACCTACAACAAGGCTATAGCGTGCGGCTGGTTGCCGCCGAACCCCTGGTCGCCGCACCCGTGGCCCTCAGCTTCGACGAAAAAGGCAGGATATGGGCCGTAGAGATGATGGACTATATGCCCGACACAGCAGGCACCGGCGAAGACGCACCCAGCGGAAGGATCGTCATCCTCTCCGATACCAACGCCGACGGCCGCATGGACCAGAACAAAGTCTTTCTCGACTCACTCGTCCTGCCCCGCGCCATCTGCCTCATCGAAGACGGCATCCTCGTAGCCGAACCACCAAAACTCTGGTACTACACGATAAAAGACGACAAACCCATCCACAAGACCCTCGTCGACTCCGACTACGCCGCCGGCGGCAACGTCGAACACCAGCCCAACGGCCTGTTCAGAGCCATGGACAACTGGATCTACAACGCCAAATCCGCCAAACGCTATAAAAAAGTCGGCAACCGCTGGCTCATCGAAAGAACACATTTCCGCGGACAATGGGGCATCTCCCAGGACGAATATGGACGCCTCTACTACAACAACAACTCCGAGAATCTGCTCGGCGACTACTTCCTCCCGGGCCTGGGCGCTACCAACCCCCACCAGCGCAACGTCGCCGGCTTCAACGAACACATCGTTTCCGATAACCGCGTCTTCCCCGTCCGGCCCACTACCGGCGTCAACCGCGGCTACCAGCAGGGCATACTCGACGACAGCCTGCGGCTCAGAGAATTTACCGCCGCCTGCGGGCCCGTCATCTTTAACTCCATGATGTTCGGTGAGGAAAACAGCGGCCACGCCTTCATCGCGGAACCCGCCGGCAACCTCATCAAAGAAGACATCCTCGAACCCAGCGGCTTTGTCACAAAAGGCAAAGAAGCCTACGGGAAAAAGGAATTCCTCGCCAGCGAAGACGAACGCTTCCGCCCCGTCAACCTCTACACCGGCCCCGACGGCGCCCTCTATATCGTCGACATGTACCGCGGCATCATCCAGCACAAAACATATCTTACCGCCTACCTGAAGAACGAAATAAAACAACGCGCCCTCACCAAACCCCTCAACTGCGGACGCATCTACAAGGTCATTACACATACCTCCAGTTCCCCCACTTTCACTAATAACCCTGGGCACTGGGTCGAACTGTTAGGCGACGCCAACGGCTGGACCCGCGATAAAGCCCAACAGCTGCTCGTCGACCACAAAGCCACCCAAACCGTTCCTCTCCTGCGTCAACTGCTCACCCGCGGCAAAGGCCCTGCCCGATACGCCCTCTGGACCCTCGAAGGTCTCGGCGCCCTCCAGCCCTCCGATCTTCTACCACCGATCAACGGCAACGACCCGACCCTCCGCGTCCAGGCCCTGGCAGCCCTCCCCTCTATATTAGATCGTAATAACTACCGCCAGTTCCTGCCCGCGATCAACAACATCATCGCGGGCAACGACACGCTTTTGGCCCCCTATATCGCGTTCATTACCCCATCGATTCAAAAGCTCGACCCCAAACTCGCCCACGACATACTTGTAAAACTAACCCGCCAATATCCCAATAATATTTACATCGCCGACGCCATCATCAGCAATCTCTATAACAAAGAAGAAGCCTTCTATAAAGAGTCCCTGGCCATCAATCCCGATACCACCCTTAGCATCAATCGCCAGCTAAAAAAAGTATTGCTCGACATCGCCAGGGCCGGCAACGCCACCAGCTTTAAACAGCTCGCCATAACCTATCCCAAAGGCGCCTCCATCTTCCAGTCCCTCTGCCAGACCTGCCACGGCGCCGACGGCAACGGCATCCGGTCCCTCGGCCCACCCCTCAATACCTCCAACTGGGTACTCGGCGACAAGAACAGGCTGATCCCGATCGTCCTCTACGGCCTCACCGGCCCCATAAAAGTCGCAGGCAAACTCTATAAAGCCCCCGAGGTCAGCGGCGACATGCCCGGCATCGGCTCCAACAAAGAGTTCTCCAACGAAGACATCGCCCAGACCCTCAACTTCATCCGCAACGCCTGGACCAACAAGGTCAACAAAGCCGACAAGATCATCCCCGAAGACATCGGCGCCATCCGCGAAAAATTCAACGACCGCCAAAAACCCTTTACCATGGAAGAGCTGGGAACCCTAAAATAATCCCGGCCACCCGCCCGGCGAGCTCCCCACCCAGAGAGCCCCCTACCCCCCGGCCACCCGGGGAACTTCCCCATGACTCACACCCGCTCCCTCCGGCCATCACCCGGGGAACCTCCCCCTCACCCACACCACTCGCCGGCCACCTGGAGAGCCTCCCCCTGACCTACACCACTCCCCCGGCCACCCGGGCAGCCACTCCCTGACCACACACCCACTCGGCCATCACCCGGGGAACTTCCCCATGACTCACACCCACTCCCTCCGGCCACCTGGAGAGCCTCCCCCTGACCCACACCACTCCCCCGGGCCGTTACCCCGCACCGTTACCCCGGGGGCCCATACTCGCTCCCCCCACATCCGCGCCCAAACCATCCCCGAAGCCGCCCATACCGGGTCCCACCATCCTCATCACCCTCCATCACCTCATCACCCCTCATCACACTCCACCACCTCATCACCCCTCCATCACCTCATCACCCTCATCCCTCATCCCCTATCTTCCCCCATCAACTACGCCTTTGACCAACTCCCGGATCATCCGAACACCCCTTTTCACATCCATTCCCTTAAACCCACGGACACCCCCCAGCCACCGCTCTATCTCTCCTTCCTTCTTCTTCCACTCCCACAACGACAGACACATCGGCCCATCCGGCAATGTCTCCAATACATAAGTAGCCAGCGGAAGATAAGGATGTCCCTCTCTTACAATCCTTTCCTCCATTCTTTTAAAAAGTCCTCTATCCAAACTCCTCCCCAGTTCACGCCACAAACTGATACCTGCAACACTATCGCCCACCTCCTCCACCATTCCCGACAATACCACCAACCCCTCCTCCCTTAACACACCCGCCAACAGCTGCTTAAATGATCCATCGCAACTATCCAGCACATCCACGCTCCATAGTTTATACTTCCTTAACAACCCCTCCAGCGTGAACCGTTCCACATCCTCGTCTATCAGCGCATCCAGCAACCCACTCTCCAAATCCATGACCTGTAAAATATTGACCGGCAAGAACGCATACTTCGGTCGGGCAAAAAGTTCGAAATAATAGCTCTTGAAAAAAATACTCTTTCGGTCATACGTCACCTGCAGATACAAAGGATGCATCTCCGCTCCCTGGAACACCACTTCCTTCAAACGTTGATTGGAATAGGTCTTATAACTGACAGAATAGAATTGTTTCGCCAATAAAACTTTTCTGTAAAAATATAAATATGTTTTGATAATTTTATACTTCCATCAAAACTTTTGACCATGAATAATAACACCCCCTCGGAAAACTCCCGGCTCCGCCGCCTCAACATCCGGCTCTCCGAACAGGAATGGGAAAAGATCCAACAGCTGGCCGCAGACACCACCTGCCGCAACGTCAGCGACTACGCCCGCAAAGTCCTTTCCCGCAAACCCGTCAGGGTCTTCTACCACAATAAGTCCTTCGAGGCCTTCGAAGAACAGATGACCCGGCTCCTTCCCCTCCTCGAAAACTTCGCCGCCGACAACGACCAGGCCGGCTTCACCGCCACCGTGCTGGAAATTAAGAACCATATCGAAAAACTCTCCAACCATGCGACCAAAAACAATGACCTCCCACATCACCCGCTCCCCGACCAATAAAACAAAACCCAAACCCTGTGATCGTCTCAAAACCGTACACTCCTCATATCAGGACCGTACACCGGAACAACCCATCAAAATCTCAACTCACTGTTCCTCAACACCAAAAACTTTCTGGCACTCCGCTGGAATATACTCTGGCACACCCGGGGACGCCCGGTCAGACAAAAATCAAAACAACATTTAAAAAATAATTTTATGAAACAGTCCATCATCGTAACCGTCCTGCTCACCATCTTTACAAGCTACAGCTTCGCCACACCCACGGGAGACATCAACACATCGATAAAGACCTCCTTCCACCAGGACTTCCAAAACGTACAGCTCCTGTCCACCGAAAGCTACCAGACCTTCACCAAGCTCACCTTCAGAATGAACGACGCCGTCCTCTCCGCCTTCTACACGGAAAATGGTGAGCTGCTCGCCGTCACCCGCAATATCCTGTCCTCACAGTTGCCCCTCAACCTGCTCAGCAGCCTCAGGAAAAAGTTCAGCACTTACTGGATCTCCGATCTCTTCGAATTCGACAGGGATAACCAAAGCTGCTACTACATCTCCCTCGAGAACGCAGACACAAAAATGACCCTGCGCTCCAACGGCGACAACTGGCAACTCTATTCCTCCGTAAAAAAATAGTGATTTAGCAATTATGATGGGAGCTTCTTCGAAAAGAGGAAGCTCCCTCCCCAACACCACCAGGCACGCCTCGGTCCAACCACCCACCCCGAGTTCCCGGCTTACCCCCAGGCGCCGGCACCAGGCCATACCCTCCCAACCACCCCGCGGATCCCAATTACCCCAGTCTTCGCCACCGGGCCCGCCCCCCCAATCACCCCCTCCCAGAGCTCTAAAAAAGAAGACCCCCCCAATAATGGGAAGGTCTTGACCCTTAAAACAACCTGTCGCATATCTTAAATACTGAGTATTAGCAACCTTTATATATTTAATATTCCTAAACGTAAATATATATAATATTAGTACTACCCGAATGTCGTTTAGTAACTACATTTTAAAAATTTTTCCAAAATACTCCTCGCAGCCGCCAAACCACCCCCTTCAGACTCACGATCACCCTCAACTCCTACATGGAAACCCCCAATTCCACCCAGAAACCCCAAAAACATCCTACCCCAAAAACGACCCTCCCCAAAAAAATCCTGCCTAAAAAACTACCCTCCGCAAAAAATCTCCCCCAAAAACACCCAACCCACAAAAAACGACCCTCCTCCAAAAACCACGTATTCCAAAAATCCACCCTTTCGGATACCCAACATCCTCCTTAGGCAATCCGCCCACACCCACCATCAACTGTCGACTAACTTCAATCGCTTTTAAACCATCAACAGTTATGAGAAAATTTTTATCAATCACGTTGACCTGCCTCTTGCTGGCATGTATCGCCAACGCACAAACGCAGGAAGTGACCGGAAAGATCGTCGACTCCACAGGCGTCCCCATATCCGGCGCCACACTCAAAGTAAAAGGCGCTAAGACCGGCGCCAGCACAGCCACCGACGGCAGCTTCAAAATAAAGGTGCCCCACGGCGGCGCCCTCATCATCAGCTCCATAGGCTTCGCACCACAGGAGATCAGCGCCACCAGCAGCTCCCCGTTAATGATCACCCTCAACGGCAGCAACCGGACGATGAGCGAAGTAGTCGTCACAGCCATCGGCATCAGCCGCGAAAAACGAGAGCTCGGCTCCGCGACCCAAACGATCACCGCAGACCAGCTCAACCGCACCGGCTCAGGCAACCCGCTCAGCGAGCTCAACGGAAAAGCCAGCGGCCTCACCGTCGTCAACAGCTCGGGAGACCCCGGCTCAGGTACCTATATCCGCCTCCGCGGCGTAACCTCTATCACCGGCAACAACCAGCCGCTCATGGTCGTAGACGGAGTACCCATCGACAACTCTATCAACACCTACGACCCCACCGGCGCAGGCATCCTCGCCAGCGGCGCCAACGGCAACCTCACCGGCGGCACACAGCCCACCAACAGAGGCGTCGACCTCAACCCCAACGACATCGAATCGGTTACCCTCCTGAAAGGACCTGCAGCCACAGCCCTCTATGGGATACAGGCCGCCAGCGGCGCCCTCATCATCACAACAAAAAGAGGCGGCGCCGGACAAGGCCCGGTCATTTCTTTTAACTCATCCTTCTCCACCGACCAGACCAACAAACTGCCCGAGCGGCAAAACCTGTATTCCCAGGGCGATAACAACAGATACATCGGCCCCACCGACGGCTCAGGCAGCAAATTCACCTGGGGCGCACACATCGACACGCTCTTTCGCAATGGCGTAGCCGACGCCTATGACCCCAACGGCAAGATCGTAGGCGCCTCCAATCCGACAAAAAAGACAAAAGCCGTCGCCTACGACCCCTATAAATTCTTCCGCACCGGACTCACATATAACAATAATATCGCCCTCTCCGGCGGCAACGGCAAGACAGCCTACCGCATGTCCCTCGGCAATCTCCACCAGCTGGGCGTGATCCCGCTGACCAAATACGACAAAACTACTTTCAACATCAACGGACAAGCCACCCTCTCCAACCGATTTACCATATCCGGAGGGATCAACTTCATCCGCGGCGACAATGACAAGGCACAACAAGGCTCCAACACCTCCGGCGTCATGCTGGGTCTGCTGAGGACACCCACTACATTCGATAACTCCAACGGATTAAAGGACCCCGTCAACAACCCCGCTTCATACGTGCTGCCCAACGACAAAGAAAGAGACTACCGCGGCGGACCGGGCTATGACAATCCCTACTGGACCATCAACCGCGTCATCTTCCACGAAGACCTGCTCCGGGCATTCGGCTACGGACAGGCCAGCTACCAGCTCTTCGACTGGATGATCCTCGCCTACAAGTTAGGCGGCGACATCTATTCCCAGAACGACAAGAACGCCTATGACATCGGCTCCAATATCGCCCCGGCCGGCGCCGTTCACCTCTCGAACTTTTATAACCAGCAGTATAACTCGGACTTCACCGTCAATATAAAGGGCAACCTTTCAAGCGACCTGGCGGCCTCTCTCCTCGTCGGCCACAATTATTTCACGCTAAACCAGCACACCAGGCTGACCCACGGCACCGGCCTCACCCTCCCCGACTTCCTCGACATGGCTAACGCCCAGTCTTACACGAGCCAGGAGTTCGACTCGAGAAAAAGGAGCTCCGCCCTCTACGCCGAAGGCCACCTGTCCTACAAGGACTTGCTCTTCCTCACCCTCACGGGCCGCAGAGAGACGTCCTCAACGCTACCGGCAAAGAACAACAGCTTCTTCTACCCCTCTGCCAGCCTGGCTTATGAATTTTACAAAGGCAACTCAAACAAAACATTCACCTACGGCAAGGTCCGGACCTCCTTCGCCCAGGTAGGTAAAGACGCTCCGACCCACAGCCTCGAGACATACTACGTGCCGACAGCCGTAAGCGACGGGTTTACCTCAGGTCTCGTATATCCCGTCAATGGCAGCACCGGCTACCAGTTCGGCTCATCAGTCGCAGTCATTGGCAACCCCAATCTCAAGGCGGAAAAAACGAGCTCCTTCGAATTTGGGACCGACCTCGGCTTCTGGAAGAATAGGGTCACCCTCAACGCCACGCTCTATTATTCCCGATCCTCAGACGTGATCCTGACGGTACCGGTCGCCTTCAGCTCAGGCTTTGCGGCCGAACTGCTCAACGCAGCAGTGATCACCAACAAAGGCCTCGAGATCACGCTGAACACAACTCCTTTCCGCTCGAAGGACTGCCGCTGGGACCTGAACTTCAACTGGGCGCGCAATATCAACCTGGTCAGATCACTGGCCCCGGGAGTCGACCGCGTACTGCTCGCCGGCTTTACCAATGGAGAGGTCGACGCCGTGGCAGGCAAGCCTTTTGGCGTGATCTATGGCACTACCTATGTTCGCTCGACCCCGGCAGACCTTAAAAGCCCCATGCTGATCAACGATAGAAAAGGAGACGACGGTTACGGCATGCCGATAGTCAGCACACAGTCGACGGCGCTCGGTCAGATAGACCCCGACTGGACCGGCTCGATCATCAACAACCTGACATTTAAAGGCTTTACTCTGGGCGTACAGGTGGACATCCGCCACGGAGGCAATCTATGGGATGGCACACGGGGCGCAATGACCTATTTCGGAACGTCACAGCTGACCGCCAACCGCGGACAGGCCACCGTTTTCAAGGGTGTATCGGGCCACCTGAACGACAACGGCGACGTCGCCCATTTCGACGCCTCAGGCAACGAAACACTAAAGCCCGGCGGCCCCAACACCGTGGCCTCCACATTTAACGAGTTTTATTATCAGAATATCGGCAACAGCTTCATCGGGCCTATCGAAGCCAACATCGAGAACAGCGGCTTCGTCCGCATCCGCCAGGCCAGCGTCGGATACCAGCTCCCCGCTTCAGTGCTGAAGAACATGCACCTGAAAAGCCTGTCCCTGACCATCTTCGCCAATAACCCGGCCCTCTGGACAAAATACAAAGGCGTCGACCCCGAGACCAGCCTCGCCGGTCCGGCCAACGGACAAGGCCTCGACTATTTCAACAACCCCGGCATCAAAAGCTATGGCGTCCGCCTCGGCCTGAGCCTGTAAAACAAACAACGTCATGAGATACACATACCTCTTCTTTATACTATTCGCAGCATCCGCCTGCAAAAAGTCTTTCTATACCAACGCCAACATCAATCCTAACTCCCCCTCTCCCAATAGCATCATACCTGGCGTGCTGCTGCCTTCCGTAGAAGGGGCCCTCGCCTATCTCCAGGGCGGTGACCTCTCCCGCTTTTCCGCCCTCAACCTGCAGCAGGTCAAAGGCAACGCCCGCCAGGCCCAGGCCTTCTACCAGTATACGTATACGCTACAGGACTTCGACGCCGTCTGGGGGAATATCTACTCCGACGTGCTGGAGAACAATGAGGTTCTTTTACAGATGGCCGACGCAAAAGGCTACCACGCCTACAGCGGCATCGCCCGCATCCTCAAAGCCTATACGATGCAGCTCGCCGTAGACAACTGGGGTTCCGTACCCTATACCAACGCCCTGCAGGGCAACTCCGGAAACCTCAAGCCAGCCTTCGACAACGATAAAAAACTCTACGACACGATCGCCAGGCTGACCACCGACGGCATCGCAGCGCTCAGCAATACCGACGCCGGCTTGCTTACTCCCGGCAACGACGACGCCATCTACGGCGGCAAAGCCAGCCGCTGGATAAAGTTCGCACACGCCATCCGGGCTCGCCTTTATCTCCACCAGAGCAAGGGCAACGCGACAATGGCCGCCAACGCACTCCAGGAGATCGCCCAGTCCTTCGCCTCCAACGCAGACAACGCACAGTACGTCTTCGGCAACACCGAAACCAGCGCCAACCCCTGGTATCAGTTCAATGAACAGCGCACGGACATCAGTTTCTCCACCTCAACCGCTGCCGCAGCGATGGCCGACCTTCAGGACCCCCGCCTGCCCATCCTGATCGACACGGCTAACGACGGCTTGCTGTACTATGGTGCGATCAACGCCCCCGTTGAATTTATCACCTACGACGAGCTCCTCTTCGCCGGCGCTGAAGCCGTCCTTCGCAACGGCGGGACCGTCGCAGCAGCGACCGCATTCTACCAGCTCGCCATCAAAAGCAATATGCAGAAATTAGGTGCAAAAGACGCAGACATCACCAGTTATATCAACGTTAATGGACGCCTTCCCAACAACGTCGACGCATCGATCGTCATGATCGCCGTCCAGGAATACTTCGCCCTCTACCTCAATCCGGAAGCCTGGACACTGTGGCGAAGAACCAACAACCCTGCCCTCACCCCCCTGACCGGCGCCGGTATCCCCCGCCGTCTGCTTTACCCCCAGTCGGAATACTCCTACAACAAGGCAAACGTCCCCGGCTCTGTCACCCTCTACAGCCCAAAAATTTTCTGGGATAACTAACCCACGGGGTGCGGCCACCACAACCGCAACATGGCCGGCCGGACAGGTCTCAACCACCACCGGTCGGCCCTACCCCCAAACTCCCATCAACCCACCGGTCGGCCCTACCCCCAAACTCCCATCAACCCGCCGGCCGCGACACCACCAACTCCCCGGCTCCCAAACTCCCAACAACTCCCCGACCCGCGGCCCTACCTATTCTCCAACCACCCCAAAAAACCCGTGGTCTTCTCCTTCCCTATCAACAGCTTCTCCGGCGTATCCACCACCAGCTTCACGAACAGCTTGCGCGCAGAATAGTGCTCCACCTCCTTGATCGCACTAAAATTTATCAGGTATTGTCTGTTCAGCCGGTAAAATTGCCGGGAAGGCAGCTGCGCCTGCACCTGGTCCATCGACTGGGCCAGCGGATACATCTGCTTCTGAAAGGTCATGATCGTCGTCGATTCATAACGGATAAAAATAAAAGCTATCGCATCGGTCTGAACAGTAGTATATTTATTGTCCTTAAAAACCAAAAAACTCTTCTTACCCTCATCCACTCCGATCTTCTTCAACAACCCATCCAGGTCGGCTGGGCCATTCTGCTGAAAGAAATTCTTAAAACCCTCCACCTTCACAAAAGCCGCTTCTACATCTTCCTGGGAAAAAGGCTTCAACAGGTAGTCGACGCCATTGGCCTTGATCGCCTCCATCGCATATTCGCCATACGCAGTACAAAAAACTATCGGGCAGGATATCTTCACCGACTTTGCGATCTCGAAAGACAGCCCGTCGGAAAGCTGTATATCCATAAAGATCAGGTCAGGCTGTTCGTTATTCGTAAGATAGTCGACCGCGCCCTCGATGCTCTGCAGACTGGCTACAACCCGGGCGTCCGGCCTGACCTTTGATATCAGGCCCGCAAGCGATTTTGCCGCCTTGACCTCATCTTCAATTATGACTATATTCATTGATCACTGGGAGTTTAATAGTAAATAAAGTTTCGCTGGGACAGATCTCGATCTCCTTACCCAAAAGATGGATATACCGCTGGTTGATATTCTCCAGCCCCATGCCCGTAGAAGCTTCGGGAACTTTCTTCAGCTGGATATTGTTCTCGACAACAATGAAACCATCCACAGAATAGACCCTTATCCTCAGGGGCCGGTCCAGCGATACTACATTGTGCTTGATACAATTTTCCACCAGCAGCTGCAGGGTAAATGGAGGTATCAGGGAATTATTAAGGTCCTGGTCGATCGAGACCGTCAGATCGATCCCCTCCTCAAAACGCGCCCGCAACAGATACACATAGGCGTCCATGATCTCGAGTTCCTGGGACACCCTTATCAGATCCTGCTTCCGGCTTTCGAGCGTAAACCGATAAAAGTTCGACAGCTTCAGAATAAAATCGACCGTATGCTCATCCCCGCTCTCCGCCATATATTTTAGCGTATTCAGGCTATTGAACAAAAAATGCGGATTCACCTGCTGCTTTAGCAGCTCGTACTGGGCGCCTAAGGTATCGGTCCTGCTACGCTCGAGCTCTAAGCTCACCTGCTGATTATGATAGCTCTGGTACAGAAGATGAATGAACATATAAAAGGTAAGGCTGACAAGGATACCCCTTACTTCGATCATCAGCATCTGCGGGCCAAATTCCAGGTGAGTCAAAAGGAACTGCTGCAGACAGGCCAGCAGGAACATCACAGCGATCCCCAGTAGCAGGTTCTTGACAAGCCGGCCCATGGAAAACCCCTTGGCGATATCGCGCGAAAAATAGACAGGCAGCGTGATCACATTATAATACCATACGAACAGTGTAAACAAAAAGGTGATGACCGAGTTAGCGATCGTCTCATAAATATTAAAATGGCGCTCCGCGATCTTGGGCACCGCCATCAATATTCCCAACAATGCTGAGCTAAACCAGATGATCTTGTTGGACACCTTGAATGTCTTTTGTTTCATCGCGTAAAATTAGGTTTTAATATAGTCTGCCGAACTACCCAAATGTCCAGTTCAGCCCCTAAAATGCCTAGCTCACGTTTTTGTGCTGTTCCGTCCCGTCAAATTGAGTTCAATTTGCATAAACAAATCACAAGAACAATGAAACGCGAGATCACTAAAGCAGCCATGATTCTAAGTCTGCTCATCTTTGGGATCTTATCGCTCCCGGGATCCCCTGTATCCAACTCCCTCTTCGCCGCCTCGCGACAGGTCCCGTCGCCCGACCCTCAATATAAAGGCTTTGCGGTCATCGAGCTCTTCACCTCTGAAGGATGTTCCAGCTGTCCGGCAGCTGACGAGCTCGTCGCCGACATCCAAAAGGAGAACCCCGGCAAGCAGATCTACGTCCTCGCCTTCCACGTTGACTACTGGGACCGGCAGGGCTGGAAGGACAGGTTCAGTAACCACGAATTCACAGAAAGACAGCGGCTTTACTCCAGCTGGCTAAACCTCGAGACGATATATACGCCGCAGGTCGTAGTCAACGGCTCTGCCGAATACGTCGGCTCGGACGCCCCGCATATTTTAAAAGCCGTCTCCAGCGGGCTCGGCCATGATCCCGCGAACACCCTGACAGTAGACTGCGGAATAGCAGGAAAAAAGCTGACCATAAATTATCAGTCAACCGCAACCGAAAAAGGAGATGAGGTGCTGCTGGCCCTGGTCCAGCGATCCGCGACAACCGACGTGAAGGGCGGCGAAAACACAGGCCGCAATCTCACCCACGTACAGATCGTCCGCCGGCTGGTGCACGCAAAGCCCGACAGCAAAAAGGCCGTAACCCTCGACCTGCCCCCCGACTTCGATCCAAAAGATTGGCAGCTCGTCGGCCTCGTGCAGAACAGCCTCAACGGTCACATCTCCGCTGCCACCAAATTTGATTTTTAAAATAGCCTAACATGAAAAAGTACGTATTATCCATTCTAACTCTCTTGATCATTTCTCTCTTCGCTACCACGGCCGAAGCCCAGTGCACCACAGTCAAAAACATCGTGATCGTCCACGGCGCCTTCACCGATGGCTCTGGCTGGCAGAAAGTGCACGACATCCTAAAAGCGCGGGGCTACAAGGTCACCGTCGCAGCGCCGCCCAATACCGGCCTGGATGAAGACATCGCAGCGACCAATCGCGCGATCAGCCGGCAGGACGGCCCCGTCATCCTCGTGGGCCATTCCTATGGCGGAGCGATCATCACCGAAGCAGGCAATAACCCCAGGGTCGCAGGCCTCGTATACGTCGCCGCCTTCCTGCCCGACCAGGGCGAAACCCTCGGCAAAGTAGTCATGTCCTTCCCGGAACAGCGCACCGCCGCCGGCGCGCTGCCACCCGACAGCAATGGCTTTATCCGGTATGATCCCGCAAAATACCACGCCGACTTTTGTGCCGACCTGCCCCAGGCAGCCGCCGATTTCATGGCTGATTCCCAGATGCCGCTCGCCGCTTCTGTCTTTGCCTATGTCTTCAAAAACCCGGCCTGGCGCACCAAACCCAGCTGGCAGGTGATCACCACCGAAGACCACGCCCTTCCTACCGGCCTCCAAAGGATCATGGGTAAAAGAGCCGACAGCCACATCACCGAGATAAAAAGCAGCCACGTAGTATTCATCTCCCACGCCAAAGAGGTCGCCGACGCCATCGAGGCAGCCGCCAAAGGCGCGTCCAAATAAAACCACAAGTCCGTCGAAAAGGGCGAAAAGGGAGGGATCATCCGATCTCTCCCTTTCATTTTTCAATAACTCCCGGTCATCCACCTCCCAATTTTAAATAGAAGTACTTAATCCATCCGCAGGTTAAACTTAAAATCGCAAACAACCACCCCTCACCTGATCGAACACGCGAAAACCCTTTGTTTATTTGTCTTACCAATTCAAACCTCAATTTTTATTTTATGAAAGCCTTCACCTTGATCCAACGTCCCACCCAAAAAGCCACCGTAGTCCCCTTTGAACCCTCTTCCCGCCGCATAAAGGTATCCCTCCACCAGCTGGTCAACGACCTCCTGGCAAGTCTGCAACCCCTGGCTATGAAAAGGAACAACGTCGTCCTCAACGGTGTACCCCAGGGTCTGTGCTTCATCGCAGAAGAGAACCTGATGGCCTATGTGCTTTGGAATATGATCAACACGGTTGTCAGCAACAAAAAGAACGAATGCATCCACGTCCAGACCCTGGTCGACGACGACCGCACCATGATCTGCGTCAGGGACGCCGGCACCTATCTCTATCGTTCCCTGGCCTCAGAATACCGCAAGCTGCAGGACGCAGCCGAACAGATCGGAGGTTGCATCAATGTTTATAACGACGAAAAGTCCGGTAGCAATATCGTCTTCAGCATCTCCAACACCCGGATGGCGGTCTAACCGGCCAGTTCCCATCCCAATCCCTTATCCCTCTCCCCCCAGTCACCCATGGACCGTTCATCACATTTGCTCTCCATTGACCAAAATATACTGGATCCAGCTTGCTCGGATTGACAATGCAGAGCATGGACACCCTCTTTTTCCACCCCTTCCAAAAACATACCCCAACCCCGGGCCCATCCCCCACACCCAACCCACCCTCACTTCAACTCAGCCGGCACCGAGACATGCTCAAGCATGATCAACCAATTACCCCCGATCTTTCGATACCCATCAGTAACCCGCACCCACCGATCGACCGCACGCCCCTGCTTGTCTGTACCCGTAACATGCTGACGGCTATAACTAAAACCGAGCCCCCCGCTCACCGTAATGCCAAGCTCAGCAATGGCAATTTTCGGCCTGCCCTCAAAATGCGAGAAGAAGTCCATCCAATCGGCACGATAAGCATCAGCACCGCGATATTGCTTTCGGGGCACAACATCGAAGACGACGAGGCTATCATCCGGCACATAGTTCTTCATGATCGCGTCGATATCGCCTTCATTAAAGGCCGCTACAAATCTATCCTCGAGGGCGCGGATCGCCGCCTCATCGTCTGATTGCGTCGCCATATGAGAGTATTTCCAACTTACCCGCAAAAACTAAACCTTTGCCCATTCTCCTAAATGGTGTATCTTAATCGCTCAATCTAAGCCCCAAAATAGAACGCCCGTGCAACTTCTGAGCGCCTGCTTCCTCCTGGCAGCAACCTTGCTGTATTCCTCATGCGACCAGTCCCACAGGCTGCATCCCGCCGATGGATCACCCGGCGCCCCCCAAGCCGCCAGAACAACCGTCAATTTCGCCCCTCTAACCAACAAACCCCTTTTCAAAGATTTCATGGGCATCAACGGCCATCTCTCGTTCAAACCCGAACTATACAGCAAAGTCTGCCGGCTCGTTCGCAACTACCACAACGTCAGTTGGGACGTAACAGCCCCCGGCGATCCCATCACGATACCCGTAACAAATAACCACATCAACTGGAAAACAGACGTATACGGCCCCTGGAAACAAAATGGCTTTACCACCGATATCTGCCTCCTGTTTGGAAAATATGGCCCGGATCACCCAAACCCGGTGAGCGACTGGATAGGAAAAGAACAATGGATATACAATTACGGCAAAAGCCTCGCCGCATTTTTCGGCCCCTCAGGCGCAGAAAAGCTCGCCACCTCCTTTGAGATCGGCAACGAGCCGGGTAAACTCATCGACCCCACCCAGTACAAGACTATATTCAGACAAATGGCCGCAGGCATCCGCGCCGGCGATCCCAAAGCAATCATCCTCACACCCGCCGTCCAGGCCCGACCCGCCAGCAATTATTACCAGGACCTCGACGACATCTATGCAGACAAGGATATCATGCCCCTGTATGACGTCATCAATATACACACCTACCCCACTCTTCCCAGGTCGGCCACTTCAGAGAATACCTGGAACTGCAGCTATCCCGAAGACAGCTCGCTGGAATACATGAAAATAGTAGATGGATCCATCGCATGGCGGGATCAGCATGCAACAACAAAAAAGGTGTGGGTCACCGAATTCGGCTATGACGCCTGCACCCCCACAGCCATGCAGAACCGCAAAGACTGGGCGCTCCGGCTCAACTGGCAGGGAACAACAGACCTCCAGCAGGCACAGTACCTGGTGCGGTCTTTCTTCGAATTTTCGACAAGAGACGTAGACCGCGCCTATATCTATGACTATGACGACGACGACGTGGCTGCCTTCCACCAATCCTCCGGGCTGACCCGAAAGTTCCAGCCAAAAATATCATTCTGGGCAATAAAACAACTGTACGAACTATTGGGCAACTACAGGCTACACCGGATCGTACGACACGAGTCAGACAACCTGTTCGTATACGAATTCGAACAAGGCGGCGATACGAGCAAAAAGACCTGGGTAGCATGGTCCCCCACCGGAGCCAAAACCCAGGAAAAAGACAGCTACCACCCCAGAGAGGCCACAATAACCCTCAACCAGCTGCCCGGCAAACCCCTACACGTCTTCACCATGGCCACAGCCGACGGACCCGCCCCCGAACCAAAATGGCAACAGTCAGGTCCCAATTCGATCACCCTTACCATCAGCGAAAGCCCGACATACATTATAATGGATCGCTAAAAACTCCCCCACCTCACAACCCCAACAACGACCTCTCCACAAAATAAATATCCCCCAATCCATTCCCGGCACCATGCATCCGGCGCTCAAACACATCCATATCCTCCCGCTCAGCCAACACATCAACAACCTTGTTCCTGCTACTCCCAAAAAAAAGATACTTCCCATCCCTTGTCATCTTACCACCCCATTCCGTCGCCGAAGAATTTATCGGCTCGGGCAATCGCCGCGCCTTCTCCCATACGCCATTAATCCGCCGGCTAAGAAAAAGATCCGCATTCCCGATACCATTGGGATAGGTCGCCATAAAGATTAGATAGCTCTCGTCCGGCGCAATATAAGGTTCATACTCGTTGTCGGCCGTGTTGATAGAGTCTCCCAAATTCTCCGGCTGGGCATACCCGCCATCTACCCACCTGGCGACATAAATATCCGACCGACCCCTACCCCCTTTCCGCCCCGAACCAAAATACAGATTGCCGTTGTCCGCGATCGTCGGAAAATATTCGCTGCTGCTGCTATTGATCGGACTGTCCAGATGCACAGGCTTCCCCCATCCGCCCGAACCAATCTCTACCCGCCAGATATCCCAGTCGGGTTTTACCGGCTCGCCGCTATGCACAGGTCGGTTGGATACAAAATACAAGGCCTTCCCATCCTTCGTAACAAAGGGATCCGCATCCGTATACTGCCCCGAAAAGACAGCTACCTCCGGCCTGGTCCACTTACCATTTCGTTTAAAAGCAACACAAATTGAGAAAAAACCGGCGTCAGGCAAACCCTTCAAAAAATACACCGTATCCCCACTGGGCGAAAAAGCCGGATGCGTCTCATAGTCCCCCGTCGAGATAACCCCTTCTTCAAATATATGTACCTGTGAATAGGCCGGTCGGCAAAAGCCAAAACAAAGCATCAATAGCAATAAAAGTCTTTGGTGTTTCATTAACGGAAAATACAAAAAAAACCGAACGTCCACACCAGGAGCTGTATCAAAAACGCACAGCGCCTGTCCAAAACCGGACACCCCCACTACCCCCCACTCCCCCCTCTCACAGGGGCCCACGAAATGGCATGTATTTGGTGGCACCAATCAGGAACACAACCTCCCGACTATGCTCCGTCACTTCTTCTCTATCGCCTGGCGCCACCTGCAAAAACAAAAGTTTTACAGCTTTATCAATATCTCAGGACTCGCCATCGGGATGGCCTGCTGCATAGTCATTACCCTGTACGTACAGAACGAGCGGTCCTATGATCAGTACCACCTCAATAAAGACCGCATCTACCGCGTCCTGCAGACCTTTCGCAGTTCCCAGCCCGGCGAAAAGCTAGCCGCACCCTCTCCCCAGGACTACTCGGTCTGGGGATGTGCACCGGTCGGACCCGCACTAAAAACCGACTTCCCCCAGATCGAAAAAGTAGTACAGTTCATGAGCCCCGTCAGCCTGCTGCTGCAACGCGGCGACAAACGCATTCAGCAGGACAACCTGCTCTGCATGGATTCGACCGCATTCGACGTATTCAGCTGGAAGATGCTGCAGGGCAATCCCCATACGGCACTGGTGAGCCCCAATAGTATCGTACTCACCAGGTCGGTAGCGCAAAAATTCTTCGGCAACAGCAACCCCATCGGTCAGCCGCTCCGCGTGGACAACCAGGACAACTTCACCGTCACAGGCGTAATGGAAGACGTTCCGCCCAATTCGCAGTTCTCGTTCAACGGGCTGATCTCGATGACCACTGCAAGGAAAGGTCGCCTCGAGATTTTTAATTGGTGGGGCTATGTCGATTTCTATACCTATATACTCCTGAAAGAGAATACTAATATCCAGTCGCTCCAATCCCAGGCTGCTGCATTTGTAAAAAGGAACAACAGCAATGACAAAGGGTACTCAATATCCTTTGAGAAAATGACAGACGCCTACCTGCATTCCGTCGCAGCAAGGCAACCCGGGCCTACCGGAAGCCTCCTCAATGTGTACCTCTTCTCCTGTATTGCCATATTCATCATGCTGATCGCCTGCATCAATTTCATGAACCTATCGACCGCCCGTTCGCTGGAAAGGGCAAAAGAAGTCGGGGTCCGGAAGGTGCTGGGGGTAAGACCGGTCAGCCTTATGTGGCAGTTCCTGTTCGAGTCGATATTGCTTTCCCTCCTGGCCTCAGCGATCGCCGTAACACTGGCGCAGCTCGGCATTTCATCGATCGAAAAATTATCCGGAAAGCAGCTCGCCAACACCCACTTCATCACCCCGCTGACATTCCTTTACACCGTCGCATTTGCTGTCACAGTAGGTGTCATGGCAGGCATCTATCCCGCCTGGTTCCTGTCCGGGTTCAAACCACTGGCCGTACTAAAAGGAAAATTCAATCCATCCGGAAATAGCATCTCATTTCGCAAGACCCTCGTCGTATTTCAATTCTCTTTATCCATCGCGCTGATCGCTGCAACCACCATCGTCTATACCCAGCTGAAATACATCGACCGCCACGACCTCGGCTTTCAGAAAGACCAGATGGTGATCCTCAATTTTGAAGGCGACCAAAAAGTCGAGCAGCAGATCAATACGGTCAAACAGGCTATTGCCAACGTCCCGGGAGTGGTCTCGGTGGCCGCCTCCCGCGCAGTTCCCGGGGAATTCCTCCCCAATGCAGGCTCGCAGATGCAGGCACCAGACGGTAAAATGATCAATGTGGGTCCCCTCCTCTACGAAATAGACTTCGACTTCATTCCCACCTATCATATTCCGCTGATAGCCGGCCGCAACTATTCCCGATCATACCCGTCAGACAGTGCGCAATCCATGGTCATCAACGAGGCCGCGGCCAGATCTTTCGGCTATACCAACCCGGCCGATGCGGTAGGCAAAAAATTTGACCAATGGGGAAGGAAAGGGATGATCATCGGCGTCGTCGAAGACTTTAATTTCCGCTCCCTTCACCAGGCAGTCGAACCACTGACCCTGAGATATGGCTATCCCGACGTCCTCAACCGGATATCCGTCGCAATCAACAGCGACAACATTCCAGCCACTATCGCCAGCCTGAAAACCACCTGGGACAAGGTGGCCCCCCAACGGCCCTTTCTCTATCATTTCCTCGACGAGTCATTCGGCGCACAATACGAGGCCGACCGGCACTTCGGACAGCTGTTCACCCTATTTGCCCTGCTGGCGATCGGCATTGCCTGCCTCGGCCTCTTCGGCCTGTCCACCTTTATGGCGCAACAACGGGTAAAAGAAATAGGCATCCGCAAAGTCCTCGGCTCGTCAATAACGGGCATCGTCATGCTCCTTTCCCAGGACTTCCTCAAGCTCGTTCTTCTGGCAGCCGCCCTCGCGATCCCCATCTGCTGGTGGGCGATGAACAAATGGCTTCAGGGCTTCGCCTATCGGATCACCATAGGACCGGTCATATTCATAGAAGCCGGACTGATCGCTCTCGCCATCGCCCTCCTGACCATCAGCTGGCAGTCCATCAAAGCAGCCACGGCCAACCCGATCAGGTCTTTGCGGAACGAGTAGTCATTTCCTCACCGGTATCTCCAATTCAATAGTTACCGTACTCCCCACCGACCCTCCGGGCTTACCAACCTTGAAGTCCTCACGGTTGATGTTAAACTTCCCCTTGAATACCCCACTATTGCCCGTACCCTCAAACGTAAAGGGTATCTCGACCTGCCGCGTTGTCCCTTTCAGGGTCAGCTCGCCCAACGCTTTATATCCTGAAGAAGACGCTTTCTCGATTTTCGAAGATTTCCAACTGATCTGCGGATACTTGTCGGTATCCAGCCATTCTTCCTTCGTACGAAGATCTCTGTTCCGAAGACCTATACCCGTGCTCACCGTCTTTGCATCGACGCTGGCCGAAATTGCACTGCCCGCCAGATCATTCGCATCCCACCGGATAGTCGCCTTAAGCCCCGAAAAGTTGCCATGTACCGTACCGAACGGGAAAGGCCCCTTCACTGTGAACTGCACCTTGGCCTTGGATGCATCTGCAGTCCAGTTTTGCGCAACCCCGCTGACCGCCATCATAATGATCGCCCACACACTGATAAACAACACTGATTTCATAATTCCTGTTTTTTATTTGATGATACATCGCCTTGATGATACATCACCGCTTGCTGAAGAAATGAACCCCGGCATAAAAGTCCACGCCATACATATTGCGCAGCTTGAACAATCCCGCCGGCGCATCTCCGCCAAAGAAGAAATAGCCGGCCCTGAAGGCAAAACCCAGCCGCGGACGCCACCTGCCATAATAGATGACGGAGAAGGGTATGCTCACATCCACCCATCTGCTTTCATATCGCGGAGTGAGCGAGTATACATCGGGTCGGACAACACCCTGCCGGTTGCCATGACCAAAACCCTTAACGATCGTGGCATTGACAAAAAAATTACCATAACAGTTCCAGTCGGCCTGGACGCTGATGGCCGCGGGCAATCCCATCTTGAAAGAGCTGCCCGCCAGCGACTTCGTGGAATCGCCCTGGTAGAAGGCAGCGCTTATCGTGCGGTCCACCTGATTATTGGTCTTGAGGTCATATGCAGACCAGTTGGCAAAATTGGCGCTATCGGACTGGAGATGGAATAGGGACGTATGCCGGTTAAATCGGATCCTCCCGACGTCGATCAGCGAAAACCCCAGCTTATAGATATAATTGCTGGTACCCCTACCGGTCCATTTGCCAGCAGTCACACTTCCCGAGGTCCCATCCCCCGCAGCCACACTCCCCGGGGTCCCACTCCCCGAAGCCGCACTCCCCGAAGCCGCAGCCGTTACCCCCTCATTGTACCGCGTATAAGTAACTCCCAGGTCCGCCCCAAAACCATGGCCATGATTCAGCTGCCGATGTCCCCTCCGGTAGGTATCGTACTCCGTCCTTCCATAATCGAGATTGGAATTCGTAAAGATCAGCTGAGTGGTATCGCCGATCATATAATTGAGATTGGTATTCTTGACATAGGCGGCGCCAATACCCTCCAGGTACTTCAGCCCCACGCCTACCGCCAGCTCGCCCCTGTCGTCCTTCGACAGGATTGCAGCATAGTGCAGCCCGTATTCCAGCCAGGCCATGCCGTTGAGACGCGTGGAATTATCATGAAGGGACCTGTCCCAGAGATCTTTGTTCCTCATATAGTCATAGGCATTCTGGGCTACATGACCGGTAAAATCACTGATATTGGCATACGCACGGGCAGCAAACGTAAACCCAATTACCTGCCGATCAGCGATCTCCGCCTGGAAGGAAGGACCCAGTATTTCGCTGGCCAGCACAAAATGATAGTGCTTATCGGGGCTGGCGGCATCGAATTTTGTGACAAATTTATTCTCGTGTTTGATCCCTTTGAGGATCGCCCCAAAACCCAGCACGGGCACATCACCCTTCGGAATGTAGAGGTAATTGTTGTCGAAGAGCACTCCCACCGATGCTACATTCACATCCCACTTCAGACTCTGCCCTTCTATGCCTGCCGGATTTAGCAGGGCTGCCTGTATACCGGCATAATGTCCATTCCGGACGCCCAGAAATTCTTGCGCAAACAGGTATACCCCCGCCTGCATGCACAGGAAGAATAGGAATAACCTTTTCATTGCATTCAATTTTTAATCCGGGCCGGATCACATCAGTCCACGTTAATAGGCAGAAAGAAAAGATAGAGGTGTAAGAAAGGCGGCCGTTTAATTAGAGAACGCGCACCGCCCTCTCCGGGGTTGCCCGGAGCATTAAATTCCCGACCCAGCTGTTACTCCGCCCTCAACACCCCCGCCGGATTGGTCGTCCCCGCCTTCACCGCCTGCCAGCCCACCGTCAGCAGGGCGATAACCATCACCAATATAGCAGCTCCGACAAAAATACCAACCCCCATCGTCATCCGGTAAACATAATCCCGCAACCACCAGTTCATGATCCACCAGGCGATGGGAGAACCGATCACGACCGCAAGAGCTACCAGCCGCAAAAAATCACGGGTCAGCAAACCCGCCACTTCCATTACCGAGGCGCCCAGCACCTTCCGGATGCCCATCTCCTTACGCCGCTGCTCAGCCATGAACGCCGACAAGGCGAACAAACCCAGACAGGCGATGCTTACCGCCAGTATCGCCAGCGAAGTGAAGATATTTCCCGTCTGCCGCACGTCGACATACATATGTTCAAAAGACTCATCCAGGAAATTATACCGCAACGTCTGCTGCGGAGCAAATCCATGCCAGACCTTGCTGATGCCGGCGACCAAACCCTTGATATCCGCCGTATTGATCCGCACAGCCACGGTAGTCGTCCAGTTGCCCAGCATCATCACCAGGGGACCGATCTCCTGTTTGACCGATTCGTAGTTGAAGTCTTCCACCACCCCGATGATCGGAACGCCTTTTCCCTGTCCCCAGTTGATCCGCTCCCCTACCGGATGCTTCAATCCCATCTTTCGAACCATCGCCTGGTTGATGATCGCCGCCTGCGAGTCCGTGGCCAGACCAGGGGAAAAGTTCCGCCCCGCGGCAAGCTTAATGCCCATCACCTTCAGGTAGTCAACATCGACATTCCACATTTGCACCATGGTCCCTGGATCCAGCTTCTCCCTGCCTGCCCGGTACATCGTATTGCCATTGCGCTTCCGGCCGCTGATCGGCAGGAAATCGCTGTTCGATACAGCCTGCACTCCCGACAGCTTAAGCAGCTCATTCTTAAAGGCAGGAAGCTTGCCGCCCAGGGTCCCCGTCCCTTCGATCAGCATCACCTGGTCTTTATTAAAACCCATCCTGGAATTCAGTATAAAATGCATCTGCCCATAGACAACGATCGTCGCAATGATAAGCACCACCGACGTCGCGAACTGAAAAACGACCAGCCCGCTCCGAAGCCCCGAATGCCGCGCGCCGCGACCGATATCCCCCTTCAACACCAGCACGGGACGAAAGGCTGACAGGTAGAACGCGGGATACAGACCAGCGATCAGCCCCACCACCACCGCCGCGACGATCGCCCCCGGCGCCAGCCACCACGCAGTCCAGGGGAAATGCATCGAGGTCCCCGCCAGCATATTGAAGAAAGGCAGTAATGCCGCGGCCAGACCGATCGCCAGAAGCAGCGAAACACCGCTGGTCACGATCGACTCCAGCAGGAACTGCCGGATCAGCCCCTGCCGGTCCGAGCCCGCCACCTTTCGGACACCCACTTCCTTCGCCCGGTTAGCGCTACGCGCCGTCGACAGATTGATAAAATTGATGCTGGCCAGCAGCAGCACAAAAAGACCTATAGCCCCAAATAACCAAAGATACTTGCGGTCTACATGCGTGATACTGTCTTCTATATCCGTCGTCCCATGGATGTCCCATACCGGCTGGAGCGTAAAGCCTAACTTATCCAGAACATGCTGCGCATCCGGTACGCCGTTCTGCTCCATCGCAGGGATCCAGTATTTTTTGGAGATCAGCGTGACACGATTCGCGAGCCGGGCGGCATCGGCATCCGGACGCAGCAGCACGTAAATATCATAGTTGCTGGCCATCCAGGTCTGCTGCTCTCCCTTCCAGAGTTCGTGACCCGCCAGCGAAAGATAATAGTCGAACTGCAGATGGGAATTTTCGGGAGGGTCCTGCATCACTCCGCCGATGGTCCAGGGATGGTCCCTGTCGTCGTTGAGAATGACCTGCCGCCCCACCGGGTCCTGGCCAGGATAGAATTTATTCGCCTTGCTTTTAGAAAGGATCAGGGTCTGGGGCTGGCTCAATGCCTTGGTCCTGTCGCCATAGACCATTTGGAAATTGAACAGGTCCGGTAGGCTGGAGTCCGCATATGTAAATCCCTGCTCATAGCTATCCTGGCTGCTTTCGATGGGCCGCAGCTGGTTGCTGCCGGCGCCATAGAACAAGGGGGACGACATGAGTCGGCCCGTCCGCTCCACCTCGGGAAATTCGGTCTTCAACGCCTGCGCAAAGGGCGCCTGCCAGCCAGATCCTTTACGGACCAACCCCTTGTCGTTCATGTACCCCGTCAGCCGGTACAGCCGGTCCGCCCCGGGAAGATCACGATCATAGCTTAGCTGGCTATGGATATACAGTCCGATCAGCAAACAGGCGGCGATCCCAAGGGCAAACCCGCCGATCTTTACGGCGGAGTAGAACTTTTGCTTCCCCAGCTGGCGAAGAGCGATCTTCCAGAAGTTTTTGAGCATACGTTGGGCTTTTGACCCTGAGACGCCATAATTTACCCTTACGTTACACCCTCCCCCAACCCGTCATCCCACCTTCCTGCCGGCCACTACCCACCGGTCCCCGGCGATCTTAATTCCCCCGCACATACATATCCCGGAAGTTGAAGATCATCTCGCTGAACTGCTGCATGAAGTCCCTGCCGATATTCCCATAAAATTTCTCACCGGGGAATATCTTGGCAGTGAAGATGCTAACACTGTCTACAGTAACAGCCTTCTGTCCAAGGGTAAGACGCAGCGCAGGCAGGATATAGACATCCTTTTTCTGAACGCCGCCGGCACCACCAAAAGATTGACTCTTTTTGATCGCCGTCCGCAGGATCGCGGCCTGATATTTTTGAAAATAGCCGGAATAGAGAATACTCGTTCCCGCACCCGTATCGAAATGAAAACTTAGTGTGTCGTTCTCCGATATCAGGGCCAGCACCGGGTCGAGACCATCCAGGGCCAGGTTATGGTCGCCACTACTTCCACCGTTTCCACCACTTGTGCCAGGCGTATTCGGGATGGTCAGCCGGCCGTCCCTGTAAAACCGTATTTCCTCCAATCCAGCGATAGCCGGCCATCCGAGGATGATATTCAGCTGGAATTTAATGGGAGCAATATACAGTATCGAATCAGGCATCACCTGAAAAACCACGTTTTTGAGCAGGAGCTTGCCAATATAGAGACTGTCCACTACACCCAGCCCAACCTTGAATTGGATACCAGTGATGCCGGCGCCCTCGGTATAGCTGACATCGAACAGGCGGAGATGCAATTTTTCGGCGTAGGACTTTGTTATTGAGGAGATATTGGCGCGGGTATCGAAAATCGCACTCACCGTCTGACGATCGGTGGTGACAGGCAGCTCAATAAGCCCGATGCCGTCTTTGGTCCAGGGGACCGTAGTGCTGTCGGCATTGCTCATTTGCTGTGGGGCCGTGTTCTTTAGGGCATTGCGGATGAGCAGAGCATTCTTCACCTCACTCAGCATGCTGCTATCGATGGCCTTCGCGGCAATGATCATGCTGTCATTGTGCGCCGCCCTGGCATACTGGCCGAGTTTGAAATAGCTGTCTTCTTGCAGCAGGAGCAGCCTGCTTTTGACAGAGTCCGGGAACCCTTCCCGCAGAGCCGAATCAACCTCAGCAACGCAGGCCTCATTACGGTTGAAGGCATTGTCGACAAAAGCCGCGAAGTACAACCTGTTTTCCAGAGACAGGTTACCCCTCGCACCATTATATTGGTTTTCCAGTTTAAAATATTCCTTGGCATCCAACAGAGCCTGCAGTCGGTTGGTCAGGACGGAGTCATTCCTGCGCTGACAGCCGGGGATCAGGATAACGAGTAACAGACAGATCTTGTGCATGACAAGGCAAAGAACGATCATCTGCAGCAGACGGAATTGTAAAAAAACGAAATTTTAGACGGCGGCGACGCTATCTCCCAAACCAGCCACGCGCATTGATCGCGTTCAGCTTGTTGCTCTCTTTCAGAAAGGCACGCGGGCTGACACCAGCAAACTCACTGAACTCATGGATAAAATGGGACTGGTCGTAATAGCCGGCATTCAGAGCTAGGGTCGTCAGGCTGGTGTCCTTCTTTAGTTGGGTCACCGCGAAATGAAACCGTTTAAGCCGGGTATATTTCTTTAAAGACATGCCGACAGAACGCTCAAATATCTGCTCGAGTCTGCGGGGTGACAAATAGTATCGCCTGAAGAGCTCGGGCAGCTGCACCTGTCCGTGATTTTTATGTATTTGGTGTACCGCATCCCGGACAATCTCATAGTCCTGGTTTTCTCCACAACGAACCAGACATTGCTGAAAGATGGCGATGATCTCGCGGGCATCGGTGTTGTCCTGTACCCGACGGATCAGTTCATCGAACTGGGGCCGGAGAATATCCTGAAGAGGAAACTTACTTTCAGCGATCTCGGCCGGTGAAAGCTTGAAGAGCCCGTACAAACCCCAGGGTTGAAAACAGATGCCAACGATCTTGTTCAATTCCTTTGGGATGACAAAATACGACCTTGTGCCGGTGTTCGTGATGAGAATATCGTTGCCGCGGTCATTCAGGCTAACCGTGATCTCAACCGTGCCGAGGGGTAATATCCGCTCAGCACAGCTGTCCCTGCTATTGAAGATATAGAAGTGCTTCACGTACTTCTTCAATAACCCCGCAGCCGGAATTTCTATATACTCATCCTTCATCGTTATGTTAAGATACGGAATATCCCCCCACCAGCATCACTTCTCCATTCGCCCATGCAACAGCGCCATCCTTTACCCCCCTACTTACCCACCGAGTCATTTGCCGGAGTTTGAACAGACGGACCCATCGGATTCACGCTCCCCGATCTCGAAGTATCACCCGGAGCGACAGCGCCTCATTGCCGTGGTGAGCCCCGATACTACCATCAAAGACACCTCCTACCACGTCGCTACACCTCCCCAACACTAAGAAGATCATCACAAAAAAAGCCGCTGAAGATCAGCGGCCTGAATATCTGATAAAGCTGAAGGGCTCCAATTCGCCTATTTCAACCCTTTATACGAAAATTTCTGTCCACCCAAAGATGCCTCCAGCATCAATCCGCCCTTTTCCTGCGAAAACACAACCACTCCATTTCTGTAATTCGCATTGGCAGATGCACCCGCCTTGACAGCTACTGCTGAAGCCTGCCCGCTAAATTCAACCTTGTTTTGCATAAAACGATCCAACGCATCCTGGTTCTCAAAAAAGATGATCTCGCGGTATGCCTGTCCTCCAGCCTGTGCGCCCACGGTTATCTGCGTCATCTGGGCAGTGCCAACCACCACTCCTTTCTGATAGACTGCTCCTTTACCCGCAGCTCCGCCTACCGCTACCGCACCCTTGCCTATATTGGGAAATATGGCATATCCCGCGGCGTGCTTAAACAGATTTTCCATAGATTGGTCCGCCTTAAGAAAGGACGCTTTGGCCTTCTTGCTGTCTTCGATTATTCTCTCCTGAGATCCATCCTGCGCCATTAATATTCGTGGTAAGAACAGGCTGGACAATATCATCAGAAGTATTGCCGGCATAACGGTGCTTGTCTTTTTCATAAGTGAATAATTTTAAGTTATTAAGAGAGTATGCGATGTAGGTTATGCAAAAGCTCTGCCACGGGAAACACTATTCCCGGCATCATCCCTATATCGGATGACAAGCTTACAACAATAGCGTGTTTATCGTTGCCCCATCTTCCAGTGGGCATACCGTTCCGTAAGAAATCTGGCCCCTGCCGTCTGATACTCCGGTGTATTCAACGTAAAATGATCCCCCGGATAATACTCAAAGACCCAGCGGGTATCCAGCTTCTTCATTTCGTCGTCCAGCATATGCACGGCATAGTGCTGCGGAATGAATCCCTTCCCTGGGATTTCGACAAAAGCCGGGACCCCGCCTTCAGCTCCTTTACAAACTTCGTATCGGTAAAGGACAACCGCGCAACGACCTGATCGCAGCTCGGGATTACCATTATCTCACTGCACTTCGATCGGTGCGATCCACCGGAATGAACCCCATTCGAATACCAGTTTACCGTGCCGATTATCGCCGGGCATGACAGATATCGTGAACTCTTCCACTGGGGCAGCAGCCACCTCACTGGTCATCCTTACTGTACCCAGGTCAAGTGAGCCGTTGTACTCTGTACCCCACTCTCCTTTTTCCTTGTTTATGATCAGATCAACTCCACTCGTATGGGGTGCGGTAAACAGGGTATATGTGCCCGCGGGGACCTGCATGCCCCCCAGCTTAATTGCGGTTGTCGTCGTGAACTGCGTGGCCGCATTGGCACCTGTTCTCCATACCCGGTCGTAAGGTATCACATCCCCCAGCAGTGTTCGTCCCCGCAGCAGCGGCCTGCCATAATCAATGGTGAATAGGGCGTTCCCCATTTGCATCCGGACGGTATCCCGGACGCTTAACGACTTCACGCTGCCGGCTGCCCTCTCTTTTGCCTCCCAACGGCTAGCGATGGCTTTGACGTCGGGTCCTGTGGCCAGTCGTTTTACCTCCACTTTGTAGGTCGTCCGGCCGCCCGAATAACTGAGCATGTCATCGCTGGAGTCCATCATAGCCTCGCCGGTTCCGGCTAGCCAGTCGTGTGTGATCTCTACCTTGCCTCTCCCGACAGGGGTTACCGTGGCATGGCCCAGCGGAAACCGGTCAAATTCCCGGTCAATATAGAATTGCCGCAGCTGAACAGCACTGCCAGCCGCAAGCTTTGATCCCGCCGATTGCTTCAACGCCGCGGCAAAATACAGCTCATACAAACTATACATTTGTGGCACGTGTGCCACTACCATGCTGCCACCCGTTGCGAAATCCCGGTTCACCGTACCGGTGCTGTCTGTTTTTGAAAGGTGCACGATGTTTTGAGCGACATCGGCCACCACTGTCCGGTCCCGCTGGCCGGATGGTTCACTGGGAGTGTGAATTTCCATTACCAGATGCCGTATGCTGCCATCGTCGTTCAGCTTAACCTCGGTATGACGCAGCTGAACCCGTGGAAAGCGATCCACTTCATCACTTTTTAACGTATTGCCCTGGCGGATTACCGTTTCCGCCGAGATCGTATCCTGCCCAAGCATCGTAAGAAAACCATATCGTTTCGCCGGTGCTGTATGACAGGAAACCAGCAGCATCAAGGGACAAAGAAAAATGTAGATCCCGGCCGGCTTCGCGGGATACCAGCGTCGTAAAGCATTAATTGTAGTATACATGCATCGAAGCTAGCAGATTTCCTATTTCCCGATCCATCACCAGCCTATTCAAGTTCGTTCAAGTTAGGTCATCCTATAAAACAATTAAAATCAACAACTTAAATAGCCTTATTATCTCTTGTTCCTCATCCCTTCCCTTTCCTATGCGCGAAAATCACGTCTTACTTTGTCCGAACGTACTGCTCCAGCTTGTCGAGGGATTGTTCGGTGCCTTTTTCGTTGTCTTCCGGCCTAACCCCTAACGGAAGATTGGTGAATACGATCGTGACTAGCGTTGCCGTGCCCTGACGTTCGAACCGAACTTCCATGATCATCTCGCCGACAAAGCCGGGTGAACCCGATTCGAAGCGGATGCCCATTACGATCTTTTTATATTCCTGCAGGGTGATAAAACGGGCGGTGTAGCGATCTTCCCTGGCCGTAGTCTTCCCCGTGGATTGGGCTCCATTTTCAGGATAATAAAGCGACATGACGTATCCACCGCCGACGGAGAGATCGAAGGAGTGGACCTTGCCGGTCATGTCCCCGGGGGCCATCCACGCCTCAAGGGCAGCCGGATCGGTGAAGGCGTGATATAATTTATCCGGAGCGGCTTTTATAAGCCTTGTAGTTTGAGTTGTCGACATAAAATGATGAAGCTGACTTTCAGGAATGCAAAAACCTCGCCGAAGCGCGGATTACGCCCAAAAGAAGAGTTTTTTCCTAACCTCCATTATCATCTTTTCCGTGAGTGGTTTTTCAAGGTAGTCAAGCACAAATTTGTGCCGAAGCGCTTCTTTCTTCTTCTCAGGGCAGCCACAGGACGTCAACATTATTACGATCGGAACGAAGCTGATCTTCCATTTTTGCTTTTCGATTTCGCCAAGGAACTCCCATCCATCGAGCAGCGGCATGCTTCCATCCAGGAAAATGAGGTGAGGCTGGTGATAATTTTTCTCTTTTCTCCTCCCGGCAATATGATCCAGGGCATCAAGCCCATTGCCTGCAGCGTAGATATGCCTGGCAAAAGCACATCGCTCCAGCAGGATTCGATTCAGGAAGTTGGTTGCCTCGTTGTCGTCCACCAACAGTACGGATTGTATTCTCTTTACCATTACAACATATTTAAAAACAAGGGTAATTCGACCATATCGGTAATAAATTATTGGTCGGAAGGCAAACGGAATTTGCACCAGCTATGTATTCACGCTTCGCCGAATTATTCACAACTAAGCAACTTCATATAAGGATATTATGGAATATTCTTTAAAGTCTCCTTTTTCTTCCATGTACCGACCGCAGTGAAAGCCATCTCTCCGAAATTCGTCCCACACAACCAACCGTACCCTTCAATCCCGGCGAGTCCTCACGCCCTGTTTTTTCTTCTTTTCTGCAGCCGGGCTATTACCTTCCTCAGCTTCGCGGGATCGTTCAAATACGGCCCCAGGTCGAACAGTACCGCCTTCCTGAATTCAACAGGATGACTTTCACTTTGCAGCGAGATAGTTCCCTCTGAGATAAGTCCGCCATCAGGCAACCCTGCCCTCCTGACATACTCATCCCTCCCATCGTATTGCGGCTTCATATAGGTAAGTACCGTATCCCCGCCCACGATATGCCGGATAATGGAATCCCCAAGAACAAGCGCTTCCACATGCACCCATTGGTCACCGTGATAGGTCTTCGCCGTGGAGTTGACACAATGCGGAGTAAACAGGCTGTCATGTAGAACCACATTGGTGCCGGGAGTGCACAGATTAGCCGTTGGCCGCTCGTCCTTGCCATTGCCCCCCAGCAATTGCTCTTCCAGTGAGATGGGAAAGTCCTGGTTCAGCTCCATGCTTTCCGGGGTCTGCCCGGCCAGCATAACCCCGCTGTTGCGGTAAGCCCAATCAGCCCCGTCCTTCATCTGATCGCCTGTGAATCGGTATTCCACCACTACCAGATAGGCGGAAAACTTCCTCTTGTAGAAGATATGCCCATACCGCGCTTTGAAAAGGCCATCATATCCATCATAATTCACTTTCATCACCCCATTTTCTACCCGGAAAGTATTGGCGAAATTGTCACCCGCGGGATACCCCTTGATCTTGACGGTCCAGTCCTTAAGGTCCTTGCCGTTGAAGAGCTTTATCCATTTTCCATTGGACGGCCTTCCCTGTGCCCCAACCGTAAATGCGCTGAATAAGAGGAAAAGCAGGAGAATTGATTTGCATTTCATATACTTCTTTTAAATCTGTTTAGTCAATTTCAAAAATACATAGAAATACCGTGGTGGCATATCTTTACCGGATGAACCGTATACTTGTCATATGTCTGCTATTCACCAGCCGGGCCCAGGGACAAACGAAATTTGTATTTCAGCGACCGGAAATGGGCTCACCTTTTACCATCACGCTTTACAGCTCAGACTCCGCAGCCGCCGCTGCCGCAGCATCTGCGGCCTTCCAAAAGGCTGAAGAGCTGAACGCCATTCTCAGCGACTACATCGACAGCAGCGAGATCAACAGGCTGAGCGCCACCAGTGGCCAGCATCGCTGGGTACCCGTCTCTCCTCCCCTTTTCGAGATCCTGCGGCGATCGGCGCAGGCCGCCCTTCTCAGCGAAGGCAGCTATGATATTACTGTCGGACCCCTCGTGCGCCTATGGCGCCAGGCCCGCAGGACGCATCAATTCCCCGACACAACCCTCCTTCGCAATGCCCGGGCAAGAACAGGCTACCGCTATCTCCACCTGGACTCAACCACCCGTTCCGTATGGTTGGAGAAAGAAGGCATGCAACTGGATGTAGGGGGCCTTGGAAAAGGGTTCGTGGCACAGGCTGCGCTGGACCTTCTGCGACATCAGGGCTATCCGATAGCAATGGTCAACGCGGGCGGTAAGATCGTACTGGGACAGGTCCCTCCCGATAAAAAAGGCTGGCTCATCGGCATCAATGCACCCGGGGAAAAAGAAACCCTCCTCCCCTCCTTCCTGCTGCTGAAAGAAATGGCAGTAGCCACCTCCGGTGATATTTATCAATATGTAGAGTTGAAGGGCAAACGCTATTCGCATATCGTGGACCCCAGGACAGGCATCGGGCTCACCCGCCGCCGGAATGTCACGGCGCTGGCTCCGGACGGCACAGACGCAGACTGGCTGGCCACCGCCTGCAGCGTCCTTTCCCGGCGAAAGTCCTTGCAGCTGATCCGTAAGATACCCGGAGCCGCCTTGCTGGTCACAGAAATGAAAAATGGCAAAATATCCCGCAAATCCTCGCCAGGTTTTAGAAATTATCTACAAGAATAGTATGTAAATTGGTGCATGAACCCAACCATGCTTGCCTGCCTCGCCGGCATATTGATCGGCCAGATAGATTCCCCTGTAGCAAGAGCTCCTTTTATGTCCGAAGAACCTGTTTTCCGGACATATTCACAACAGATAGCCGGTACAACCGTCTCCTTTGTCATGGCCCCAATTCCAGGCAATGGCAAGATCGACTCTTTCTGGATGGAAGAGCATGAAGTCACTTATGAAGAATATGTTCTTTTCCAGGACGAAGCCCTGGATAAAGCGCCGGTACCGGACGGTATTACCCGTCCCAGCCCTCCTTACATCGATTTTACCCTGGGCATGGGCAAAACAGGCGGCTTCCCCGCCAACAGCATGAGCCAGTACGGCGCCGTTATGTATTGTAAATGGTTGTATAAAAAGACAGGAATATTCTACAGGCTGCCTACAGAGGCCGAATGGGAATACGCTTGCAGGGCCGGCTCGACTACCAGCTATCCCTTTGGAGATGATCCATCCCAGCTCTCCCAATACGGCTGGTACAGCAGCAACAGCGACAATAGATACCATGCGGTCAAACAGTTAAAACCCAATGCCTGGGGATTGTATGATATGCTGGGCAATATTGCGGAATGGACCCTGGATCCCCTCACCTTGAAAGGAGGCTGTTTTCATGATGCTCCAGACCAGCTGCGGAGCACAGCCCGCCTCCCCTACGATCGCAAGTGGAATGCACGCGATCCCCAGATCCCCAAAAGCAAATGGTGGAACGCGGACGCTCCCTTCATCGGCTTCCGGATCATGCGACCCCTGAAGCAACCGGATGCAGCAGCCGCAGAGGCATTCTACGACAAGCTGCTGACAAAAAAAGCATAACTATCAACCATCTATTCATTGTTAAATTGCAGTTATCTTGAATCAAAAAAACACCTCCTCCAACAGCAGAAGAGAGTTCGTTAAGATCTCCTCAATGCTGGCAGGCGGCATCATGGCCGCCCCGCTGATCTCACGGGCTAACCTATTTTCCGGCTCCGACAACACGATTAAGATCGCGCTCATTGGCTGTGGCGGCCGTGGTACGGGCGCCGCCGTCCAGGCCCTCAGCACCCGACAGAACGTGCAGCTGGTGGCCATGGCCGATGCCTTTAAAGACAGGCTGGACGCCAGCTACAACAACATCCTGGAAGCCCTGGAAGATAAAAAGACCAGGGTCCAGGTAAAAGAGGAAAATAAATTCACGGGTTTCGACGCCTATAAGAAAGCCATGGCCCTGGCCGATGTAGTGATCCTTGCCACACCTCCCGGTTTTCGCCCCATCCACTTTGAAGAGGCGATCAGCCAGGGGAAACACGTATTCATGGAAAAACCCGTGGCCACCGACCCCGCGGGTATACAACGCGTACTGGCGGCCGCCGAAAAGGCAAAAGTCAAAAAGCTCAACGTAGTCGTAGGGTTACAACGCCGCTACCAGGCATCATATCGCGAACTGATCAAAAGAGTGCACGACGGCGCCATCGGGGATATTATATCCGCACAGGCATGGTGGAATAACGACGGCGTTTGGGTACACCCCCGCCAGGCAGGCTGGACGGAAATGGAATATCAGATGCGCAACTGGTATTATTTTGTATGGCTCTGCGGAGATCATATCACCGAACAGCACATCCACAACCTGGACGTGATCAACTGGGCAATGGACGCTTATCCTGTAAAAGCGCAGGGGATGGGTGGACGCCAGGTGCGGACCGAAAAAGAATACGGACAGATCTATGACCACCACTATGTCGAGTTCCAATATGGCAATGGCGTCATCCTCAACAGCCAGTGCCGCCACCAGAAAGGGACCATGAGCAAGGTGGACGAGTTGCTCATCGGTACCAGGGGTAAGGTTTACTGTGACGCCGCCCGCATCGTAGACAATAAAGGCAATGTCATCTATCAATTCGATAAAAAGACGGAGAACCAACCCTATCAGAACGAACATGACGAGCTGTTCGCAGCCATTGCAAAAGGAGAATACAAATTCTGGGACGCGGAAAGAGGAGCACGCAGCACCATGACATCCATCCTGGGAAGAATGGCTACTTACTCCGGTCAGAATGTGGAGTGGGATAAAGCCATCAATTCCGGCATCAATATCATGCCCACGGAATATTCCTTCAATGCGACGCCGCCTGTACTGCCCAATGCCGACGGGTTCTATCCAGTGCCTGAGCCGGGACAGACGAAGTTCTTCTAACTAAGAAAGAGACTACCTTGAAAAGACCGTCCGCCGATATCCGGACGGTCTTTTTTATTCTTTCCCATTCACCCCCGGTTTGTCAGGAAAATAGTTTACCGTTCTTGTCCAATTTCAGCGCCTCCGGTCATACTTTCATTAAAGCAACCCGTCACTTAATTAAAATTCAAAATATGTTCTTTTTACCTGCTTTACTGATGCTGCATTTAACAGCCCTCGTTCTCCTCGCCGGCACTACATTGGTAGATTTTGTCAATTTTCAGGCATTCTGGAAGTTGTATGAACATCAAAAAGAACAGGCTTCCGGCATCCTTACGGCTTCCGCCAAATATTCGAGACTGACGGGCATCGGCGCTGCGCTGCTTATCATCACAGGGACCTGCATGCTCGTACTTACTCACGGAGTGTATGCCAGGCAGGTATGGTTCCGGATCAAGATCGTTCTCGTGCTGCTATTGATCGTCAACAGTATATTCAATGGCGCCCGCGTTGGAATGCAACTCAGAAAGACCTTCAATGCGAACCCACCCGGCATGGCAACTCAGATATCAGGCTTGAAGTACAGGCTGCAAACGTTCTATTTTCTCCAGTTGAGTATATTATTAATCATCATTCTCCTTAGCGCCTACAAGTTTAACTAGCAGTCAAAGCGCTGACATTTACCTACGCACCGGGCCAGCCAGCGGAACCACCGCCCCGCCGGCAATCCCGATGATCAGCAAGCGTTATCATCCGGATTTTCCTTTCTCTGGCTGGCTACATATTCAGACGGCAGCATACCGAATTTTTGTTTGAATGACCGCGCAAAATAATTGGGCGTCGTAAACCCGACCTGGTAGCCTACCTCGGCAATGGTCATATTACTTTTCTGCAATAATAAAGCAGCCCTTTCCAGTTTGAACGAACGAATATATTCTATAGGTGTTTGACCTGCGATCTGAAGCAATTTTGTATATAAGGTGCTCCTGCTCATACCAAACTGCTTGCTCACAACTTCAACAGATAGCTGTGGGTTCATAAGGTTCTGCTCAAGAAAAAGCACAATTTCCTGGAGCAGTACTTCGTCTGACGAATCGACCTTGACAACCGGTGCTGTAAGGTTTATCTGTTTGACATAAGTACTCTTCATGGCGCTCTTCAGTTCGAGTAAGCTTTTTATTTTGGCACTGAGTACTTCAAAATCAAACGGTTTTGTGATATAGTCATTTGCGCCCGTCTCAAGCCCTTTGATCTGTTGCTGCTGGTCAGCCAGCGCAGTAAGCAATATCACCGGGATATGACTGGTCCTTCTATCCGCCTTTAATTTATTGACCATGTCAATTCCATTCACTTCGGGCATACTTATATCACTTACGATGAGCTGCGGATGATGGGCCAATGCCTTTTGCCACCCCTCTTTTCCATTTGCAGCTTCAATCACCATATAATTTTCTCTAAGATTATCTTTTAAATAAAACCTGAAATCTTCATTGTCTTCCACAAGCAGGATCATGGGTAATGCTTTCCTATTCTCTTTTCCGTTTATCTTTCTTGATGTTAACACTTTCTTCTCCACCACGGTAGATCCTTGCATGACATCAGCCGATTCCGTGGCAATCGCAAGAGGAATATGAATGGTAAAAGTACTGCCATTACCCGGTTCACTTTCAACGTCAATTTTTCCGCCGTGCATATTAACGAATTCTTTTGCAATTGACAGACCAATTCCTGTACCATAGTTAAGGATAGCAGCAGAAGGATCATTTTGATAAAAGCGATCAAAGATCCTGTCTACTGTTTCTTTCGGGATACCTATTCCGGAATCTGTCACTTTCATCGTCACCCATGTGTTTGTATCATTTTCCCGCACATGCGAATTTTCCAGTACCACACTGATGCTGCCACCTTCCAGGGTAAACTTAAAAGCATTGGAAAGTAAATTGAATAGTATTCGTTCAATTTTGCTATGATCAAAAAGAGCTTCCAGTCGCAGTATCGTGCTGCTGAAAGAAAAATTAATGTGTTTTCTCTCCGACAGATCCTGGAAAGATCCGGACACATCCTTGACAAAAGAAATAAACTCCCCCTTTGAAAGTTGTAATGTCAACTCCTGCTCTTCCATCTTCCTGAAATCAAGCAATTGATTCACCAGGTTTAATAGTCTTTTTGCGTTTCGCCTGATGATAAATAGCTTGTCTAGTTTGGCGTTGTTTTTTTCTCCGTCGATCAATTGGTCTATCGGTCCGGAGATCAGGGCAATGGGGGTTCTAAAATCGTGACTCAGGTTTGTGAGGAACTTCAACTTAAGGCGATCCAGCTGTTGCAGGCGTTTCACCTGTTGTTGTTCCTGTTCAAGGATTAATTTCTTTCGAAGCGAGGACATTACCCGGTAGCGGCTATACAATAGCAGACCACCGACAACCAGGATGTAAAAGATGTAGGCAGCGGTAGTACGCCAAAAAGGAGGCCTGACATAAATTTTTATGCTGGACTCGGCAGTATTCCACACACCGTCATTATTGCTCGCTTTTACGTGGAATATATAAGTACCTGGATCAAGGTTCGTATAGGAGGCTGTATTATTAGTGCCATTATAATTCCAATCCTTTTCAAACCCCTCTAATTTATAAGCGTATAGGTTTTGTTTTGCCAGTGTATAATTTAGCGCGACAAAGCTTAGCGCAAAATTTTGCTTGTAATCCAGCCTGATCTCTTTGACTATTGAAATATCTTCTTTAATAGGTGCGTCCTTTCCTGCAACCACCGACTTGTTTGATATTTTCAGATCGCTTAAAAGAACCTTGGGAACATTGTGGTTAATGGTAAGTCCGGCAGGGTTAAAATAGTTGATCCCTTCCAGGCCTCCAAACAGTATTTCGCCCCCGGACAACCGTATACCCGATCCATGAACAAAGTTGCTGTTCTGAACACCATTATAACTTGTAAAATTCCTGAACTTATGAGAAGTAGGATCCATGCTGCTTATGCCGGTGTTGGTACTGAGCCATAGCTGTCCATGCCGATCTTCAACGATTTGATAGATAGTCGTGTTTTGTAATCCATCTTTTTCCGTGAAGCGGGTAAATTGTTTTTTTTGTTTGTTGAACATGGATAATCCACCGCCATCCGTACCTACCCACATCATTCCACGGCTGTCGCTTAATAATGATTGTATTTTGTTGCTGGGCAGCCGGCTGTTATCCTGATTAAAGATCGTCCACGTGTCACTACCGGGCTGATAGACCGCCACGCCGCCCCCATGAGTACCGATCCAGATATTTTTATCGGCATCTTCTGCGAAAGCCCTTATGTATCCATTGATTGGCAAAAGGCGTTCATTTGGGCCGGAAGGATTGGGACTGTAAGTAACAATTATTTTATTATTACGTATTACATGGATGCCTGCACCATTTGTGCCCGCCCAGATATTACCTCTACTGTCCTCCGTCATACAGTAAATGTCATTGCTGTAAGGGTGACCAGGGGTATTTCCAGTCGTTATTTGTTCTGTTTTACCGGTTATAGTATTTAATATGATCACTCCCTTTCCATATGTACCGATACACAACCGGTTTTCATGCGTCATATGCAGCGCCATTATCTCAAGGGGCTCCACTGTTCTTCCACTTAGCCGGACATCTGTTTGCCGGACCTCGCCTGTCCTAAGGTCGAATCTGTACAAGCCGCCGTCAAAAGTTGCAACGTAAACATTGCCGTTCGTGTTTTCAGCGAAATTGGTAACCATCGGAGGCGGCCCCCCCTTTCTACAAAATGTACTGGTGAGTTTAAGCCCAAACAGATTGATGTTCCTATCATACTTGTTGATTCCTCGTATAAAAGTGCCGAACCAGTAAATACCTTCTTTATCGAAATACGAACAACTGATTGCTTTACCGGTTAAGCTGAAAATATTTCCATCCTCAGTATTATAGGTGGCCACTTTTCCGGTGGCAATATTCACCGAATTGATGCCATTCAGGGTCCCCACCCATAAAAGCCCATCATTATCGGCCTCTATACAAGTCACCTGATTATTGCTAAGTGATGCGTCGCTGCCGGGAATATTCCAATAAGTGACAAAATGTTGCTCATCCGGCTGCAACTTGCATAGGCCGTTAGCAGTCCCAACCCAGATGCTCCCTGATCTATCTTCCGCTATGGCACGCACATGATCATGAGCCAGGCTGGATGGATCCCCTGCCTGGTATAAATAACGCCTGAACGAATTTGTCGCAATAGTATATTTAAATAGACCATTTTCGGTTCCAATCCATATCCTGTGTTTACTGTCTTCAACAATACATTCCACAACGGTCTTAACAGGAATACCATTGGCATCCGAAAGATTTACCTGCGATATCGACCTGGATGCAGTATCCATAACATATAAGCTTCCGTATGGAGCTATCCATAACTTTCCCCGGTAATCACTGCAAATGCTTTTGATAACAGCATTGCGGTTTAAGCCGGTATTCTCGAAAATAAAATGTTCGAATGCATTTTTTTGCCTGTTGTAGCGGCTCATTCCCCCTCCGCCAGTACCTATCCATAAGTTACCTGCCCTGTCTTCGTGTAAGGACAACACTTCGTTGGCTCGCAAACTGGTGCTATCATCTATGATATTCCGGTAAACTGTAAAATTGGTGCCGTCATATTTATTCAATCCATCAGTGGTTGCGAACCACATTAGACCATACCGGTCTTTCAATATGGAAAAGATCGTATTAGACAGTAACCCATCCTTGGCAGTAATAGACGTGAAATTAATATGTCCAGGTTGGGTATATCCTGCTAAGGCAAGCAGGCAAAGGATAAGTAATGTTATAAGTGTTTTCCCCGGCATATATGGTGCAACCGCTTATCTGCAACTTGCAGTGAATTATATAGACGACAGGAAATCCAAACATTATTGTCAGGATATCGCACAAATGTCCCATCCATCCATTGTCAATTTATCGAATTTTATGCAAATGCAACCGATTGCTTTAAATTTTTCAAGAAGTTGAAGGATTGAATCACCAAACTACTGCCATCATGAAAAAGCTTACCTGCCAAAGGCACGCCCGGCTATCTTCTCCCTTTCCTCCTTAATAGAATAGTCATTACCACACCTTTAGTAACCGGGGTCCCACCGTTCATAAGGTACCCCGTAATCAGCTATGCCTACTCGTTACTATTTTCCTTAATATTTAACCAAAACATTGCCAAATGATAAACATTACACCATTGCAAACCTAAGCTTACAGGACCTTCTCCTATAAATACCATTCACGCCAATGGGCGCTAACCTTAATAACTAATAGTATGAAACGAATTGATTGCCGTATTAAAATCTGCTTCTTCCTTGCTTTTCTAACATGCCAGATAACATTGTTTGCCAAGGATCCTGTTAACTGGAACCACCCCGCAGCCTTCACAGTAAGTGGAAAAGTTGTTGATGACAAGGGTAATGGCCTCCAGGGAGCATCCATTATTCAAAAGGGCCGCACAAATGCAACTACTACCGGCCCTGACGGAAGTTTTAGCCTTACCATTTCGGCAAGATCAGCCGTGCTGATTATTTCTTTTGTCGGGTTTCAATCCAAAGAGATTTCAGTGAAAGCCGGGGCAACTGATCTTATTGTAGAACTAAGCCCTGGTGTTAATTCACTCGATGATGTGATCGTAGTAGGTTATGGTACACAACGAAAAGTACTTTCTACTTCAGCCGTATCCAAAGTAAAAGGTTCCCAACTTACAGAGGTGCCTGCTGCTAACATTTCAAATTCGCTTGCAGGCAGGGCTACCGGTATAATGACCCGTGCAAATGGAGGTCAGCCCGGTTCAGATAATGCTACTATCTATGTCAGGGGAATTGCCACCACCGGTACCACGGTCAATAATGTTACCTATAATACTACTCCCCTGATCGTTGTAGATGGTGTGATCCGGAATAATATTAATGAAGTAGATCCTAACAACATTGAAAGTGTATCGGTTTTAAAAGATGCTGCTGCAGTTGCACCATACGGACTGGGTGGCGCAAATGGTGTTATTCTTATTACAACAAAAAGAGGTATTTCCGGTGCACCAACTTTAAGTTTTGGAGGCTATATTGGTGATCAGCAACCAACTTATCTGCCAAAGATGCTTAGTGCAATAGATTATATGAAGCTGAAACTGGAAGCCTATGTAACCGAAAACCCCACCGGAACAAATCCAACCTATAGCCAGGCTTATATCGACTCCTACCTTGCCAATCATGCCAAAGATCCCGACCTGTATCCTGTTTCTGACGCTTTGAATGATGTGGTAAAAAAACATTCTCCGATGTATCAGGGTAATTTCCAGGTTCGTGGTGGTTCCCAAAACGTAAAATATTATGCTGGCCTTGGTTACTTTAAACAGGACGGAATGTTTGACAGGGCAGGCTATGAACGGTACAATTATAATGTGAACCTCGACATAAATGTAACACCCACCACACTGGCATCTTTCTCTTTAAATGGCGCTGTACAGAAAACTACTGATGTTGATGGTGGCACAAGCCAGCTATTCAGAGGCGTTTATAAGTTCATTCCTGTTGCTCCGCTCAAGTTTAGCAATGGCTTATGGGGCGAAAATTCAGGTAATGCTCCTCTTGGAGTAACACATTCTGATGGATATTTTCGTCAGAATACAAACAATTTATTAAGCACCATTTCCCTGGAGCAAAAGATCCCATTTATACCAGGCTTTAGTATAAAAGGCGCGGTTAGTTATGATCCTTATAATTATACTCAAAAACAATGGCACCAGCCATTTATTTATTGGACGCTCAGCGGTTCTGCCCCTCCTTATACTTATACTCCTTCTTTTTCTACCCAGGAAACCAGTGCTACCACTTATGCATGGCTCAATGAGCAGTACTGGCAAAACAACACCGTTACCTGGCAGGGTTACCTTAATTATCACAATACGTTTGGCAAAAATGATATTACCGGTCTAGTGGTTGCAGAAGAAAGAAATAATAAACAGTCTGATTTCAGAGCAAGAATAAACAATTACGCGGTAAATATCGACGAACTGTCATTGGGCAGCTCTAATAAGAACGACTTTGATATTGCCGGTGGTTCCGGCACCGGTAGCCAGGTAGGTTATGTTTACCGCGCAGGCTATGCTTACGACAAACGATTCCTGTTCGAAGCATCCGGCAGATATGACGGGCACTATTATTTTGCTCCCGGCAAAAGATGGGTTTATCTTCCTGCATTTTCTGCGGGCTGGATAATTTCCAACGAAAATTTCTTTAAACCGGTAAACTTTGTGGATTACCTCAAGGTGAGAGGATCATGGGGTAAATCCGGAAATCTTACCAGTACCGGATTCCAGTTCCTGAACAGCTACCCGCTTAGAGGAAATGCTTACGCCTTTGGTGATGGAGCCCTGGTACAAGGCTCATACGTGTCAATAGAGAATAATCCGAATATTACCTGGGAAATAAGCAAAAAAACAGATATCGCTGTCGAAGCAACTCTTTGGAAAGGCCTTTTACGCTTGGAAGCCGATTATTTTTATGAAAGAAGGACAGGTATGTTGTTATCTCCTAACGTAGTTATTCCACAGGAATACGGCCTGCAGCTGGCACAGGAAAATGCAGGTGTTATGGACAACCATGGCATTGAATTATCACTCGGAACTACCAAAAAATTCAACAATGGTCTGGTGATATCCATTGACGGAAACTTTACTTATGCCCAAAACAAAGTAATACAGTTATTTGAGTCGCCAGTAACCAAGAACGATCCAAGGCGCAGCAGAACAGGCCGCCCTTATAATACGGTGTTCGGCTATCATGCACTTGGTTTGTTCACTACTGCTGACGATAAGAACAGTGACGGCGTTATTACTGCTGTAGATGGCTATAATGTCACTCAATTTGGCACGCTGCGCCCCGGTGATATTAAGTATGCGGATATAAGTGGCCCCAATGGCGTTCCCGATGGAAAGATCGACTCTTATGATGAGACCGTCATCGCCAGACCTCAGACACCGTCTATTATTTACGGGATTAATCTAAATGCCAGTTGGAAGGGATTTGATCTTTCTGTGTTATTCCAGGGCTCAGGCTTGTCAAGCTTCAATGTCAATGGCTTTATGACGGTCGCCAACTTCAACAATAACAGTAACTCTTCTTACGAGTATTATAATAACAGGTGGACGCCTGACCATCAGAATGCAAAATACCCAAGAGCCTATTCTGCGCCTACCAACAACAACGGGCAAGGTTCTGATTGGTGGTATGTAAACAGCTCGTATCTAAGACTAAAAACGGCGTCATTGGGTTATACGATCCCTGCAAGGATCAGTTCTAAAGCCAGAATGAAAAATTTACGGATATATGTAACAGGCCAGAACATATTCACATTCGGGAATCTGAAATTTACAGACCCTGAAACAACCGGCGAACAAGGTTATCCTCTTCAGAAAGTATTCCTTGTCGGCTTTAATACCTCCTTCTAAAATCTAAAATTAACAAGATGAAACCAGTAAAAATATATGTTCTATATGGTTGCATAATGATGGGATCGCTCTGTTTCCTTTCTTGTGACAAAAACCTGGACAACGTAAATAAAACAAGCCTCAACGACAATACACAATGGGCAAATGAATCCAATGCTGATCTGTTTTTAAATGATATTTATGACCAGTTGCCTGACATGTACTCTCAACCGGAAAACCTGGACAATTTCACTGATGATAATGATGCGGGTTTTTATTACAATTCCTGGAAATTTAAAGATGGCAACCTCGATCCTGCCTCTACCAATTATGCACTTTTTGGTGGTGGTGCTACCGGGGTTCAAACCATCAGCAGGTATAACTGGCCCGCGCTGTATACTTCTATCCGGAAATGCAATACGTTTATTCAACAGGTAAATGCTCATAAAGCCAATTACTCTTCCACCTGGTACAACAAACGAATTGACGAAGCCCGGTTTAACAGGGCCTTTCACTACAGCATTCTTTTCCTCTATTGGGGAGGTGTGCCTGTTATTTTAGACCCGCAAGTCCGTATAGATACAGCCAGTTTGTTCGTAAAAAGAAGCACGTATGCAGAAACACTCGACTTTTTAACAAGAACGCTGGATACGGTTCTTAACAATAAATACCTTGCTGTTAAGTATAATAAGGGTAATCCCGATGCAGGCAGGGCTACACTGGGCGCTGCACTGGCATTAAAGGCCTATTTGCAGCTGGTGGCCGCAAGCCCTACCTACAATTCCACAACGTATATAGGAGGAGCCGACCCTGATAAGGTAGCCGGATTTGGCAATGCAGATGTTACACGTTGGGCAACTGCTGCAGCTTCCTTTAAACAATTCATCGATGACTGGGGTGGAGGAAAAACGTACGGTCTTTTTCCGGAGGATTCAACGCTGTGGTATGAGGCAAATAAATATAACTCCGAAGTCATCTGGGACAGGCAGTATGTTTCCAATGTCAAGGGGTCTAATTATGAACAATATGGCGGACCTGTTTATGTGCTCGGCACTTACTACACCTGGGGTAACTATAACCCGACACAGGAACTGGTAGATCAATTCTTCATGGCAAATGGCAAACCCATTACCGACCCCACTTCAGGGTATGATCCTCAGCATCCTTATGTGGGTCGTGAACGCAGGTTTTATAAATGGATCGTATATGATGGGGCCCCTTACAAAATGGACTGGATGCCTAAACAGGATACCATTTTCACCCGCATTGATAATGTAAACCCCTCATTGAACCAAATAGATTTTGCGAGCACGGATGTGAGCAATACAGCCTATTATTTCAGGAAGAAATTAAATCCAATAAATCGCCCCGCTACAGGCTTGAGCGGAGCCAACTATATTTATTACCGTTATGTAGAAATATTATTGGGATATGCCGAAGCGCAAAACGAAGCGGTAGGTCCGGATGCTTCTGTATACGATGCGATGAACCAGGTAAGAGCGCGTGTAAACCTGCCTGACTTACCTGCAGGATTAACTCAAAGCCAGATGCGTGATGCCATCCACCAGGAAAGAAGAGTGGAATTGTGCTTTGAGAACAAACGTTTTCAGGACATCATCCGCTGGAAAATTGCAGACCAGGTATTGACAGTCGACCTGCATGGAATGAAGATCGTAAATACTGTACCATCCAACAACAGCGGTGTATGGACCTATACACCGGTAGGTCTGAACCACCCACACGGATTCCGACTGAGACAGTATATGCACCCGATTCCGCAGTCGGCGCTGGCGCAAAATCCGAAACTCGTGCAAACGCCAGGCTATTAATTCATTTATGTTCTGATAATGCTTAACGAGAAAGCTCATGTTTTAAATATGGGCTTTCTTCCCTTGGATAATTATTTTTTAATCTACATATCATGAAAAAGATTTCTATTATGCTGATAGCTGTTATGGCTCATCTTATGCTGTCAGCCCAGCCTGCCGGAATTCAAAACACAGCGAAAATCAAAATTGATATTGAAAGGACCATTGGGGAAGTAGATCCCAGGATTTATGGTGTATTTATGGAGCCCATCCATTTTAACGGAAGGAGGTTGGGCTTGCCCGATTCCGTCGAGTTCAATACGCTATACGGAAATCTGTACGATCCTTCATCTTCGCTTGCCGATGAGAATGGTTTCAGGAAGGACTATCTGGATGCTATGAAGGAATTAAAAGTAACCAATATGCGCTGGCCCGGCGGAAACTTCCTGATGGGGTACAACTGGCAGGATGGTATCGGGCCAAAAGATCAACGTCCAACGCGGATCAACCTGGCATGGGGTGGTGTGGACAATAATCATGTTGGCACTGATGAATGGATGCAACTGAATAAAGCGATCGGTAGTGAAAATATAGTATGCGTCAACCTGGGCCTTGCAAATATCCAGGACGCGGTGTATTGGGTAGAGTACTGTAATTATAAAGGCGGTACCTACTATTCCGATCTGCGCGCAAAAAATGGCCATCCTGCTCCATACAATGTAAAGATCTGGGATCTCGGCAACGAAGTGGATGGCGCGCCCTGGGAGCTGGGTCATAAAAATGCGGAGGAATATGGAAATATTGCCAGGGAAGCTGCCAAAGCCATGAAATCTGTCGACGGCAATATAAAATTCGTAGCGTCAGGGTCCTCATGGTATAGTAATGATGGCCGCTGGGTCGACTGGAACCGTAAGGTATTGGCAAAACTGGGGGATATGATCAGTTATCTTTCCATTCACCGGTATTGGGAAAATGCTACCGACTATTACGCCTTTATGGGCCAGAGCGCTATGGATTTTGAAGAGAAGATCAAGGTCACTGCGAATGAAATAGAAACCGAAAAGGCCATTAATAATTTCAAGAACCCCATTTATATTTCCGTGGATGAGTGGGGCTCTTTCGGAAGGAACTTCCGTTCTGTGTTACCCATTGCGCAATCTTTGAACTCCTTTGTCCGTCACGCAGATGTAGTTAAAATGGGTAATTTTACGATGTTGACCGGCCTGTTGTCATCCGATCCTAAAAACGGTACTTTTAAATCACCTTTGTTCTATACGTTCAAGCTGTTCTCGAACAATTGCCGTGGGAATGCAATTGATACATATGTAGCTTGCGATACATTCGGTACTGAAAAATATAAAGGCATCCCCTACCTCGATGTTTCTGCTGTTTATTCAAAAGAATCCCATATCGTATATATCAACGTGGTGAATAGACACCAGGATAAAGCAATCACTACTGACATATTGAATATCTCAGGCGACTTTGGCGCGAAAGCACAAGCAAGCGTAGTAAACAGTGCTTCTTTGACAGACCCCTTTATATTCGACAAAAAAGACCAGTATATACCCGTAACAAAGGATGTGCCCGTTAGCAATAATAAGATCACTTATAGTTTTCCAGCACATTCATTTACACAAATAAAGGTGAGCGTAAAGGACAAATAGGAAAGCCCGGCAATCTTTTAAATCTTTCAATTATGAAACTTTTATTAATCTCATTTTTGTTCGTCTCCATAGCAGGTGTTGCTCAAAAGCTACCCTACCAGGATCCCAACCTTAGCACTGAACAAAGGGCCCGGGATCTTATTTCGCGGTTAACACTGGAAGAAAAGGCTTCTCTTATGAGAGACCAGTCTCCCGCCATACCACGCCTGGGTATAAAAAAATTCAACTGGTGGAGTGAAGCCCTGCATGGCTTCGCCAATAATGACAGTGTGACGGTTTTTCCCGAACCTATAGGAATGGCGGCTTCTTTCGACGACTCCCTGGTATACGAGGTTTTCAACGCTACCTCTGATGAAGTGAGGGCCAAATACAACCAGTCGCAAATGAGAGGTATAGACAATAGCCGGTTTCATAGTCTTTCTGTGTGGACTCCTAATATCAATATTTTTCGCGACCCCCGCTGGGGAAGAGGACAGGAAACCTACGGGGAAGACCCTTATCTGACTTCTCGAATGGGTGTATCAGTGGTAAAAGGGTTGCAAGGACCTGCCGATGCAAAATACCGGAAACTCCTGGCCTGTGCCAAGCACTTTGCCGTACATTCGGGTCCTGAGTGGAGCCGTCATGTATTAGACCTGAATAATGTTAACTCCCGCGATCTCTGGGAGACCTATCTTCCTGCATTCAAAGCATTGGTCCAGCAAGGCGATGTGCGCGAAGTAATGTGCGCTTACCAGCGGCTGGATGATGAACCCTGTTGTGCTAACAATCTTTTACTGCAAACCATTCTACGGGAGGACTGGGGTTTTAAATACCTGGTTGTTTCCGACTGCGGCGCTGTTACTGATTTTTATACCAGTCATAAAGTCTCATCCGATGCCGTGCATGCATCGGCAAAGGCGGCTTTGGCCGGTACCGATGTAGAATGCGTGTGGGCTGGCTATGCTTTCGAAAACTTACCCAATGCAGTCGCAAGAGGCTTAATTACAGAAAAAGAGATCGATAAACATTTGCTGAGGATATTAACAGGTCGCTTTGCCCTGGGTGAGATGGATGATGATGATTTAGTGCAATGGACAAAGATCCCGCCTTCTGTACTGAATAATAAAGATCACCGGAATATTACGCTTGCCATGGCCCGTGAGTCGATGACGCTGCTGCAGAATAAGAATGCTATACTACCCTTAAAGAAGTCAATGAAAAAGATCGCTGTAGTTGGACCAAATGCTGCCAACGCTCCCATGCTGTGGGGGAATTATAACGGCACGCCGGTCAGAACGATCACCATCCTGCAAGGCATAGCGTCAGAGGTGCCTGCCAATGCGATAGTATATGATAAGGCCTGCGACCTGGTAGATAATAAGGTAACACAAAGCTATTTTGCAAAAACCTTGATGGATGGTAAGCCGGGATTTAAAGCCACTTATTGGAACAATCGCGATATGAAAGGCGAAACTGTGACAACAAACCATATTTCGAACCCATTAAAAATAACTACGGCAGGCGATCATGAATTTGCTCCGGGGGTAAATCTGGTTGATTTTTCTGCCCAATATGAAACTGAATTTGTAGCTCCAGAGACAGAAGAGATCGTTTTTAAATGCGGTGCAACCGGCCACTTCGACCTATTGGTGAATGGGGCTTCGATAGCCAGGTACAATAACTGGCGTACCCTTCCATCACGTGTCCCTTTAAAGGTAGAGCAGGGTAAGAAGTATAACATCATCGTCAAATACGGACAGCTGAATAACTGGCAGGCAAATCTTGAATTTGATTTTGGGAAGGAAGTGGATATAGATTTCACGGGACTCATCAATAAATTAAAAGGGATTGATGTAGTGGTATTTGTGGGCGGACTTTCAACATTGCTGGAAGGAGAGGAGATGCCAGTTAATTTCCCCGGCTTCAAAGGAGGGGACCGGACAAATATAGATTTGCCTGAAGTACAGCGCAATTGTTTAAAAGCATTAAAAGCCGCTGGCAAAAAAGTGATCTTTGTCAATTGTTCGGGTTCAGCCATTGCATTATTGCCTGCAACAGAATATTGCGATGCCATCCTCCAGGCTTGGTACGGAGGCGAATCTGGAGGTCAGGCGGTAGCCGATGTGCTATTCGGAGATTATAACCCTTCCGGCAAACTCCCAATTACATTTTACAAGAGCTCAGACCAGTTACCAGGTTTTGAGGATTATTCTATGAAAGGAAGAACCTACCGTTTCATGTCGGACGCACTTTTTCCCTTTGGTTATGGATTGAGTTATACCAGCTTTTTAATTGGGGATGCAACCTTCAGCAGCACCGTTGTTGAGAAAAATGGAAATGTCACACTTAATATTCCTGTTTCGAATACAGGAAGCAGCAGCGGTACGGAAATAGTGCAGGTATATCTTCGGCGCACAGATGATGTGAATGGACCATTAAAAACCCTGCGCGGATTCGAGCGGGTGACTGTAGAGAGAGGAAGTAGAGCAACTGCCACCATAACACTTCCATATAACGCCTTTGAATTTTATGATGACCAGGATCATGAAATGAGAGTTACTCCCGGAAAGTATAGTATATGGTATGGCAACAGTTCTGCAGATGCGAATTTGAAAAAGAGGGAATTAATGGTCCAGTAAGAACGTTTCCTTCACTTATGCCGACAAAAAAGGGGACTTTCTTGCGAAAATCCCCTCAGCCAGTATGCGCTTTTCTACCTTCTACAATCGATTATGTTTGAAATTGTTTAGCAAGTCTTCGTATTGCTCCTTCAATTCCGGCGAAAGTTTATTTACCACTGTCTCTACTTTTGGTTGAGATGCTGTTTTCCCGGGGGGATCCACCCAATTGTACCTTCCATTCCATTTTGACCCGACGTTGGCGGGTGCGGCGTCTATGATCTACTGAAATCCGTCTTCGAATTTATCTTTTTGCTCCTGAGGGGATGCCATAAAATTTGACTTTAATTCAACGGGAAGGTCGCATTTTTTGAGCTAATATTTGTCTTTACATGAAGACGTAAGTAATGGTACAAAAAGAAAGAGCGTCAATCGGCAGCCAGACACTATTATTTCAAATTATGCGTTAAAGTAGCCTATTACAGCTGCATATAGCGTATCATTGCTTATTCAACCTTTTAGATAGGCCCCAATCACAATTTAAATCGCGAATATTTATGACTGAAGGGAAGTCCGTTGCGCTTTGGACGAAGTATTTACCCGCTATGAGGATATTACTAAAAAAGGCCATGACTGAAGAGCAGCAGCTCGCCTTTAGCAAAATAGAGCTACAAGCGGTCGATAATAGAAAGAATGTCAACTTCTCCTTCGATTTAGAAATCTCGAATGGAAAAGTCGAGAGTACCTTAGGCATTTCATCAATGGGTAAGGATCTCTTCAATGTGTTGAATGGCGATCTGCTCGTTAGAAACTTTATGGTCGATAAAAAGATCCTGATCCAGATGACAAGATCGTCTTTATTGACATTCAGATGCAACTGACATTTGGTTTGAGCATGAATGTCAATATCGCAAATATTCCTGTTTCTCTCAGTAAGAATAAGGAGGACTCCATCATTTGAGAAAGTTCGATTTCCCTTCAGGTATCAACAATAAGGCCCTGCAACTCATTGATTTGCAGGGCCATTTTTTTCGTGGAGCTGAGGGGAGTCGAACCCCTGTCCAAACATAATCGCCAAAAGCTTTCTACATGCTTATTCCGTTATTATTTGTCGGGAAATAACAGGAACCGGACAAACCGATCATTTCCTTAGCTGGATAGTCTTAAGCGACGGGCACAGCCTTCCGCCACAGCATCCTGTATTTGTTTTGAGTCGGCGCGACAGCGTGGTAACAGGCAAACCTGCTGCGGGGCCCAAATGACTATCTAATCACTGATTAGGCAGCCATGGCATACTGAGTATTGCCATTTGAAGTTTGAATATTCAGATTAACGTGCTAATTATCCAACGCACGACATGCT
>Ga0105239_10000450_pt1 | contig 59985 bp, 59 predicted proteins | sample KBSC44metaG_FD_92761 | JGI IMG/M metagenome (GOLD analysis project Ga0105239, IMG submission 92761) | Corn rhizosphere microbial communities from Kellogg Biological Station, Michigan, USA - KBS C4-4 metaG | ecosystem: Host-associated > Plants > Roots > Rhizosphere > Soil | place: Michigan, USA...
TGTCTGTGTCTGTGTCTGTGTCTGTGTCTGTGCAGCTCCCATGTGAGCGCATCATACACATATCACCTCTACCAATAACAATCCACCCAGCCCGACGGGCGGAGCATAAACACCGTGGACTGGTACGTCTGTTCTCAAGGTTGAATTGTAGGTACCTTTGTCTGGGCCCCTCCCGCCCTCTCTCCGCACGCACGATGCAGAGTCGCAACCTCAGGTGAAGTACGGAGGACTTCTGCAACTAGAGGTACGGAATACTTAAACTACCGAGTCCAAGCGCCTCAGGCGCTGTCGTGACTCGTGACTCGCCAGGTCGCCAGGTGGCTCCCCTTCGTTGGCGCGAGCTTCAGCTTTCATTTGCGTTTGTGGTCGGTCTAATTACAACATTGGACGGATTGGACGGATCACACGGGTTGCTTCTGTTCAGAGCAGACCAGCCCCCTCAAAACGCTCGGACGCCTGTTTGGTGGGAAGGGATGTATTTCGGACTTTTTGCTTTGGGATTTGGAGCAATCTGAGTTTTCTCGTGTTTTAACTTGAATACTATTCATTCATGATCTGCTGAGCTGTGTAGCTTTCTTCGTCTCGTCTCGTCTCGTCTCCTCTTCATATTTACATCTTGTCTTGTTAGTCTTGGTAGTTATGATCGCTTATCCGCTCGCTGCTCGAACCGACCGATCCATTTGGAATAACACTTATAATGATCATCGCTTGAACGCTTATCGACTGGAAACCGAAACCGAAACCCCCAGATGGAATCCCCTTTATAGAATCCCGACCAACCATCGATCCATCCAACCGACCGATCACATCAAAACCCGAATTTTGGACTTATTAATTCCTCCCTGTATTAAACTCGTAGTGCTCTGTGGCATATCGAGGCTTGGGTCTTCACCCAGCATGGATGCTGCCTGCAGCTGGGATGATGCAAGCAACCGACCATGCAAAAAGCAACTTCTTTCTAGTGCTGTTCCAGCCCCACTTCCCATCTCCGCATTAAGTTTTTTCTTTCACATCTCAGATCGTTTACGCCCCAAAGATTGCACCAGGATTTTCCCAGATCTGACAGACTCCGAAGCTGAGGATGGCCATCTCGGATACGTAGCGAATGCAAGCCAAGGCAGTTGGTATGGTCGGTGTAAAGGAGATGGATGGGACAGCCAGAAGTGGGAAGAGGCATAGATAGGGGCCAGCCACATCAACCATAGCGTAATCCAGACCTCGTCAAATCTTTCAATGAGGTACCTTGTAGTACGTACATACATTGCTCGCTGTTCAGCTGGCATGTCACTTGCAACAGTGTGCGACCGCCTCGGCCCAGGTCATGACCAATTGACTATTGATAATGTGATCATCAGCGTCACCGAGAATCAATCCTCCAAAAAGACTCTCGACGACAACATCCGGGAATAAATCTTGTGGCTTGGGAGGGTGGCTGTTGATCACTCCCAATATCAGGTGATCTGCCGGCAGCTCGGTGGAGAATCCGCTCATCCGTGCATAGAGTTGAATTTCATGCGTTGGAAGCTTGGACCTGATATGTCTCGTTTTGGGAAGTGAACTAGCAGATCGATAATATCAAGTGACATTTACACTTGGAGCAGACGTGACGCTGGGAACCAGAGACCCCGGAATTAGAAACATTGATATGCTCTTGCAAAAAATAGTGGGTATTGTATGTGCAATAATTTGTGTATCGCCAGTAATGGTACGTGTGATGTACATCCCGAAAATCCAAAGCATCATCGAGTAGACACCCTCTTTCTCATACGCGGGGCCTTTCTCACGGACGCGGTTGATGCATGACGTTCCTTCTCAATCCTGCCATTGGTCAGACCAGTTAGACCGGAGTAACTGCATATGCTCTCGCTGCGATCCTTGGAGCTATACGCTCTCACGCTCTCTGTCTCGAGTGGTAGTGAACTTGGGTGACATTCCTCGATCAACATGGCTAGGTCGGGTGCCCGAGTGGCGAGGCATTGCAGTCGAATCAAAGCTTGCCGTTGCCGTCGCCGCATGGTATATGAAGACAAAGCCTGGGCTTCTAGAGATAATGAGGGTCGAGGAGACGATGTGGCAATCATGCTGTCTGACATGCTCAGATCCCATAGAGTGGGGTCCACGTCATTTGACTCGAAGGAGTAGTCGGAGATGTTCGTGGCGGGTGTTTCTGGTCCATCGTAAAACCCTTCATCACCATCGGTATCTGAAGAAGATGATGAAATGATATCGCTTGCTGGCGGGGATGGAGAACCCATGTTGACGTCGTTTAGAGCTTGCGACTGTAGTTGAGCAGTAAGAGCTGTGATGGATGGATGTCGAGGAGCTCCTACATATCTGTAGGCGTCGAATCGAGAATCACGACGAGGTGCTGCTTTCCGAGAGTGTGGTGAGGAACAGCGTGATGTGAAAGGAGATATCTCGGCAGATGTACAGTCGTCCACGTTGTATGCCATTGCAGGTGAATCCGGAGACGACCCAAAGGAGAAGTTCTGATTAAACATGTTGATGGTGGTTTCGGCGTGAGCGATCCAACAAGACAAATACTAATTTCAAATCTGTCTTCAGAAGCCACGAGCTGTAAAGGGCTGAAGGCCAGACGATTGTGTTGTTGACAGTCAGAGGGGGTCGTAAGGGTTGAGATGGGGTGTGTCGGTAGATGAGATAATGAGAAATTTGGCCGTTCGGAGTAATTAATATCTCAACCGCTCACACGAGGACGGATCCTGAGTACCTATGGGCAGAATCGGCGAAGAAAAACGAACCGTGGGGAAGGCGCTGAAGGTTAAATGAAGAGTGCATGTGCGTGACAAGGAATGGAGGGCTAGGTCACCGGCTCGCATAAATGTCCTCCAAAAGACTCCTTGATAAGCGTGGAGTAGCATCTAAGCAGCCGCCGTAAATGTCGCTCTGGTGAAAAGGCAAAAATCCTTCTACCGAATCGGATATTGGCTGGGATGAATGTGTAGAGGCTCATGTCGGGAATGGAGTGGATCGATGTCGCCAAAGGGCCAAAAGGGAACGTAAGGGAACCCATGGGTGGCATGGGGCGCCATGAGTGCCATGGATACTCTTGGATGCTAGGGCCTGGGTCCCCTCCTCGTTTGCCATGGTGCCATCGTGGCATCGAGCGGGCCTGGAGGCAATTCAGACAAGCGGCGAGCGAGAGAATGACCGAAGTTTCGATGCAGTGCTAGCGGCTAATCGAGGCAATCGATGCACAACCCACTCACTACTGAGCCCAGGGGCCAGGCACGATCGGTTGAGCCCATCCTAGAAAGAGGGGGCACTCGACTTAGGACAGTTTCGGGCTTTGCCAGTCCATCGGGTGGTGATGCCCAGGCATGGAAAGCCCATCCCTTGGACCATCCCTTGGGCCATCCTTGGGTCGGCCAAGCGGTGTCATTCCCGGTGGGACTCCCAAAGCTGGAGAGAACAAAATTGTGCCTCGTAGTCGCTTTTCAGGCACGCCAACTCCCGCTAGGAGGCGCCCAGCTATCCCAATAAGGTCCAGATAGGCGCCCCAGTCAGCTGCTGGCCTGCTACTCGTCGGACTCTGGCGAACACCACCTCTCATTGCCTGAGTACGTCTCCATTGTGACGTTGCAGCTTTCCTGAGAGTTCTCGGCCCTTCTGTGATCGGCCAACAATCTTATCCCGATTGCTTCAAGTCATCGCAGCGCGTCACATCGAACTGTTGTGTAGATCAACTGCTTGATTGCTGCTGCTAACCCGTCGATCAGGATGTCTCGCAGAATGTTCCATTGAAGACACTACCAAGGCCGATTGGAGCCGATGACCTAAGGGAAAACCAGCTGTTGCCAGAGAGGGTCACTTGTGATTTGCCACGTAGTTTCCATCGCGTATTCGAGCGACAGGAGCCACTAAAACTCCCAGGGTAAAGATACTAAATTATATTTCGTCTGTGAAAACGGCTGTCTATCATGTTCTGTGTCGTCTGGAGCCTGGCTACCACAACGCAGGAATGTGCTGATCCACCAGGAAGCATATCCATGTTGTGGAGTTTTGGCCATACAGTGGGCTACAATACAATCGTTTGGATTGACCACGATCCCCCCATTTGACGTTAAGATCGAAAGGCGATTCCTGCGCCAATCGAGCGCTGAGTTCAGCAATACCTTCCGCTTCAGTGTGTGAGAGATGTCCATGAATGTAATCCTTGGTCGCAAACAGCATGGGTGATACGTTGCAAATCTCATAATAAGTATCGTCGAGCGGAGATTTGCCTAAAAGGAAGAAGTCCGAATACAACTCCTGCAAGCCACTCATGAATTCGTCCAATACATCGTCGACTTTACTGCTAGCGGCTGAGTGATGCGAAGCATTTGAAGATCCGGGGTTCCTAGATGGATTCAGAAGCGGATGCGATGGGTTACCTGCTGTGGAAGTCCTCGAGTCCCTTTCTTCATTGGCCAGACTCAGCCAAATATCATCTTGGTAGTGTGAACTAGTTTTCATATCGTGGCGATCTTGCGGCAGGACGCAACCCCCCAGAAGATCCTCTGATGATAGTTTATAGGCTGTTTCATTCCATTCAGCTCGCATTGGATCCTGGAGTGGAGAACGGAGATCGCTTTCGAGGGTTGATGTATTTGATCCCTTTTCCAGCTCTGGTAATGAAGCGGTGTCGTTGATGAAGCGTGTCACATCAATTAAACTAGCGAGCATAAATCGACTTCGTCCACTGCTTGGAATGATCAACGGGGTGAAAAGAACAAGGTGCGTGATAGGATCGCCAGCTGCGTCCTTTCCGGTAACGATGTCCATGGATGCCCCTTCGCATTCGAGGCTGTTCAGGAAGAATTGCTCTCCAATATTGAAGATGTATCTCAATTCCTGAGAGGTTGCAATTACAGGATATCCTGGTGCATTCGTATCGAGTATGCAGAAAGACTTGAAATGCTCCACAAGGGGCGCATCGTCGAGATCAGCTGTATCCTGGTCATGGCTGATTATCGATGCTATGTCGCTATGATTCACGGTGCTGTTGGACGGCGATTGTAACCAAGATACATGTTTCGGTTTATTCCGCAGCGGGCGAGCTCGACTCTCCCAGAACTGATTTGCTGTTGCATGTCGCTCTTGCGGATGAGGATCCAGCGAGAGTGATGAGTTCCGGCGCAAGAGATCTCGACGTGAGTCTTGTACTCGCAGTGTCGAGACACTAGAATATGTGGTGAGACTAGTAAAGCTAGACACGCTGGCTTCGCGACTAACTATAGAACTGAGAGATGGTGAGATCATCTGATTGACTTGCCGATGAGGTACAGTGGAATGCTGAAAGTATTCATGATTCAAATTAAATTGGCTAAGGCTCCTGGCGGGTAAGAGGGACTGACGGCCTGAAGGAGTAGTGTTTGAAGGTCGAGGCGGTGTTTGAAATCTGTTCGGAATTGAGGCTGACACCGTATACTCGGCAAGGCTGGACCTGCTAGCGCTGAAGTCGGAGAAGAGCGAGGATGACGAGGGCTGATGGTGGAAGGCAGCGTTGGTGATCGTGATAGAGGATGGATTGGCGCGGCGCAAGATACCCGACCCAATGGTTTGAGCGGATTGATCGTCGTTTTTCTTGGATTTACCAAAGGAGAAGACATCCTTGAGGCTCTGTTTGAGCGACTTGCGTGGATTCGACATTTGATGAGGATGTCGAGGAGTCTTGGCAGTCATGTTCACACAACGAGGCTGGTGATAAGGCGGTGTGGCGATGACAATGGGTGTGAGGAGAGAAACTCTCAACACTCCATGAGATATGATAAAATTTGACAACAGGCAGCAAGTCTTTGGCCCGTCTCTTCAATTTGAGAACAAGAGGACACACATGCAAGCATCCGTGCGCCGTGCAGCACAACAAGAACAAAAAGCAGGTTTCACAAGAACGCCGCCCACCATACGCCTTGACCAACCTTTATGATATCCCGTTGCGTTCCTCAGATATGAGAGATGAGGAGTGGCTACATTGTGATCAAGTGCAAGTGAGGCGTGAGGCATACGCGCCTGCAAGATGGATGCAAGATGTGAATGAATCTGATCGTGCAGTGCAGGCGTTGATCGACAATAAGTGAGAAAAGTCTGAAGTGCCAGCAATGCAGGGGCTCGGGGCGAAAGGCAGAGCCGACCGGGGAAGCAGGCCTCTACACCCATTTAGGCCATTTTGGATCTCTTGGGCCGACTGGACTGTTTCATGTCGCCCAATGATCCAGAATATCGGGCCTCAGCATGGGTTGATAGAAGATAGGGTGAGCGAGGATTGGAACCGATGTTCAACTCTAGCGAGTCAGCGACGTAATGTCCTTGTTTGGGAGGTCAAGCCCGTTGCTGGGGACGGACTTCACACACTAGTCAGTTCGCCAGGAGATCAACCTCTTAGCCCTGGGACTGGGGTAAAACAGATTCATGATCAGTTCTACCATTAGGCTGATAATTGATATACTATAGGAGATGAGATTCTGATATAATGTCCTTGAAGGCTGCGGCACGTGCCGTTGCGTTGCTGTGTTACTACTCGTACCCGCCTTCTTTCTGTGAAGAACTGGAAGGCACGACCTTGTGTGGGAGAGAACAGGGATTTAGGGGAAGGAAAGAGGATCCTTCCCTAAGTGTGCCCAACCAATGCAGGTCCACGTGCATGAGATTGTATCACGTGAGCATTGATCACGTGAGCGATCCATGAAATGGCCTGTAGGCACGTGATAACTCATCACGTGCCAACTTTTCCCTTTCCGCCGCCAGGAACACGCTCTCCTAATCACAGCCAATCAGAAGCTCAACGTCCTGGGCGAAATTCATCCCCAATTCATTCCGAGATTTCATCTCAAAGCTTCATCAACAATTGTGGACAGGTCCCGGTCCTGATTTCTCTCCCAGTTGGCCACCCAAACCCTCAACCAACTCTCATCACCGGCCTCAGTTCTTCCTTTGTCTCCCTTCTCTTTCATTTCGCCTCTTGCGCTCCTCGAGGAGCCCACCGCAGCCATGTCTGCAGCTCCTACTTCTCGCGCCCTTATCCGTCAGTCAAAACTTCTCCTGCGGCGAAACAATTTTAGACAAGCTTCCACCGCCTCAGAGGCTGCTACCAAAGCCCAACAAACCGGTCAGCAAGCTATATCCAAAGCTTCCGAAGGCCTGAGTCGTGTCCAGAGCTCCGCAACCTCTGCCATCTCCAAAGTCGGGTCTGCTACAGCAGGGGCCCTGGGAAACGTCGGCGGAAGAACGGGTAGATTGATCTCGGCAGTTCAATGTACGATTTTCGCGGCAGCCGCCATCTATATTTTAGACTGACCAAGTTTGCCCATCAGCGTTAATACCACCAACCATTTATTACTCGCGTGTCGGTATCGAGCTTTCCAAGATCCTCTACCGCGGTCAACAATGGGCTCCTCCGTAAGCTGGGCCCCAATTTTCTGAAGACTTGACTGCATGTTCTATTGCGACTGACAATTTTGGCAGCTCCATGGCTCAGTTCCAATCATATTTCCAACCAGTCACCAATGCGTTCCGCAATCCTCGATCCATCGGCGCCAGCGCTGCCTCCATCTCTAACGCTATAAACTTTGAATCAATCCTCCGCAGCATCAGAAATGTCAACCGTCAACAATTAACTACCGTGGGGCTTGTCTCCGCCGAAGTCCTGGGTTTCTTTACTGTGGGTGAGATCATTGGTCGGTTTAAGCTGGTTGGCTATCACGGTGCGCCTTCCCACGAGCATTAAAGGGGAGAGGATAAAGGCTTTCTGGACGCCTATCGTTGCAACATATGCTTTGTGGAGGAATCCCGGCAGGTCGCCTTGTAATCTTAGGAGTTTATTGCACGAAAAGAAATGGTCAATACATATCCTCAGGTTTGCAATACTTGTGGTCCCTTTTTTATATGTCTGATTCGGATTTCATGCCTACTCACCATTTCTTATCGCAATGGCCGATATCAGCACAGACTCAAGTCCTTGATATCCAAGACACTGGAACTAATCACGTGCGCTAGCTGATTCGATAGATCCCATGTACCTGGACCAGCCTGCACTTCGAACAGTAACTGGAGTTGGCACAGAAATACCCCAGGGTCTAACCAACATTGCGGATATCCTTGGTGGACGGGCATTGCTGATCAGGCTTAGTCTCCTTGACTCGTCAAATCGAAACATGGCTGAAGACAGGGCAAAAGCAGCGTTCAAAGAACTAGCCAAGCCAGGTCGTTCTCTTCACCCTCCTGGGGTGCGGATTCATTCTGGGGTCCTGCGCAGTCAGACTGAACCGACTGATGAGTTAGGCGCTGAAGACTCGCCCGTCTCTGGGGGTTTCAAGACTGCCATTCCGCTCGCACAATCCAGTGATACCGTGTCGGTGCGTCGCATTGCATCCTTCATCCTTCATTCTTCACATCGCATCCCTAAGACCAGCTTCTGGTTCTGGCCTGAGCGCCTACAGGACAGGGCAGAGCAGGGCAGGGCATCAAGGTAGCATGTTCACGCACTACGCGAGAAGTGCACCGACCCATCCCGGCTGCAATGCCTACGAAATCCCGGGCGACATGGCAGATGCAAAGAACAACATAATCAACTCCCAGTCACCAACACACATCATGCACCGATCAGTGATCACTCCGTTCCTATCTCAACCAACCAACCCACTCGCCTGCCCCCTTTACCCAGTACGTATGTCTCTATGCAGCAGGCGTTGACATACATTGCAGATCCTCCCATACCCAGGTACGTAATCGGACACAACCCAACGTTGCCATCGGCGAAGGCGAGTCCGTAAAATTCGGACAATTTTCGACAAAGAGTGTGCATTTCCGGTGTGATCGACGTTTATGCCCGCCGATGCCCGAAAGCACTGCGTGATTCTCGCTTATGTGCTTAGTATGTAGCAGCATTTGTTAGGTGAGGTGACTTTTCGTCGCAGGCGTCGCGTGGACTGTCCATTTCGGGTCATTCGGCCGTCTCAAGCCCTGGACGCTGGGGATGATGCCTATTTGCGACTCCCTGGCTTTTGCAGGTAGGGTTAATCGTAATGCATGATGATGATGGCAGAAATACTGACCTACCTACTCGTAGGAACTCGTCGATCTTAGGCTTAACTGGAGTGCCTGCAACTTCGTGCCAAAGCTTATGGTAGCCATTATACCTGCAGAGCGGATAAGGAACTTGGTTAGGCCTTGGGCGTCTCGAGGTTGGACTAAAGCCCTCAGGGCCCGCGCCAGCCCCTGCCCGCCAAGTCTGCATGCAGTATGGCCTTTTCCACGATGCAGTGAGATACCAGGAATCACGTTCATGTATATAAATCCTTAGGGAGAGCCGCAGTAGTCAATTAGGGTGATTTTGGACGTGTATTAGGTGATCCAGGGGACCTCCAACCTCTCCTGTATGGCGTTTGGGCTCAGGCTGAACTGCCTAGTCCGGCGGAAGCACTGGCCAAAACCCCCATGCAGCAGTGGAAGCGAAGAAAGGCGGGCCGCTCAGCCTCACCATAACAGCCTCACCGTGGTGCACCGGTGATGTCTTTCCAAGTCACTGGTGCCTATATCCCTATAGCTCATGAATCTGAGTACGTTGCAAACTGACTGCCTGCTACAATGTGGACTCCGTGACGTTACAACCACGCTATGAAGAGGAGTCGGAGCGCGTTTGAAGCTGAAGAAGAGGAGCCGGGACAATCAGACACGAGCGCTGTTCACGATGCTGGTGCTTTTGCTTCGGCTGCTTCTCCCGCCCAGGGTTGGGCGGAGTTGTTGGGCTCAATACTTCTAGGCGACAGTGAGCCCCCCCAAGGTCTGAGTGATGGCGCACCTCCCGACGATGCGGACAACGATACGAGCGCGCCGTTACTTGGAGGCGACCACGAGACGTCTGATGGGCAGTCACTTCTGGAAGACGTCGGCAACCGGATCGAGACATGGGTCGATGCGGCGATACACCAGCGCGCCGAACCAGAAACGCACGACGACGGGGATTCTATCATGTCCATCGACAAGCACGAGACGCCGGGAACCGATCCTTTGCAGTGTTTTGGGATGATCCACCACTGCCGGATTCGGCTCCACGGCGTCATGGAAGACCTCCGACGGAAACTTGCCCATCTCCGCCCAAGCACGTCGTGGGCTCGCCTGGAGTTCGAGGAAGCATCGGGTACAGGGTTTCTTCGGCTCGACCAAAACACCCTCTGCGCCCAGCTGGACCATCATCTCTCTGCGCCGCTTAACAACATTTTGCAGATCGAATCAACGGTTGTACTTGCGTATGTCCCGATCGACGATTTGCTCGCGACCATCGACAAAGCCAGAGGCAAGAAGATGACAGAGTCGAGCGTGGACCTCAATGTCTACGGCCGAGCGAGCGTCCGCGACGTTGTCGGCCGGATGCTCTCCCAGGACTCTCTGTACCTTCAGCGAATCAAGCACTGCGAAGAACATGTCGAATACGTGAATCCTCACATGCTCGATTATGAGGTTGACGAGGATGAACGAGATCACGTCTACGGAATTACAATGTTGAATTCGGACGAACGGTCGAAAGAAGATATTGAGCGAACGATTGTGGAAATTTGTTCGGCGGAAACGAAGAACAGACACTATCGGGAAGTGGAAGAAGATATGCACGTCACGGTCGATCTCCTTCCTCATCAGAAGCAGGCGGTCCCCTTTATGATGGAGAGAGAGATTGGCCCGCTGGACGACCGCGTCAAGCTTTGGAAACCGGCAGAAAACGAACAGGGTCCCGGTTTCAGGCACGCGATCACCGGCCACTGGACTTCTGAGCCTCGCCCAGAGGTAGGGGGAGGCATTCTCGCCGACGATCCCGGCATGGGGAAAACTCTTTCGACGTTAGCCTTGATCGGTGCTAGGCGGGCCGCTGCGCAAGCCTGGGCTCTCTCAGGGAACGACGGGGACACGGTGAATGCAAAGACGACCCTTCGCTCGAAAGCGACGCTGGTCGTGGTGCCTTCACTGGACATAGTGAAAGTATGGCTCGGTCAGGTGGAAGAGTTTATGGATAGGTCCGTGGTGTTCGTGAAGTACCATGGAAGATCCCGCGACAACCAACTGGACAACATTGCCGATGCTGACGTCGTCGTCACGACCTACCACGTGCTGGCCGTGGAGCATGCAGAGCGCAGGAAGAAGAGAAGTCCGCTGCACCTATGCCATTGGTTTAGGGTGGTGCTGGACGAAGCACATTACATCCGTCACCGGGCCACGACATTTTACGCAGCGGTGATGGCAATAGAGGCTTGTCACAGATGGTGCCTCACTGGTACGCCCATCCAGAACAAGCTCGAAGACCTCGGCGCTCTGTTGGCATTTGTGCGCGCGGACCCCTTCAACAACACCTCGGTCTTTCGTAAGCACGTCGTCTCTCGGTTGTCGTACGACGAGGAGGGGGGAAAGGAGAGGCTTTCCTTGCTGCTTTCCTTTTTCTGCATGCGCAGGACGATAGACCGACTGGACATTCCCCCCTCAGTCGAGCACCGACAGTTCGTCGAACTTTGCGAAGCGGAGAGAGAGCTGTACGAGACGACAAGGGATTCTATGGTCTGGGACTTGACCCATGGGACCCGGACAGCTTCCTCACGCTCAGTCACAGGGAAATTCGAGATCCAGCACGTGCTCCGTCGCCTTTGCAACCACGGGACATTCCAGAGCCGGCGCTCGCCGAGCGATGCTGACCTCCAGGCACAGAAAGAGGATGTGTTCAACTCGGTCGGAGCAGGCCTGGACGTCGTATGCTCGGCGTGCTACGAGAGCTTCACTGCTCTAGACACCAATTATACTGCGGTCCGGCAGTGCTCGCATCTTCTGTGCGACGAATGCGTGTCTGAGCTGTCCGGCAGGACCAATAGTACGGCCTCGACGGAAACATGCTTGCTGTGCGCCGTCAGGCGTGGATCGCCTCAGAGGCCGACTATCACCTCCTTTGCAAGAGTCTCAGGGGCTCCTTTACGCTCGCACGGCGTGTCCTCGAAGATGGAGCAGTTGATGCGCGACGTAAGCAAAGGCTTGGAGCATACGAAAAGGTGAGTCTGCGGGACGGCGCACCTACCTACTTGCGCGCAAATTTTTCGCGGCTGACACCACGTTACAGCATAATCTTCTCCACCTGGACAACGTCGCTTGACCTCGTCGAGCTTTACCTTGATCGCGCCGGGCTGAAACACGCTTTCCTCCGCGTCGACGGGAAGACGGACCCCGCCAAACGGCGTTCAATCTTCGATGCCTTCAAAGACGTGGAGGCCAAACGCATCCTGTTGATGACGACAGGGACAGGTGCACACGGGTTCGTCCACGCCAAACCACACATAATGATCAAAGAAGGGGACTGATTTCGTGTTAGACTGAACCTGACCATGGCCAATCGGATATTCATCCTCGAGCCCCAGTGGAATCCTAGCGTCGAGGTTCAAGCGATTGCACGAGCAAGAAGAATGTCGCAGTTGCGGCAGGTCTTCGTCACGCGATACATCGTGCGCAACACTGTGGAAGAGGTGCGTATCTCCACCGCCCGCCCGTTCGACTTGACAGATACTGACTCGGGTAGGATATCTTGAGGCAGCAGGGCAGCAAACTCCACAACGCTGCGGTTGGGTTTCCGCCACCGTCGGATGACCATTTGCTAGATTGCTAGATGCTGGTTGATCACACCAATATGCAGTTCTATGGCCGGCATCGGTATTGGAGGGGGAGCAGATGTTCACCCGACCAACCAAGTTCTCTAGGAGTGTTCATCCTATTTACTTTGTCAGCCGCGTCCTGATCAGTGGGCGGGGGCAACCCATGGAAATTCCAACCGTTGTGGCGGGCATGAACAAAAACAGCGAAGGCGCATCATTTGCCCTTGCCTACCTCAAGTACCTACCCAGCCGTTATCGGCGCGGCAAAGGCGATTGGATCTCCCAGGCAGAGTTGAGCTGCAGAAGTTTCTTCTGCGTAGGTTCAAGGTGGTGATGTCACTCTAGAAACAAAAGAGTAGATTATCGTACCTTCTAATAAGGCACGACAGTATTAGGTAGTTGCGGATCTTAATGAAGAACCGCATGGCTTTCGTGTCAGATCAGGTGAGCATTGCAATGGATTGGCTGGCTGAGCATCACAGTTTGTGTAGAGGAAGCGGGCCAAGCTCAATCTCTGCGGTAAAGACAGAGCCAGGCCCATCGAAGAGGGAATGGCATCGAATGGTTGAAACGACGGTATCTGGAGGATGGCATGGGATGTCGTCTCGCCAGCCCCATGCATGCAGTAGTCTCTCAGTTCAGACTACATAGAAACCACCCATGGCGTTCTCATCACAGCTCGTATATACCTAACGTATATACCTTGGGTAGGCACCTCTGTACATGAGAAGGTTGGTGCGTTGGCCGATGGGATCCTTGGCGCAGATCACATGATCTCCATCTTGGGGGTTGCAAAGTTGCAAAGAGGTGTCCACAGATTTTGGCTTATCGATTGGAGCTGGGCTGTATTATTGGTTGATTCGTAATGAGTCACAGTGAGCTTTTGTGCTCACAAAAGTGCCTTGCCCTCCCTCATTCATATCTCATTTGTTAAGAGCCGAGCAAGCCTTCGCGTATTCTGGTTATACTATTGGTGAAAATTCCGACTAAAAGTAACCGGTCAAAGGGATTCTAAATGAGATTCGAGGATATTGACGGTGGCTTGATTTATTGAAGCTCATTTGGTGAAAAGATGCAGCCGACCCACTTGCACCACCGTTGAGAAATAATTTAGCGCCTACGGGGAGGGTTGCACGGTATTGCGGGCAAGCTTGACAAAAGGACTCAGGCAAATCAACGTCGTTGTTGGGGGTTTAGCGTTTTTGCAGATCGGTGTACTGTACGGTTTTATATACCAAATAACAGGCATCCAAGTCTTTTGACCTGTTCCCAGGTAAGGAGGTGAGCGATTTTCCGTGTCATTAGATGCCCCAATTTCCGCCCCCAGTAACATATAGTATCGGCGTTCATTTCGCGTGCTTTTCTTGGGGGCAGTACTTAGTGCGTAATTTCACTAGTGAGTCACGTGTGAGTAGACTTAATATGCGCTAAGTCGAGTAGCACTCCCTTAAGATGGTAAACCTAGCAAACATTTTTCCAGCTGATCAGTCCCTCAACTGGAGCGGTCACGTGTCAGTCGACTTCAGCCTTGTCGGGACGCGAGAATGAGGATCCGTCGTGCCTCGTGGGAGTCCCTTGAGAGGACGTAGTTTCCGGCGTCTGGCCACGCCTGAACGGCTGCCACCTTCCAGGGCTCGGTTGGGTGGAACTTGGGTTGTCCGCGTCTGTCGCGCCCATTGCCTGTTCCGCCGCCGACGTGGGTTTGCGCAGCTCAGGGAATTGGCTGTACAGCTGCCGAGGCAGCGGGAGCTCGAGACCATCGGCTTTGCGCCTCGCCACCTGCTCCAGCCACTGCCTCTCGCGGTCTTCCTCGTCGCGAAGGGGCTTGAGGCAAGCTTGGCCGGCTTTGCTGTTCCAGTGGCTGACCAGGGTGGCTAGTCGTGGGAAGGACTTGCGACAGCCGACGATGTTTGTACCCGGGATGCCGAACTTCAGCTCCGCCACGCACGTGTATCGTTTCTCGCCGAGGTGTGCTTCCTTCTGGTGCCGTTTCCTTGCGTCTTCGCTGGTAAACGACTTGCCACAACCGTCTGCCTGGCATTCAAACTGGACATTGTCCTCGGAATGCGTTTGAAGGTGCCGATTGAGTTTGTCTCGCCTGGTGTACTTCTTGGGACACAAGTTGCAGGCAAACCTTGCCGTACTTGCAGTATTCTTGTGCTCATTCGGACTTTCGGGTTTCAGTGCCGAGTTGATCCGCTGTTCAGGTGCCTTCTTCAACCTTGCAAAGGTGGCCATAATCTTCATATCCTCCGGGTGGTACGTTCTTCGATGTTTCTCAAGCTGCTTCAAGGTTGTGAAGCCCAACTTGTAGCCAGTTTCGCAGTCAACGTTCTCACAACGGAAAGGTTGTTCATGCCGGTCCAGGTGATAGTCTCGAAGTTTCCCATTCGGGAATCCCTCGTGGAAGTAATAGCAAGCTGCTTTTGGACATTTGTACCAGTTTCGGCCATAGAATTCTTGAAGCTTCTCCTTGACACCTCGGTCGGACTCCACGGTGTTTGCAAATCTCTCGAGCGCAGCTCGATTGGAGAGGATGGGTGACTTGAGTTCACGAGGAATGATCTCATCAAGCCCATGCTGTCCCTTCGCCCGCTGCTGCCGTACAAGAGCGTAGGTCTGAGCCAGCTCATTATAGTACGGAAGGCCTTCAAACTGTCTGCAATGCTCGTCTGTCTCTCGGGACCCGGTGTTCGCGAGAACCTCGTGCTGATAATGATTGGCAAATGCCTCGTGAGCCAACCCGAAGTCCGGGGCTGTCGTTGGATCTGAGTCGGTGGAAACAGGCCCCGCCTTGATGGTTGCGCTCAAGTGATCGGACCAATGCGCTGCCGCATAGTCTTGGAACGCAAACGATCCTTGTAGTAGAAGCGAAATGCGACGGTCTTCCGTGACGTTTTCTTCAAAGAACTCGAACGTCAAGTAGCTGAGACACAGAGATGCAAGACGGTTTTCTGCAGTCACGACCTGCACAAATGAGGATTGAACCAAGTACCTGGAAGTCATCAGCTTCAAATACCCACGTATGTAGCATCAATCTGTACTCACTGAATAGCGCTGGTGTGTACGAGCTCAAGCCTGTCGCCATATAGGTCATTGATCAGAGACCCGCAAAGTTCTCGAATGTGCACGGGGGAGCGATGTTGTGCGAACTCGGCTGTACCATTGCCAGTATCAATGGATAGCGCTCCTTGGATCTCATGCCATTTCAAAGGTCTTTTGGCGATGGTCATCCAGCCCAGCACCTTTCTGGCCAGGGCGACTTTCTCGGGGTTCGAGTCCTCTCTGATACGGCTGATGATCCGGTTGTATCTGTACATCGTCAGTGGTCAGCCTGATCTGTGGCATGATAAATAAGGGCATTCTGGGCTTACGCGTCCTCGAGGTCACGCGGGAAACTAGCTAAATTGATTCGCTCATGCAGCGCTCGAAGTGATAACTGTGCTTGCAAATCCGTCATGACCAGTTTCGCGAACAGAAACATTCCTGGTTCACCGTATCAGCGGGGAGTACATGATTTTCGTCGACTCGAACCTACCATCTGTGCGGTCTAGCGTCCGCTCGATTATACAATCTATATCATCTTGGTCGAGGTCATTAAACATCTCGCGTAATTTTTGGCATCCCCGTTGGATGTAGCGTCGTATGTCGGCTTCATGGTAGCCATGTGAGACAGAGATCTGCGTGGCAGCCGATAGACCTTTCCGGATGTCGTCCTCGTCACGGCTTGCAATCAAAATGCGCAATTTACCGGACTCGGCTGCTTCACAGTCAGAGATCGCCTGCTTGAAGAAGTTGAGGAGAAGTGCACGGCTCCTGCCATCGCACTCATCGAGGCCGTCCAGGATCACGACAGTTCTGTGATTGCACAAGAGGATGGTCCTCAGGAGTTCAGCGCACATCTTTTCATCCGTCAGGGCCAGTTGGTTGGACCCGACGTACTGCCTATAGCACCACGGCAGCAGGATGTGGTCTATCCTGAGTAGTTGCGCCAGTAACGTCCTCATTATCGGCATGAACCGCGTCCGCCGCGGGTCTGCGTGGTGACAGTAGAAGAGAGCAGTGGAGACACTGGTATCGCGCCGGCAATTCTCGACAACGCCCGCGACCAGGAATGTTTTACCAGCGCCAAGTATCCCTTTCAACCAAAGCATCGGGGCCTGGGGGACGTCGTCGGACCTCCATGCAGTGTACCTCGAATCCTTGAGCAACCAAGTACCGCTCCCTGGGTTTTGATTACGGACTTCGAGGACGTCCTGGTGGGTTTGAAGCCAGTCAGTACCCGCGAGCCACAGCTGAATCTCGTTCCAACGTCGCTTCGCCTCTGCTTCATCCGATGATTCGAGCGCTCTCATTCCGTGGAGGCGTTTCCATTCGTGCTCCTCCAGTGTCGATGGATTGACTCCCCTTTCGAGAAAGTTTCCGTACTCCTGAAGTGCCTGGTACAGATGGGCACGTCGTGTTCTGGACGCCTGGAACGTGCAATCGAAAGTTTGTTCCAATGCTGGGACGCTTAATGACTCTAATAAAATAACAAGCAGTCGCGCGACGATGTCGCACATTCTTGCGATGACAAGATCTTCTAAGTGACCATCACCCGTCTGGGCGCTAGCTGGCTCGTTGAAGGGAAGGAAGTCGCCAATGGTCTTGAAGAACTTCACAATAAGGTCGAATGCGCTGATAGTATGTTGCGTGATCTGCCAGCAATCAATTAGCATATGCATGACCGATGCTTGGTGATCTACACTGAAACAAAAGGAGAGACGGCGCTGTTTTAGACGCTCACACTCGACGATCGAATGGTTGCTGGACCTACCTTAAGAGAAAACAGGATCATACCGAGTAAGATTGCAGTGAGCTCATTGGATTCGTCAAACTTAAGCCTGTCGCCGAGACTCTGTATAGACTCCAGTAGCTTCTTCATCCGGGACAGATCCATGGCGTGGAACCGCTTTGCATGATAATCTTGAATAAACATGAGGCTACTTTGCACCCTTTTTACGTTAACGGACCTGAAAGACGCGAGTTGATCCTCAGAAAGGTTAGTTTTTAGGAACATCATGGTTTCATGGAACTCTCTGCTAGCCGCAGAAGAAGTCTGGGGCTGGGTCATCCTCGTCAGTTTCAAAGCAGCTGGACTGTCGTACCGGTCCGCGTGTGACACTCGGGGCATTGGAGTATGCACAGCAGCGCCTGCCATTGTGTCCGTCTCTTGCACTTGAACTCCATCAATCTCTAAGAGTAACTCTCGAGCGTAGCAAGCTGCCGTGATGGACGCGTATGGCTGCCATTGCTTGTGCTTGTGCGAGTCCGAGTAGTCGCAAACACCTCGGATGACCAGACAAGACGGGAAGATGTCGTAGAGCCCCGCAGCTTCCATTTCGAAACAAATGACTTGCATTTGCTTTCTCAAGATCTCTCGAGTAGCGCCGTGGCGCATTACCTTGTTGCCCGAGGCGACAACACCATGGAAGATACGAGGCTGCCGCGAGTGGCGAGGCGAGCGATTCACTAGGTGCTTTTCGTCGCAGAGGCAGCAATCGTCCTGTCCTTCTGGGTGGTCATAGTCCGGTTCGTACAGACGGTCCTCGGCGTCTCCTGGATCGGCGAAGCTGCTCGCCATTTCCGGGTAAGCCTCAAATGCCTTGGAAAGGTATCCCAAAACGTCAATGCCTTCCATCATGTGCCTTGTCTGAAGTTCGCCGACGATCGTGAGTAGGAAGTTCGTTGGTTTGACTGTCTGCCCTGTTTGGTGAAACTTTCCGCCTTGAACTGTCTTGCCGTAGTCGTACTGCACAACGTTCAGACCAACAACAACGTCCCCTAGTCTGATGTCTTGGTCTTTGCTGGGAGCACCGCCAGCTATGCCAACCATCAAACAAAATCTGATTCCTGTGAATGAGCGATGCATCTGAGTTGCCACCATAGCCGCCATATTTGTGCCTAGCTTCGATGCAGGGAGGCATGTGATAACGATATTGTGAGGTCCAATGCGTCCCAGCGTGTATATGTTGTGGTCTTGTTCGTCCCGGGGCAGTTTTGGGTGTCTTGTATCGAGCATGGATCTGGCCGCTGCAGCTTCAACCGGCAATGCGCATATCCACCCCACCGTGTAGCTTTGATGTGTCATTGTTGGCTGGCCGGACATCGTTGCAATTTTTAGGAGCACTGGGGTTCCCGTGTTGAATGTCAGCATCGAACCTCACAGAGTCGTGGGTTGCAGCTGCGCATTACCCTCTCTGGATTGCGGCCGGCTTGTTCGGGTTTCGTCTTTCCATCTGTTTGAACTCAACGCAGTCGGTTTAGGAGTTAGAGCCTACGCAGCAGGAGTAGCGTTGTACACCGAATAGAGGCAGACAGTTATGCAGCAGGTTGACGCATCTTTCAACGACACCATTGCTGCTGTCACAGAGGGCCTGCCAAGTTACAAAGAAGGTTGTCTCAATGGAGAGATCAACAAGTAAGGCTGAACTGACTAGTATCGAGGGAAAGGTGGTAGGCAAAGTTCACGTGACGATCCCAGCCGTCCCCGCACCTCAATGCGAAACAAGAGAAACCTTTTTCTCTCTCTGGCAGTACGCCGAGCGCTATTAATTATCCTGCAGGCGGCTTGCGAGGTTTGCATTCCAGAAGTATTACTCGCTGTATTTGCTCATTCAAAACTCAAAGTCTTCTTCCAACTAGCATTGCCCTCACACGGAGTGACCAACTTCACCCACCGTCACGTAACTCGCTCTCAGTGGTCCAATCGTCCAAGAAAGCCTTTGTGGCCGCTGCTGCCGTGGCCGCCGCATACTGCTGCCACTTCTTGTTCTTATGGCTATCTGCGTAGTCGCACACGCCCTTGATGACAAGGCTAGGGACGTGATCCCACACTCCAGCACCCTCCATTTCAAATGCGATAATGGCGTGTCTCTTTGCGACCTGATCGCGGTGAACTCCCGATTTCATGACGGTGTCCCCTGAACCCATCGTCCCGATGTGTATTGAAGGGGAAAAATGCGTATCGCTGTTTGATCCGTCATTGTCACGGCTCCTTCTTGCCCTTTCGAGTCGCGTCAGTCCCTCCTTAATACACCCCAGCTCTTCACATTTTGTGCGGATGGCCTCGTCGCATATTTGAGTACCGTCTGCTACACAGCAGACTGGGCAAACTCGAGAATCGCGATGCTGATGAAGGAATGTTGGCTCGAAGAGCCTGTCTGCTTCGGCTCCAGGGTATTTGGCCCACTGCACTCTTCGTCGGAGGGATTCGAGCAGGGCATACGCATTGTCTTGCAATCGGCCGCGATGGTAGGTGGTTTCTAACTTAGACAGCATCGATCTGATTTCGGAAGGTAGCTTCCCTAGCCCGCCGCCTAGTGTGTCTTTTGCGTCGAATGCCGTGGGATATAATCTGCCAAAGTCGTACTGAATGAGGGCCTGGCTTATAACAACATCGCCGAGGAATACTTCTTGTTGATGGTGTGGGTCATAGGGCAAAGCGCCACAGACACCGACCACCAATGCAAGTTTTATATGTGGGAAACTCGTCCGCAACCCAGCCGCCACGATAGCGGCGCTTACTTTCCCAAGATTGGGCATGTGCACTACAACGACGTTATGCCTGCCCATTCTTCCAGTGGTATAAGCATTTGGGTCCCCCCGTGCCCTTCCATATTTGCCACCCTGGTCATCCCAGTGAGCGTCAAATAGTGAGATGACCGCGCTTGCCTCAAGGGGGAGTGCACAGATTAAGGCGATTTCAAAACCTCGACGATCCTGAGGACGAGAAGGCGTGGGCATTGGGATATGAATACCCTGAAGCTTTCCTTCATTGTCCATTGTTTGAACTGAGTTAATAGGCGTAGCCATTTGAATGGTATGTACGAGCAGGTTGCTAGGTATGTCAGCCTGGAATGAGCTTAGCAGAGGTAGAATCGCCAATACGCACCCATTAACGGAAGACGGCGGCTTGATCGGCCCAACCGTAGAAAGATCGTGGATCCACCCGGTTCCAATGAGAAGGTCTTCAAGAGGGAGAACAACGTTCTCAAATATCATATTTCGTCTTCCCTCAATGCCGAACGAGAGGGTGTCGTTAGATCTGGCGGAATGGCCCCTCAGAAGGAATGGATCGGTCACACAGCTACGAGCAGTGTCCCAGTAGTTCCTGTAATCAAAATCCTCCCATGGGTCCGCTTTTGCAAGGAACTTTTGCGCAGATGACCAGTTTGAATTGATATTGACGTTGTGGTCTGGGAAAAGTGTTGTTATAGGTTTGCCCGTTCCAATCTCGATTAGTATAATTCCAAGTGACAAAATTCTTGGGTATCGATGAATTTGCCCAACCACACTAGTGCACTCCCCCGGCGAGTCGTTTGGGTCTTCGAATTGTACAGACAAGTACGGCTTATTGACAAAGATCAGAGGTTCGGCCCCGACGTCTTCTGGTACCTCTTGCATGAAGTGGATGTCCTCGGCGCTCCACCAGCGAGTCATCCAATCGGAATCATAGAATTCCCAGATAGACTTTGCGACGATATAAGCCAGAATGACTTTCATTTTGTTAGATAGACGTCGAATTTGGAGAGTGGTCGAGAGAGAGATAGAAGGACTGCCCAGGATATTTCGCTCCATGGGTAGGCAGTCTTGTACCAGCCAGAGCTGTTCCCCATGAACCCATACGCAGATCTTGGAACCATACTGTGTCTTTAGGTGGCGGCAAAATTCTGCTTCAAGAATCGACTGGGCCTTTTGATCCAAAGATTCCGCCTCGCAGTCTTGCGTTTCAAATCGAGCTTTCTTCTTCGCAGACTTCCTGCTGTACAAGCAATAATCATCAGCGACAGCCCAAGCAGGGCCGATGAATACTTTACCTCAGCACACGAAACCGGATATCTTGCCAATCAATCCTCTTGAGCTGCACCATACATGCAGGCTTAGACGAGTACAACATATCAAAGCTGACATTGCCTGACTCGTCAATATCTCGAGATGGCAACAAACGTAATCGTGAAAAATGTCGACGCCTCGCGTTGCGTGCATTGTCAGTCGGCTGAGTTTCACATTCGCACTCAGCATACTTGCGAAGCGTTGTGTACAGCTGTTGGGTCACATGTTTTGGATAGTCGCTTTGATGGCCGATTTTGCTGACTCTCGGCATGTTTGAAGTTGAAGTTGAAGCCATTGGTGTCTGGGAGTCTTGCCGAGTGCTGGAGAATCCTCTCACAAATGAAATGAGTTTCGGGAGGCGCCCCTCTTCTGCATATGCTTCCAGGCCTTGCTCCGCTATCAATGTCGCCTCGCTGTCATGGTGTAGACGAGATGTTTCGACTAGGACCACGAGAAGCGAATGATGTTCAATGCCTTGGTGCTGTTGGGGCAGTTGCCACTTTTACAGACAACATCAGCGCTACCCAGCCTCGCTCGACGAATAGAAGGACACATACTGTAAACGCTCGCTCGATTTCTCTGAAGAGTTTTCTTACTCTTTTTCGGAACTTTTCTTCCTGAGAGGGACTGCTTGGTTTCCGAAGTAATTCGGACAGCGCTGCAAACTCTCCGCCCAATATCCCAAACCTACGATCTAGCTTTCTGATACCGATCAATGTGGCCACATCAGCCAATGCGATCAAAATGTCCGGCGCGAGTTCCAATAAATCACGATCGTCGTTTGGCAATGCCAATGCCATAGTGGAGGCGGGAGCAACTCCTCCTCTCTGATCACACAGTCTGCATGGTTGTTCACGGTCACAAGGCGACAAGGCACAATCGTAAAGCAACGGAAACGGGGAGATGGGCGAACATTGACTTTACCCAACTTGGTTAGCTTGGCATCGGCTGGATCTGCCCCGCGCCGACCCGCCTGGTCGAGATCACCTCAATCAACATCACCTCTTTGGCCGTGCCAGCCTGATCAAAAGTAATATCGTACAACTGCACGGCACCATGAATGTTGGCATTCACTACTCCATCGGGTGGGCCGCGTCGACACCACCCCAACACAAAGCCTTCAGCATTTAATTTCACTTCAATTGAAGCCGAGAGGGACTCTACGAGCATCTCCTGGCGACGACTACATGGTTCGTGAACCGACTATTGAGTCGATTGGGTTGAGATGATGGAGCGTGGGCCACCGCGTCCTCCTATGGAATACCACGAGCCAGTATTGGCTGAGGAATATGTGCCTAGCGTGCCTTACCATCGGCTGAAGAATGACAACCAACCCGCCAGCCGCCGAAGTTCGGCGGACCAGACCTCTATTATCCTCGACAATTACCTCCATGCAGGGTCTGACAAATTGAGAGAGCCAGCTATCAATGAACCATCTGGCCCTGCCTCTGGCATACTGTCCCGGGATGATGGCCAGGCGCCTACAGATCATCCAGCAATGGTAACTGAAAACTTGAGCAGGGACATCTTCTCGGAAACGCAGAAATGCATGCACCTTCTCCAACAGTGTTTGAATATTAACATTTTGATGGAGCGCGAATGGGCAGAAAATAAACTGGCAGATTTCACATTATGGGCATCCGGGATTGGAGCCTTTATCCGCGAAAAGAATAAAATATCCTTGGACTCCAGATTAAGGGAACGTCCAGCCCTGCGAGACATTTTCCTCCGCCTACTGCAAATGCTCCTAGAATTTATACAGCAGTGCCATACACGAAGCTCGATTACCGATTTACATAATTCATTGCAATCTAATCCCTACTGGACTGCTTATCACCAGCGCGATGAAAGTGAGGGGCGGCGAAAACGCGGCAGAGCATTGAATCGGGACGGGCAAAAGGGGAGCCGAGGCTCCAGATCAATATCGCCCTGGTCCGATCAGTCAAGTCTGGACGGGGAAGTGGGAGAAATTGACGAGCACCACATCCACCCGCTGGCGGACGCCATGAAGAGCGTCGACATCACCATTGATCAGCTTAACAATCTTAGTGTGGCAGTTCGTCGGACTGGAAACCAGCTGCGCTTACAGAAGGCGGATTCAAGGTTCAAACGTTCCGAGCACTCAGATTTAGAGAAGTTTCTGAGGGTTTCTCTGTTCGCGGAACCATCCGAAGCGTCTACAATAGCGTGGACTGGCGAGAGTCAATTGACTCCTATTCAAACTCGGCTAGTGACCGCTAATTTGAGGCGTCGGAATCGGTTCTTGTACGCTCAGGGACACTCTCAAAAGCTCACGGGAAGAAGGGAGTCTGACCGGGCTATACTAATTCAACCAGGGCTACATCAGGATACTATCCTGGGTACCCCCTTCCCAATTGACAATTCGACAGCAACGATGCTCGGAAGCACGATCGAACAGATTCAGCTCCCGGTTCGCACTGCCGACAAGAATTCTCAGATCTCTCAGATCACATCAACGACGTCAAAAATTGACTACCCTTTCCCGCCTAAGATAAGAGATGGTGTATCGGCCTTCAAGTGTCCCTGCTGCTGCCAGACCTTGCCTCGTATAGTGTCACAAGGTAATCGCTGGAAGTAATACAAGCCTGAACTGTCTAAAATGAATTCAAGAAGCTAATTGTTGGCTAGAAAGCACCTTGCAGAAGATATGTGCCCATACACATGTATCTTGGAAGACTGCCCGACTCCAGAAGAAATGTTTTTCACTCGCCGCGCGTGGATGAACCACATGACGGGCAAAGACCACTCACAAAAAGGATTCTGGTCTTGCCTTATCTGCGCTGACGCTACGAAATACGAAAAAGAATCCCTCCTTGTTGAGCACACGATGTCGATGCACTCGGAACACCTTACGAAAGATCAGATGCCCACACTTCTGGCTGCTTCAGTTGTTCAAGCCCCAAAAGCGCCCGTGACATGCCCCCTCTGCAAGCCATCCGACAACCAAGATTCGAACGTCGATAGGACTTCCTTTGACCACATTGCTGAACATATTCATGCTTTTGCCCTTTGTTCCTTGCCATGGGCACCAGATGCACCACCAGTGAACCTTGCGACAGTGGAGGAAGCGAGGTCAAGGGTCGTGCAATGGCTCGGTCTAGAAAACTCTTTCTCACTACCGGCGTCCTTCCTCCATGAATCTCTCGACGCAAGGACTGACGAAACGTCCCCATACTTTCTTTCCGAGGAGTACTTCATGCAGAAAGCAGGTTCGCGTGCAGGCTCAAGCAGTGCTTTGGCGGAAACTGGTCGCGACCTGGAAAACTTTGACGCCGATGAAGACTTGGAGTTTTCAGAGAGCGGGAGGGGCGACAATTCTAGAAATCCGTCAAATCCAGGAGATTCTACGTCGAAGAGTCGGGAATCTGGAGATCCAACACCCGAATGGTCCAAGGACGATGAGACGACGAGAACATCTAGCACTGGGACCCTCCAGGAATCGCATTCACCGTCTTTGCCCAGAGTTAGAACTCTTCAACCTGTCCTTCTGAGAACGACAGCAACAATAGCTTCAGAGGTACCAGCTCTACACGATTATCAACCTCCTCAGTCTGATGAACTACCACCTCGCAAAGGCAGTGTTAGTGCTCCCACATCAGGACCAACTTCATTGCCTCCTTGTCCTCGCTCGATGCCTATCACCGCATACAGTGATTGGTACACGATCCGTGATATGACCCATCTGAAATTCTGCCCTTCATGCACCCAATTTCTCGGCTCAACCCGCTTCCGGGATTGTTTCATTCCAGACTTTACTCAAGATCCCACAAAACCAATTTCTTGCGCGATGAGTTTGCCGTGGATTCGAATTGCGTGGTTGCAATCTATCAAGCAAGGTAGATCCGATCTACAGCTACTCCGGCAAATCAGCACCGCACCGCTGCAAGGGACAAAGCCGTGTGCCGGTTTAAAATCCGATCTCAGAAAATGGTTCCATCTGACCGATCCTAGAACCAAGGAGGCAGTGGAGAACTTTGATATTTGCTCGGCTTGCATGAGGCACATCGCCCTTGCTTTCCCAGGCCTTCAGAACTTGTTTGAGCGCCCACCGACTAAACTTGTCCAGGAGAAAATTTGCAATCTGAACACCACCAGCCGAAACTTCCTTCCAATCATGGGTGAGTTGGAGAAGTTAGCGGGATGGCAGCAGAGCGGGCAGCTCGGAGAAGATGATCTACACAATTTTGTCGATTTTGTTCGCCGAAATTCCCGCCATAGGCCGTGCATGAGGGATGCAATGTTGGGTATATTATTATGGCATTATATCCCTGATATTCCGGAATTCACAATCTGCGAGCAGTGTTTTGAGGAAGTTGTCTTTCCTCTGAGAGACCTACCCATCGCAAGGGATGTGTCTAAGACGTTGCAATTGGTTACTGGCTTACGAAGAAGTGAGCGACTTCCAGGAATAAGCTGTCAGCTTTATAGTGATCGCATGAGGAATATTTTTCAACATGCAGTAAGCGATAATGATATTGAGAGTTTGAAGGAGGCAGCCAGGTACCGGTATGCTATGGAACATCGGCTGCAGGAAATTCATAAGCAGTACGAAATGGACCAAAGTGCTGGAATTGATAGAAGAGCAGAGATGGAGAAGAATATTGCTCTTTGGATGTCTATCGAATAATGGATGACGATGTGCTTTAACGGCTACTAGACTAACGGCGTCGTCAATGAGCATCGCGGCTGCACAGGCGGCATGACGTTCTCTCGACAACAATTACATATCTATGTAATGGACACTTTGGCAGGGCTATTCGTGCCACAACAAAACCTTGTATTCATTTCCAAAGTGACTCTAGGCACTTGCTGGCCCATTTGATATTACAAAGCAGGGGTTGGCTCCTTGAGCTATTGTGCAATATGCCCACTTAACCCTCACAGAATGTATTTACTATTGCACCATAGTTGGACCGTCAAAGATGCGAATTTCGCCAGCTGATGGCCAACCCGACGAGCGAGGCCCACAAGTAAGACGCCTGACCTAGTTTCAAACGGCCTTCCGACGCTTCCGACGCTCTCTCTCAAACGACACGACATTCAAAGACAGATTGTACAGAACAAAGGGCCCCTTTCGGTGGTATTGTTCGCAATTCGAGATCATGTCTGATACGGGTATACATATACGTAGGTGACTAAACCCCGGGACGTTGACAAATTCTACACAAGATGCTCTGATTGGCAGTTGACTCCAGGGGTTGTGCTCAGGCACCCCTTTGGTAGGGTGGTATTAGGCTACATACATACCAGGTTCATCAGGCCTTTCGACCTCCCAAATTAGGGACCCCCCCTGGCATTCTTTATGCGACACAAGCATCTTCCCCATGCTTGTTTGCCGACGGAGTACCCACCTACTTAACTATGTAGGTAGGTAGCTTAACTGCTTCGGGAGACAACCTCCTCAACGGGCAAACAACGGTGAAGCTGCCAAGGCAGCCGTCGATCGCCCTGGGGCCTGTCCTGATGTGCGTAACAATTTTATCCATATCGAAGCACTCACTTACTCACCTGGCCCCAAAACATTTAGATTTTGGCCTTCGAGAACACGGCTCCTGTTCAATCCTCGGAAGCGCAAGAGCAACACTGGCGAGCGACATACGCTTGTTGCTGACGCGAATTGCCTTTTGAACCCCCGGAAGGAAAGCTGAAATGTGGATCGTCATATCTCGCGTCGAAACTCGTGTCTTTCAGCATCAGTGGACGTGGTTGAACCTTGCGACGACATGCTAACATTTATCCTCTACACTGCCGACGACAAAGAGCTGCAAAGAGGGCGGGAGCTACAGTTGTCCAAGGCTAGAAGCCACGCGGCCCAACGTTCGTATGCCTGGAGAAAATCGAGGGACCCCCAGCGACAACTGCCACATCGCGAGGATGAGTCTCTGACTGTACGAAACCACCCTGGCCCCAGGCCACAGCCACGCCGGCACAGGCTCACGGACGGCGGGAGGCAAACCGCCAATCGCACGGTCGACTGGCATTTCGGATCCCTGGGAGGCTCCAGCAGGCCAGTGGGCGACCTCGACGCGACGGCACTCCAATTCTACCTGAGCCAACCGCTTTCGCAGACCATGAGCACGGAAATCGCGAAGAGATTCCCGCAGCCCTCGGCGAAGCTCGGCCAATGGTCGCCTTTCCTGCAGGAGACAATCCAACGCGTCACCAGAGACTCGACGGCGCTGGACAGCCTCGTGTCCTCCACCGTCATTCTGATGGCAGACAACTACATGGACAACAGGTCGTTGATGTCGGCGGGGAGGAAAATGACAGGACACGCTGTGAGCGGGCTACGGAATTCGATCCAGGAGAACTATGCAGCGGATCCGTTGAGTGTCCAGCTCAGTTCCATGCACCTGTGCCTGGGGGCCCTTCGCGCCGGCGATGCTACTGCAGCGCGCACCCACCTCAAGTTCCTCGAAGCGACAGCCACCGGGCTTGATGCTCGTGATCCTTACCATGCCGATGTCCTCAGCATTTTTCGATTCTGTGATGTGTGGCTTGCCCTCGAAAGCGGCAAGGCTCCATCGAGAGTTCTTCACCCACGAGTCGGGAGAGAGAACGAAGCACAGCTCAGTCCACCAAAGTCCCAGACCTCATGCCCACCCGACGACAAACTAAACCCTGAATTTCCCAGTGAATCAGAGCAAAGGGACAATAGCCCGGGCCAAATGCCCGATGCCAACGCACTCCATTCTCTCAAACGTACCCGTTCAACCCCAGACCGACATTCACATCCAGGCCTCGTTGAAGCCGCCACATCCGAGCTCCTTTGCATGGTGACCCCCTCCCTAATCGCAAGGTACGCCAACGCCATAGACTCGATCTCAGCATCCGTACAAAAGGCAACACCGACCCTCGAAGACTTCCAGCCCATGCTCTCCAACTGCATGGACAGCGTCCTCGAGCTGTGTTTTGCATTCGACCAGGTCCAACGCGATTTACAGTCACCACAAGCAGACCACGCAACCACCAACCCGAGCCCTCCCTCCCAGACCAGCACTGCACGCCGCCGTACCGCCTTCGACGAGCCCGTGATCCTCGCACTCCAGATGCAGCTCGTTCTCCGGCTGGGGAAGTTCATCCAGCGGAACCGTGTGACACTGGCGCGTCGGCTGATGGCTGCGTTGACTCGCAGACCGCATCTGACGCTGGCCAGACCGCAGATTGAGAACACGGCGAGCGTGCTTCACAACCGGCTTTATCTCTGGGTGCTCGTTAGCGGCATGCTATGCGCGCAGAACAACCTAGGAGAGTTTTCGTGGTTCAGGAGCAGAGCTGCCAAGGCGCTGGCTGCGATGCGTGTTGCGAGTGAGGCGGAGTTGACTGCTGTGCTGGAGCCGTTTCTTACGGCGCATGCGCCGTTCGATTTTGGGTTTTGCAGGCTTGCTAAGGAGCTGGTTGGAGGCTGACACGATGTTGAAAGATCTGGCGAGTGGAATCGAGCTGCCGGAGTCAAGAGTGGGGAAGGACAGTTCGACGAGAAAAGGAGGCAATAGGGCAATCTGGTATCAAGATAGTGGCGATTCTCTCTGTTCTCTATGGTTCACTACAAGTAGTGATGAGCCTACATTATGAGATGATGTCGGATTGCGGACTTATCAACAGGCTCGACCTGGGAAAGATCGACACCTTTGAGCCTTGATCCCTTGATCCCTTGATCCCTCGCCATACCAATTAACGAGCTTAAACGAACGACTGGGCAGCGATGGATGGCTTGCTTGCATCGGCGGTGCTGTCACCTCATCGACTAAGACTTCATTGTTACTTTCTCCTCGGGAGTCTGCTGACCACTTTCGTCTTCGACCTCGGCAACACGACCATGAAGAGCGGGCTTCTTCTTGCCGGTAATGTCCAAGATGATCGACTTCACGGTATGGACCATGGTCTTGCGGCCTTGCCAGAGCGGGAACAGCCCGACACAGAATGTGCTGAAGAACAACCACATGATTCCCACGACGACCCACCCTATTTGAGAATTCGATGTTAGCTTGTGTCAAGCCATACGAGGGAGAGGGGCGGCTTGACCGACCTGTGAAGAATTTCTTGCTGAAGATATAACCAGTTCCGTACAGGGGCATCGGCCACAGTACCAGCAGGGCTAAGGTCATGACGACGGTCATGGTTCTAGCAATGATTGCGGCCTTGCTCAGTTTCTTCTGTTCAGCGGCCTCCTCCTCTGGGGTCTGTGTGGTTGGGGTTTGCACGATCTCAGCATCTACGCTGGATCTGCGGATGATATCGGAGTCGTCGACCCTGCGGATGTTTTTCATGGACTGCCAGTCGTAGTTTTGCTTGCCGAAAGCGAACGTCAGAATCGGGACGAAGACAATTGGGCTGAGCAGGGCGGTCACGTTGCCGGCCAACATGGGGTTGTTGGAGCCAGTGCAATCAACATTGAGGACACCGCATTGCTTCTTTGCGGTTACGAGCCAGGCTATGATGGCACAGATGAACCCCAACACTGGTGCGCCAGCGGCTGCCTGCCAGTTCTGGTCTTTCCACATCAGAGCCAGGGTTGCTGGAAGCACGGCGCTCGAAATGATGCATCCCATCAACAAGTATAGATAGCCCTGGGAGGACATTAGTACACCTTCATTCCATTCCCGCTTAGGATGTAAGTTTCAACATACCATACCGACACCGGCATAAAACAACCCAGTTGAGAAGGACGCAAGTAGGATAGCGTACACGACGCAAGAAACATGTGACATTCTGATCAAGAATTTCCCAGACGCTTTCGGATTGATATAGGTTTGGTAGATATCGTACGTCCAGATGGATGAGACAGCAATAAGCTCAGCGGACGAAGCAGAAGTCACAGCCATGAAGATAAGAAGTAGTGTGGCTGCAGCACCTCCTTTTCCAAGAAGCGCAACCGCCGCGTATGGCAATACTAGCCCAGCAGTGACATCGGAGTGAGGAATCCGGTCGGGATACGTTGGGAAAACGGGGTTATTTTCCAAAGCCAGGGCTGTGAGTCCCATTGTTGTTGCACATAGCCATGGGATCGCAAACCAAGATAATCCTCCCAACACGTATCCTGGAAGCGCATCGACCGGTGATGCAGCGATTGCTTTATTGTAGTATCCGTTATCCTGGTCACTGGTTAGCAAGGCTACTCATGAGTTCATGGGCAAGACTGACGAGGAACACTGTCCCGAAGTTGCCAACGATATTAATGACGAAGAAGATAGCACCCTCCTTGCTCTGCATCGTAAGGTAGCTCCCTTCCGCATTGCCATCCACAGGGTGTCGCTTAGCGGCTTCCACGAGCAAATCCCAGACCTTACCTGGAGATCCTACCACGTCGTTTGTGGCATAGGCACTGAAGGCAAAGATGAAGATAATTACCAAAATGATGACCGTATGAACATAATCTATGAAAAATGTTAACCAAAGGACTCTAAGTGCAAATGATGACTGAGGCTGGCCTACCGGTCAAGAAAGTGGCCTTGATGCCACCGAACATGGTGTAGAGAACGACACCGACAGGTAGCAAGAAACAGGCAGCAGCGGTTGGAACGCCGCAGAGAGAACTTGCAACAGCGCTTCCACCGGTCAAAAGCATGGCCGTGACGAGAATGTTCGTCATCAGACCGAAGACCAAGAACACAATATGCGTCACAACGCCATACCTAGCCTTGATGACTTCAAGGAAAGTATGAGCATTGGGTGCTCTTCTCTTGAGCCTGATGGTTGTTAGACATCTTTTATACAAAATGGGATACCCCTGTCGGCAGACGGGATGACTTACTCAATGGCCAGGGTTGCGAAAAGCAGGATCTGGACTGTAGCACCCGAGGCATACCAAAATGGTCCGCTGACGCCATAGGAGTAGGCAACGCCAGATGATTGAAGAAGAGTTGCTGCCCAAGTCCAACTACTAACAACTGCAGCGGCGACGAGGCCTGACTTCACAGTTCTGCCAGCTGTTGAAAAGGCTTCAGATGTTTGCACCTGGTCAGGCAAATCAGTACAATGTTTTTGGGTAGAGGTGGCTGAGACAAACCTCTCCATGGTAGCGCTTCAAGGCCCATGTGGTGAAGATCATACCCAGGGCGAATGCAAAGCCCAGACCGAGGATGATTCCATAGCCAAATCCCTGAGTTAGGGGAACATAAGCTGCCCCAGCTCTGTCCGACATTGTTGTGCGACAGGTAGATTTGCACTAGTAGGATCTCAGTTGACACTGTCACGATCAGCAAGGCCTGCTTCAGGAAGTTGCGGTGGCCTTTGCGGGGGTGTTTGGACAGATATAAGCTGCCGCTGTGGCAATCGTTGGGACTCGAGAGGCAAAGTCCCATGACAAAAGGAAAAGGGCTGAGAGCCATGGGAATGTGGAGAGGCCATGGTGTGGGCTGCGAAGATCAGCACGCCATTTGGAGTACATCGTAACTGTGGGATATCTCAGGTCTCCCCATCACTGACGAGCTTGGAGCTTGCCATGAAATAGCACTGTTTCAGCATATCGACATTGGCCACAGTTGGATTGGAGCTGTCCGACCCGCAACTTTGAGCCAGCCGCGAGCGAACGCAGGGTCCGAGCGAGAACGGACTAGTTGAAGATCATTAGATAAGGAAGTCATAGGTTAATGGCTTTACGGAATGCTGTGAGACCGTGGGCTGAGATAGAGCGAGGTTTGTAAGGAGGGCATGTGTGTGAGGGAGGTTGCGGTACCTTGTACAGCGTGCGACGTACCAGAGTACAAAGAGAAGGAGCGTACTGGGCAAATGCGGTGAGGTGGGGACAGGGAAGGCACGGCCAAGGAAGGTTGTCCTTATCAGCGCAAGGCTGCGTTTTAATTCGACGAGCCGCAATTATGAATTGATATCGGCCATCTCCTACAAGGCCTTTTGTACCGCTGACCAATTTATACTTCGAACTCTACTTGCCAACCCACTGGTCAAGCTGCATGTTCCGGGGTCTTATCAGAGCCAATTCTGCATCCCCGGCGGCTTATCACACTACCATCGCACATGCAAGCCTGTTGTTGTTTGCTTTTTGAGTCTTGAGGCTCATCTGTGGACATCTTGTCAACCTGGCAGCTCCAAGGCTGCAAACCCACCCGCTATCGGGCCGTGTGACAAGTACGGAGTACCTCATAAGATCGCGTAGGAAAAATACGGTCATATTCATGACAGTGCTTAAATATCCAAGGCGTTACGCTGGAGGCTTGACACCTGCACAGTCGGTACAGCCAAGTTCCCTGCCCTTGGACACCAGACGCAGGAGCACAATGCCAACGCATTAGATAAGAAGATCACATTGATCCGAACCCATTCGATTTCCATTGTCTGGATAGAGATAAGTGTCGCACCAGATATCCCAGCCTCGAACCCAGGTTCAACAATATCACTCTTTTGATAGGCGCATCTATCCCGATCCCTCGTGGTGCAGTTCGCTTAGCGACAAACTAAAGGTGAGATACGATCTTTGTGGCTGAATTTTACGAGCAAGTCCAGTGCAGTTTCGCTTCTAGACCCATTAGAGGAATACATCCATGATCTCAATTTCTCAGATTCCTGCTTCTCCCTTCGGTGTTCGCCAATTCTACACTCCGACAAACGAAGGCCAAGGCTAGCAGAAGAAAAGAGATGCCAGTACCCAGTCATTGAGCTTTGCTGAGAAGAGCGGATTGAATTTTGAATAGTAGTCCCAACCAGAACACTTCCAAGCACTCCCTCGATGGTACTTCGACCGCTTGGAATCATTCCAACGACTGTATCGGTCACGCGGCCCAGTGAGAGAGAGATAGGCGCATGTCCAGACCCAGACCTTTTATAACCTAGAGACCCTGCATAAGCTCCGAGGCACCTTTCCAGTGAAATACCCCAGGCACAAACGAGGGCGAGATTAATCTCAAGGATTCTTGTTGATTCTAAACCGATAAGGGTTGAAAGAAGCAAATGGGCAAGCCGGGTAGCTGAATCACTTGGTATCAAAACCATGTTTAGGGTTGAACGGTTCCACTTTGTGCAATGGTTCGTGAATAATTATAGTTGGTCAAAAAAGATCAGATATCGTCGAGCCTTTTCCGAGGGATGGCGGGAACTCAGAACACACCAGATGTGCTTATTCCCTTTGGGTAAAAGCAGCGGTGAAGCACATCACCTAGTTAATTCGCAAGTTTTAGCTAGGATCTCCTGAAGCGTGGAGAAGTCGGGCAAAGACGGAGACCGAAAAGGTCGGGTGAGGAAGTGTGGGGGAGCAAGGCTTGTAGCAACCAAGGCTGAAGCAAAAGGAATGTTCCCTCCCGTATGACTCGAGTTGTATAGCTCGTGGTGGAACTGTGTCGCAAATGTGTCACAACCTTTACCTCGCGCGATGTCATCTTGCCCACGATCAGAAGACAATGGAGGGCATGTTTTGACCTTCTCCCATCCAACCGAGTCGGGCAGATATCTGAGCAATGAGCTATTAGTATCTTCCGGGGGTTCTGGCCCTCGGCCAAGGAAAGCCAGACTCGTAGCAACAGCACAATTGAAGCGGCAGTCCTACTCAGTACTATACTGAAGCCGTAACTTACCACTCGTGCATGATTGTTCTTTCTCGAGAGGTTGAGATTGGGCTTCTGGCCATTCAACAAAAGAAAATTTCAGCCCCAAGACTGAGCGTCCTCAGCCAGCAACTCCTACAAATCGAGGAGTCTAGAAACTGTGAAGCTAGGTCACCCACCCCTGACTCGGATATCAAATTAGCAAAGAGAAACTTGCTCCTCAACTCATACGTATTGAAATTCGATCTTTTCGACCCCGGCTTCTCGGTGCTTCGGTCGGGGAGATTGCTGAGTAACACTCCTCCCCACGCCCGAAGCCTGGCAAACCTTCCGTGTTCGGAACACGCGTTCCTCCTCCGCCTCCTCCACGCGCCCGGTTGCCTACCACTCTCCTAGAACCTTCTCTTTCGAGTGCTTGCATTCATCTATTCACCTGTAGGTCTCTTTCAATATACTGGTGAATTTCCACCTCGTCACGAAACGGTCGCTAGGAAGACCGTCGACAAAGGTGATCCAACATGTTGGTGTCCAGTCTGCCTTGCTACCGGGTAGAAAGGACGAGATTCAAGAACTCCAGGCTGGTTGATGCCCGCTGCACCAAAGGCTAGAGAAAATAAAAATCGAGAGGCCTGGTAGCCAGCTTCACATGGCGATGCCAACAGCCCCAACTACGAGAGCACCATGTCCAGACCTGTTGCGTCTCCAGCGCAAATTTAGGAGAGCCTCGTCCGACAGGTAAGTTGGGAACACCACCACCCTTGAGCGAATCTTGCTGCACTTATACTCGTTGGAATCTGCTTGACGGCTGTCTCGTGTTACATACCTACACATGTGTGTTTCGAATACTACCCATAAGCCGAACCACCGCTGGCCCGAGCTCGATAACCCTTTGCAACCTCGCTGGAACCTCCCTGGCAGTCCAACCCCACTCGAGAAAAGAGTTCTTCCGGAATTCAGGTAAGAGGTGTGGTTGATTGATTGATACGCGGGTAGCAAAGATTCAGACACACTTTAGATGCAGCCATGGCAGAGCCACTGTGCATCGCCGTTTCCTGTATCTCGTCACTAAATGGCATCGCGACTCTTTCAAAGCAGCCTGTGGGCTTCGTTGACGTAGTACAAGGTGCCCGTAAAGACGTGGAAGCCTTCTCGAAGGAGCTACAGTCTCTCAGGGACACAGTCTCACGCCCTAGTGACACTCGGATACACATGCAAGAAGTTGTTAAAGAGGATGTCGTCTCCATCCTGGAGCAATACAAGGCGGTCATAAATTTGCTGCCAACATATTGGGCGTATGCCCAGATGGACTGAAGCACCGAAATGCAGCAAATGGCAAGGGAAGAAAACGAAGTGCCCAAGGGGTGATAATCATCGCATGTCATGCAGCCTCTTGGGTATATCTATTCAACATTTTTCGACGAACCTCAGACCATCAGGCGTGATGCCATGGCGCCACAGTGAGTTACTAGATGCACGTGACCAGTCACGTCCTAATAACTCCAATTGGGCAATTTTCATCATAGGTTCAGAACTGTCACCCATGCTCATAATTTCATCAAAATATTCGTCAATAACAACATCAACTCTCCTCCAATCAAGTAACTACCTAGTATCGCTGAGCATTTCCCATCCTCCGATTCAGATCCACATATCCTCCTTGTGGGACGCTGGGCCGACGCCAATATCTATTGAAGCGGGGTGAGATGTTGTCTGTCGCTGGTTGCAATAAGTGTCGTTTAGATACGGGGTTGACGGCGTTGTTGTTGTGTGTCGCGAGGGTCAGGGAATTTGAGTGATGAATGTGGCCGATTTGAATAAATGTTGTTCTATACAGTGTCAGTCAACGTCTGCATCTTGGGTTGATGGGTGAGGGGTGTGTCTTACTGTTGAATGGTCCCTGTTCGGAGGTGTGACGGGCCTTCTGATGATTGACGGGATTACTCCCAGAATGGGTCTTCCTCCGTATATGTCGGCTTGGTGTTGAGGTATGGGTGACTGATGGCCGGGTTGCCACACTTGAAGAGAGGGGTTACGGCCTCCTTCTGAACAGCCGTTGTTGACGGCTGGGTTGGTGCCTGGCGTGGCGAGTTGAGAGGAGAAGATTGAGGGGAGCGCCAGGAAGAAGAAGAAGAGGTGGAAGAGGAAGAGGAAGAGGAAGAAGAGAACCGTCGAGAAGAGGAGTGAGAAGGGTTGAAGGTGGCGAGGACCTTCTCATATGCGGCGAGGGCATATATATGCTGCTTGTCGCAGTTTCCTCGAGATTTGTGGAGATCGTTGAGCTCTCTTCGGATGTCGATGGTTGTTGTTAGGTCGTCCAAGACGTCGGCCGGCATCTGGACTCCCTTTGCAACAAGGTCTTTTGCTAGACCTTGGAGATCTGAGACCTTTGAGGTGGTCTCCTCCCAACCGGCTTGTCGTTCTAGCCAACCTTGGACGTTTCTGCTCGCCCGCTTCGAAGTGCCGTAGCACTTGTTGTATTCTGGGTCGGTGTTAGACCCAGGACTGTGATTGTTAGTCAGCAAGGCTGGTTGATGACAGGGTGTGTGCTGTACTTACGATCGGGATCTCTCCCTTTGGTGTTGATATGGGGCAGTAGTTGATACTGCCATCTTGTCGGTGACCCCCTGTCATGTACCTTGAATGGAGTTAGTTCATTGTCACTGACATGTGGTTTGATTACAGGTGCCTACCGTCAGCATTGTGTCCATTATCAAGGAGAGGACGTTTGGCAATACTGTTGTCATATGTTGTTGTTCTAAAATAAATGGTCGAATTTGTTGTCGATAGATGTCACCGTTGAAAGATGTCAGTTTCGAAAGATAGCAGATTCAAGCAAACCAAGAATACACCTGAGACGCACGAATATGACTATGAAGAACGAGAACAAGAGGTGGGAGGGTGAACCGCTCGAATTTATAGGGAGAAAGCTGTGGGGATACTGTGTGCTCCAATTCATACTTTCTGAAGCGGTCCACGGCTCGATATTTGGTTGAAGTCGATGGAAAGCGCAATCCACTCTGCTCGAAACACAATTTGCGGACCAAACATTGTCTCGACAAACCCACACTGGGAGGCGCTGACAATCAGCGGATACCAACGATATGAAGCCAAATAGCTCCACAGGATCATCCAGTTCTTTGTGGTTAGAGCATGACTGACACCGAAAAATGGCCGCCTAAAATACATCTCCGTTCCCATCAGCTGTGAAAAGTGAGCCATATTTTTGAAAATTTCGCCCGCTTTGAGTAAGGAAGGTCTACGATGTACGAAATGACGATGATTCAATCAATGTGGGACTTGCTAAAGGCTCCAGCAGGACAATTGACTTTTACTTTCTAAAACGTCTCAGCGAAGACAAGTGGTCAGCCAACAAAGAAAGAGACAGAGCTCATGAATGGGGGAGGGGGGGTGCTTGAAAGCACCATGATGTACTCTGGAACCTCCCCCTGCTTGGGAATCCCCTTCTCAGGGCTCTTCATTAGTGTTCTCAAACATCTACGTTCTTGAATCGACTGGATTCAAGATCATGGGTTGAGTATTACCGCCACTTAAAGAATAGCACATAGGCATCTAAGAGCTATCCTTTATGCCTTTGGAAAGGTATTCGATGGGTTGAGGGGCATTTGGAATCTGCTTGTCTCGTCATTGAGGATGCTTGAAAGGCGAATCCACTTTAGGCGGACCTCCAGCCAATTCCTCTCGAGTCCCTACTGGGTCAATCATGGGAAGGCAACAGAACCACAAAAGGTACTTTCTTTGATGAAGGATATTTTGTGACTCTTTCCCGATAATGTTGTCAAACTTGGGAAAAGGACCGAGAATGGATCCCACAAGAATGCTCCAGCCCGTATTGAGTACGACGAGGAAGCCCACGCTTTGTTCATGTCATCATAGCGCGCGTGCTTGACGCGCTCTCATGGGTCGACCCGCACCTTTCAGCCACATGCCAGCCGTGCGCGTGGACAAACTAAAGAAGAATTTGAGGATTTGAATTGCTGAGCCTGACAAGCAAGACAAGGCAATTTCAACACAAGTTTTGGTCGTTGAAGGATCGAGATCCTTCAACGACCGAGGGTTGCACTATTCTGCTAAATCGTGCCCACAGGTGGCTCACAATCTATCTAGGCATACGATACAGAAGACACAGCAGGAAGCAGCATTGCAGTGGACTACGATACTAGCAAACTACCCCCATTTACCACACAACAAGCTCGAAGCTTAACAGCACTCAAGTGCCTCAACAAAGCCTTTAGCACGCCCGCTGCGAACAAGAGTTTCGAAGTGATGAAGAGTGAAAAAGTTCTCACGAGCAGCCCATGTTACGACTTCTCCACCGCAATCCGAACTCAATCCCAGTTTCTTCGAAGTTCAACGTCCATCCGAAAGCCCTCGTTGTTGATACATGCCCACCCCGCTGTGGGCCATGGCGCTGGAGCCTCCACCCCGTGAAACCCCGATCTGGTAAAGAGCGATCGCCGACAACGGCGGCTAACCAGAATGGGAAGAATCATTCTCATTGGTTGATTACGGCTTGTCTCTGGGATGGAGCACCTAACAAACCAAGGCACGTCCATGGATTTAGGATCCGAGGTTGGAGCTCAAGCGCAGAGGAATTTACAAGGCGGTCCATGCTATGCTACGTAGGCAATCTTTCTGGAAGTTTCTGTACGGACCACTTGGAGAAAAATAGCTGGCCTGGAGACCTCAATAACCATGGGGCCCTTGGACAGAGAGGGAGGTAACGAGCTGCTAAATATTACGACGGTAAAATGCTCTAGGAGTACCCCGTACACCTAGAACTCAACCAAGCTCTTTGGACCCGCAGCGGATATCTTTTCCCCGCTGACTCGAGAACTGCATTCTTTGTACAACTGCCCCATCGACTGACCCGTCGGGCAAAGGAGGCTGAGTCTCCTTCCCCGGCCTAGAACCAAAGCAGAGTCCTGACAGTGCTAGTACTAATGTATGGAGTGCTAATGTACCATGCGAACAACGACCTGACCAAAACAGGCGATGGCCCAGCTTGTTCATCGTTCCACTCGACGCTGCTGACCTGACCCGCTAATTAGCGACTGCCAAATTCCCGATCGGGAAAACGCAGTGCCCGAACTAATTAGATACAAGCCTGATCTAAACACGCGGTCACTGTGCTGGGCTTTCGTGGTCAGCATACGATTCTACCGCCTAGAGTACGGAGTACCATTCAGGACTCCGTACCAGGGAACTGCTCGGACGAAATGCTCAGGCTGTAAATACATAGATAGGTAGGTAGGGTAGGTCTGACTACGGACTCCTCATAGACTAGTTAGTTATACCTCGAATTTCTCTCCAACCTCCATATTAGCCCGTAGATATGCATGCAAGTGTACCGTGTACATACCAAGTTATTGAGGCGACTGACTGACTAACTGACTCCATTGAACCAAATCTGACTATTAGCACAGAGAGCGCACTGCAGTGAGATTCGCCTATTCACCTTTTTCGCTTGAAGGGACCTTGCCTGCCCTGCCACCCCGGGTGCCTGCCCGGCGAATTCCCTGTCAGGAGAATTATACAGTACTGTAGGACTGTGGGGCGGGGGCGAGGAGGGGGGGACGGGCAGCCTCCACCAACAGCCACCACAGACTCGGACTCCTTTTGGTGGATGACAGATGCGATGATGAAGCATAATAATTATTTTACTACCGTGGATACGTAAGTAAATCACTCCAGATGTGGTGCTGTTGGGGGTCGAAATTACAGCACAGCACAGTACAGTACATGCATGAATGAATGCGTACTTCGTACCTGCTGCCCATGTACGGAGTACCGATGTAACTACTCGTATGTAGGTGTTCCGCGAAATGCAAAATGCCTTTGTCTCTCTTATCCCCAAGGTGGTGTGGCACAGAGAAGCATTTGTGTGCATCAATCACCCAAGCGGCGATGCCGAGCAAAAGTGCGACTTGGAGGGGAAAAACCAATAATCTCGAGAACTGTGCGACTGACTGTGCGACTGTGAAGGACCCATTCCAGCCCTGTCACACTTTCCTCCATTGGTTAATGGTAGATAAGGAGGAGGGAGGCAGGGAGAGACGAATTGGGTGAGGAAGCCTGAAAGGAAACAGCGAGCGGATGATGAATGAATATTTTATTTTGGGCAAAAAATGGGTTGTCTTTGTTTTTTGAGACGTGGGTTCTATGTACTCTTTGTTGTCGTAGATAGGTATGTCAGGTAAGGTAAGGTAAGGGGGTGATGTTCGTTTTCCTTCTTCCTTCAGTCCCCTTTCTCCTCTCCTCTCCTCGTCCTACCCACATATCCCTCTCGCACCTAGGGTGCCTTGCCTCTCGTCTCAATCTTCTCAAACGTAGTAATAATGTTGGGGGAGGGGTGATAGAAAAGAAATATAAAACGCCTCAACACTGGGCAATGACAGGAAGATTATTCTTCTGTTGCCGAATAAAAAGTAAAAGTAGGTAAATGGACCGTCGACCTGGGCTCGATGGCCACATTGGCACTTTGGCCGTCCTTCCCCCAACGCCAGAAAAGCCCGAATGCCGCAGCCCCAAGCAAGAAACCCTCACCTCGTGAAACCAGATTAGCTGTATGTTTCTAGCTAGCTACCAAGCAAGCAAGCAAGAACATCTAAACATTTGAAACATATTCGTCCTCGTCCTCATCGACATCACATCCATCCACGTGTCGTTACAAGCAAGTGATCTGAACCATTTACTTGTAGAACCAGTAGACGGCAGCATAGTCGACGCTGAAGGCGGCTGGCTGGTCCTTGCAGGTAGCGGGCGCAGAGCCACCGGCGGTGTCGACTCTGTAGACGGCCTTGATGTCGCCCTCGGTAGTGGACCGCGAAGTTAGGTACAGCCAAGGGACGACGCCGTTGTCGTTCTTGACGGAGTTGGCGGGCGCGACGGACTCGTTGGCCTTCTGGGCGAAGACGCGGCCCAGAGCGGGCGAGTCGGGCGCGTCGAAGGCGAAGACGGGTGTCGTGCCGTTGGAGAAGAAGTGGTGTGTTGAGAGTTCCAAGTTGGTGGGCTCGAGAGGTGCGAGGGGATCCTCAGGCAGTGGGCGTTCATACGCGATGTTGGTTGCTAGGCCGATGAGGTCGGGGAAGTCGGCGGCCAGGCAGGAGGCGTTGTAGAAACGTGCTACTGCTCCAGCAGCGGCTGGTGCGGCGGTGGCGTTGGCACATGTATAGTTCTGTGGGTGGCCTTGTTAGTAAAGATGGTTTTAGGTCAATGGGAGAAGAGTGAAACTTACTTGGACACCTCGGCCAATGGCAACGTGCTCGAGGACATAGCTGTCGAGGATGGGTAGTGGTGTGGGTGCCACTGGTAGAGCGGCTTTAGAGAGGTCACAGGTGGGTGGTCGACCACCGTTCCGTCTGGCCTCCTGGATATGCTGGTAGACAACGTCGAAGTAGCCGGCCATTGCTGGTGTCCATTGTGTGGTGCCATGGGATGTTGGTGGTGCTGGGAGAGCCATTATAGTTGCTGCCAGAGCGGAAAAAACAGCGAGGTACTTCATTTTGATGGTGATGATGTTGATGACGACGGCAAGGCTTAGCGATGACGAGGATGCCAAATTATTTGTAGTCGTAGTAGTAGTAAAGAAGGAAACGGTCTGGCCGGCAGAGCAGATGCTTTTTTTTCTTTTTATGAGGCTGTAAAAGAGAATGTACAGATATTATGCAAACTGTCAAAGTGGAAGCCCAGCGAGAGGGAGGAATGAATGTATTATGAATATGAGTGGTAACGAGTGACCTTGAGTGACCGTTTTGGAGACCAGCCGCCGACATATAAGTAAATTGTCGGGTTGACTGATATGGCGGACGCGGATAGGATGATTCCCAACCTGACAGACGTGTATACCAGGATGAACCAGGATGGAACTGTTTCTATCTTAGGCATCCCAGGGTGTGTCATTGGACCCTCTGATGGAGGGTGGAGGCTTGCAGGTGGCAGGGAGAGAGTGGCACGAGGCGGCAAGGGAGATTCATCCAATGCCCGCCAACTCTGAGCAGAATTGACCAGGATTCTAGGTAAGAATAGAAGGACATTGGCGCGCACGGCACCAGCCCTGTCTCTTCCCTGTTTCTTCCCAGTCTTGGTCCTTACCCAAATCCATCTAGACTGACGCCTCTGCCAGCGGGGGCAATGTCAAGAGCCTGGCCGTCAGCAGGGATCAAGCAGGGATCCTCAAGGCCATCCTAGCCTTTAATCCTGCCTGTGCGGGTGGCTGCTTAGAAGCTGACTGGCTTCCTATCGGCTTCCCTCAGAGTGCTTCGGGTGCTGGATGGCTGTTTCATAGCCGCCCTGTTGCCGCCCACCGACCATCCACAAGCTGCGAAATGAACCTGCTAATGCATGACGTGCAGATGGAGGCGGATCCTGGAATGAATTGATTTCGCTGAAGGACGAGAGCTGTTGCTCATTTGCTTTGGACGGACTCTTGAGTAGGAGGCATCTGGACCCCCTTTGACTTTGGGTGTTCGTTTCATGAGAAGGTAACCGGAGAACCAGTCGACCCACACGAATGGAAGACCCGATCGTCAATGGCTGTCTGTATAATTTGCGGAGAGGTAGAGGCACCCAAGAGGTACCCATCGCAGCGCTTACTAAAGATCTTTATACAGTAACATTGTTGTCAATAATGTCCAAGGCCAAGAACATTGCGCCGGGTTTCCTCATCAGAAGCACACAACAGAGTAATCAGGAATATCAGGCGTGGCGAAATTGATAATTGACAAATTCCCACGGGACAAAAAGTCATCATGGACCTCCAGGATGACTTTTCGTTTTCGCTTCTGAATGTGGTAAAGGCCAGTCCCAATTCCCCCCTCTGCAGGACCTTGCATGTGGGATGCCTGATCATCTCGTCTCTTTGGGCTCTTTGGCTCTGGGGTCTTGACATTTGGAGCGAAGCCGGAATTCGCTCGCGTGTGTCGCAGAGTGTCAAGGCGATCCACCTAGATACCCATTTCCGAGTCTGTGTACGGAGTACCGTGGTCGGCAGTGAGCGAGGCGCGGCTTTCTGACTGTGCGCAGTCTGGAGTCATCCACACCCCTTGCCCATCATCCTTCGGACTTTTTTCTTCTGGATGATGAATGATGATGATGACGAAGCCATACCCAGGGTCGAGGGCGGTGCGAATGACAACACTGGGGTGTCCGGTGTACGATGTACTCGTAATAGGACAGTACCCGTGTGAGGGACCTATTTCTGATTACGGAGGACGGAGTACGAGCACTCAATACCTAGGAACGGAGACTCCCATACCGTCTTGGTACTGATGGTGTGCTATTACGAGAAAATGCAGGCAGGTGTGAATCGTGATGCTGCCCAAATATGGAGAAGGGATTTCGGCGACGGGCAGGCGGCCGCTGAGGCTACGCCCTACTTACGGGTACCGCGCGTTCAACGTTCTGGGTGTTGCTCTAGGCATCGGTTCCCCCATTTCTCCAGCCTGTCGGGGTACCATTGGCGCTAAACACCGTCAACAACGACGCCTAAAATCCAGAACAAGCGCCGCCAATACACCCCCCTTGTATAGAGACAAGCACAAGCCTTGACGGTCGCTCACCCACAAACGTCACCTACGATTATTGCCTATCGCAAGAGCAAGGGGCTCTCCAGCTCACACCAACCTCGTCGATACAGAGTATTCTGTCCAGACATAATTTGGAAAAGATCCACTTGATAGATAGGCAAGCGACACAAGCTACAACCTCGCTTGCAAGGAACTTCTCCTCGTCCTCGTTCAGGACCGACATCGACATCCATCCAAACCCATGAAAAAAAAAACAAATATTGTGTCCTCCCTTGAACATGGGTACGGAATATCTGCCCCGAGGGGCCTCGCTAGGTAAGTTTGGCTAAAGTCCAACCCCAGCCACAGCCAAAAGTCCGCCATGTCCCGATTCAGCTCTGAAACAAGCTGGCGATATGCGCGCTCTGAACCAGGAGATCCTCTTCACTGTCCAGCGACTCCAACCAGGAGGAGTACGGAGGAGCTAATTAGCTAAACCGCTATCCGTAAGCTCATTGAGAGTCTAGCGAGAATCCCCGTGGCTATTGTGCTATTCACCGGCTTTCCTTTCCCATACCCTAGCTATTGGTGCCTGGACACAGGGAGAATATCAGGCATGCCATGCAAGCTATCCTTTTTCCCTTGCCGAACCCTATCCAGCGCCAGAGGAATGGCGATTCTCCTGACTCACACTACCATAATGGTGCGACAGGGCGTGCATATTGCATACGCATCTTTTAGTAGTTTCTGTTGAACCTACGAACACGAGGGAGCTAGTTCGAGTCCTGACTTCTGCCCTTGTATACTGGGAGAAGTGGCGACGTGGATCGAATGGGGAAACTTTTGCATCAACATCAGTTCGTCACCTGAGAAACGAAGGGCATAAGACCTTTGTGTACCCACACCATATGGGATCAGAGACACTTGCTCAACATGAAACAAACGAAGTATTCGTATAGTAGAGGTTTGTTATACAGCTATATCTGCCTTGCCGAGCTCAAGTCAATCTTGACTTGCGAGCACTATCCGAAATCCTCTTGATGCCAGTCAGGACCATGGAGATCAGGAGACTGCAGGCCTGGTACTCCCCCTCCTCCTGCAGCCACCACGGCAGCGGCATCTCCCAGGTGAGTCACATTGCGTTCAACATCTGACGTTCCCATCCAGTAGAGCATGAGGAATACCAAGAAATGCAGCGCAAGACAGTAGCTCGCGAAAAGATTCCTAGAGGTTCGTGTTGCGAGGACTATTCTTGTCATCGAGAAGATGATGCGCTCGGGGAGACTCATGCGCTTGTATGCCCGTGCTGATTCCCGACCTCGGAAAGCTGCAAAGGGTGAAATATTGGCCTCATATTGAGACTTCCATCGATCGGATGTCGAATCTTCGGACATGGGTAGGACTGAGGTGTGCCCAGTACCTCCCGAATACGATGACGCAGATGTCGTGGTGGGCCCTCGACTGTATGCAGAAACATATCTCGTCTTTTCGTATAGGTTGAGGTTGTCCTTTTGCAATGACGCGACCTCCTGTCGTAGAGAAGTCACAGTAGCATACGTCTTGGAAAGTTCCTCCTCCAGCTGTTGATTCTTCTGCTTGAATCGATCTCTTTGCGCCTGGATCATCGGCAGAATGCCTGAACCGCCACCAACTGGCTCACCCGCCCGTAGGGACTCCAACGTGGTGCTTCGGGGCAGTGTTTCGTATCCTGAAATAATCGACGAGGTGGGTGAGCCTCGACCACGTCGCAGGGAGCCTGTCGGATATCTTGAAACATGAGTCCCGGCAACTGACATTCCCGACGAAGGCAGTGCGTTTGCTGCTTCTTCCTGCACGTGCAACAAATCATTCTCTAACGTCGATGCCAATTTTTGAGACTTCTCCAGCTCGGCGTTGGTCCGAGACAGCTCTTCCTGTAGATCTTCTAACTGTTGCTGAAGATCTTGATGCGAAACGCGAAGCAGCGTAAGCTCATTACTGAGTTTCTTGTTCCGAGCGAGCAGAAGCTGTTCCAGAGACTGTTTGGCACTGCTATCCGCTGCTCCATTGAGGGCTGTTTCGTCACCGTCCTCTTCGTCGGCGATGGACAGTTCTATCGACCGAAGGGTATCAAGCTCTCGCTTGACATCCTCATAATCCGACCATTTCTGGATTTTGGCGCGTAACCCCTCGTTCTCGCTTGAAAGCTGTGTCCGCTGTCTCTCTGCTTGTCGGAGTTTGTTGTCCTGCTCCCTCTTTTCCGATTCCCTTTCAAAGCGAGCAGATTCAATTTTCCGCATTAGTGAGGAGTTCTCAGACTGAAGCCTCAAGAAAGATGGATCCTCTTCAATATCATGGCTTGTCGAGCTTTGTGATGTGGCTCGGGCGAGATCGACGCTCAGTTGCTCGTTTCGAGCTTCTATCTCCGCCAACCGCGCACTTGTTCTTTCCAGTTCAGAGCTCATCATCTCCAGTTCCGCAGTTGCAGCCTTGGAGGCAGCCAGTTCAGTAGAGCCATCTTGCATGCGTTGTGACACATCATAATTTGCCTTCAACTCCTTAAGTAGTCGGTCCTGATTTTCCACCTTCTCTTCGAGGGCTTTCTCCTTCGCAGTCCAATTATTTTGTTTCTCCTCCAGCACCTTTGCCCATTTGGCTTCAATTTCTTGCACACGGGAACCAGTGCCAGCCTCTGCCTCACGCCTTGCTTTGCTCTCGTCTTGCAGCCGTTTCTCCGTCTCCTCCATTTGTGCCGTCAACTTGTTAACTCTGGACAGCAGCTGCTCGTTTTCGGTCGTAAGTTTGGGGACGGTGTCTTCTGAAGCAACAAGAGAATCGACCGAAGCCTCAAGCAGAGGGAATGGGTCCGGGGCCTCGGAGAGTGATTGATATAGCTGCAGGAACGCTGAAGACGAGGTTTTGCCGTGGCCTGTGATTAAATCGATATATGTCTGATATGCTGTTGTGGGTCAGCCCTCGCTAGCACCGAATTTAAAGGAGAGTCATGGACTCACATTTTAATAGCGACTTGTATTCTGAAAGCTTTGCAGCGTCTTCCAACTTCCTGAAGTCTTTCGTCTTCTGGGCCACTTCCTTACGCTCTAGAAGGGCATCTCGCTGGTGAGCAACTAATTCTGAAGCGGTCGAGTCCAGCTGGGGCATCAACGACGAAAGATCGATATCTGAGGGGTATCAGTATCAGTTATCACAAAGCATCAGATCCGGGGTACGTACTTCGCCATGCTGATATCGCCTTCTGGAACTTGTTCTCGCCGTGATCAAGCGAAGTGTTCTCAGGAGGCCTGTTGGCTTGAATATCTCGCTCTCCAACCGCTTGCGCGTTGACCTCTGACAGCGCCAACGCGTCCATGAGGCTGAGATCACTCTAAAAGCCTCTTCCAGGCAGTTTCCGGTAATGATGAGCCAGCATTGAGATATTGAGACCTGAGGAGCCTGCCAGCAACGACGAGCCGCGTGTCAAATGGTTCACCAAATAATCCACCGTAGTCATTGGTGCGGAGATATGATATTCCGTAGGCAGCGCATAGATCTCCTATGCTCCACACTATTACAGAGCTCGAAAGTCATCAATCGGGGCAACTCAACCTGAACACGTTTCTCTCTTTTCATTGACTACCTGGTATATGTAAAGATAGCACCCCTTCGGATGCATCTCCTAGCTGTCCTAGGCTGTTCTCTCATTTGTGATCTATATCAGCGACAACCTGGAGCTTCCTGCAGCCCACTGGCACTTGACAACCCATGAGGAACTCGTCAGGTATTTGAACGCATCCGGCCTCACTGGACACGTTACCCGCTATGCATACTTCTGTCGTGAAATCAAATAACGCCCCCGATATTAGTATTACTAACTCCTAGCCATAAGCAGTTATGCACAATTCTTCAATGGATTTCGTAGAACACTCTCAGCCTGAGCCTCCTTTTCGTCAACTGGTCAATGCAGTCTGCCGCCTCTGGACCTTCAGCCTCGAGAACCATGATTGTCCTCTATGCGGCATATCCGGGCTCCTAGACGTTGTTGGCTTCGAACCTTGCTGATACCTACCAGTCCGGTTGACTTCGCCATGCTGGCATGGCTGCGGCTCTGGTATGTCGCGTTGGAATGTGTGCTGCCTCTCTGACAGACCTCGTTGAAAGGCCTGCTGCATCTTCCAGATGCCCAAAGTCTGCGACATGTGCAGGCGCTCGTCGTGGCCGAGGATATATGTGCGGAAGGCGCTCCCTAGGGACAGAGTTAGTGATGATGCCTTGGAACCTATCAAAAATTGGAGAAGATATACCGTCAAACCCACTGGCACCGCCCCATATGTCTGCCTCGCTGAGGCCTCGGACGAACTGCTGCACTGCAGCGGAACGCGAAGCTCGCGTACCGGAATAAAGCTTGAAGCGGTCTTCAATCTCCGCCGGCGAGACATTCCTTTCCAGCAGCACACCTAGAGCAACGGCGTCCTCCAGCGCCATGGCCACTCGCTGTCCACAGTACGGCGGCATAGGGTGCGCGGCATCGCCCATCAACACGAGCCGTTGGAAGTGGTAGTTGTTCAACGGATCCATGTCCCAGATAGGTTGATCCTGCAGTGCACCACTCTCGATCTTATCCAACAGAGCCATGCACTCCTCTGGGAACCCCCTAGCCAGACGAAGCAGTTTCATCTTACTCGATGGCTCCCTCCAGTCTTTACACAGGCTCTTGAAGCCGGTCAGATCCTGATAGAGGAACTTTATGCAGATGGCCTCGTGCTCTGATGCTGGCCATATGAGGACGCTCTTGTCACCGAGGTTGTAGCAGAATGCCTGTCCTAGGCCATGAATGAAACTCGAAACTTTGGGGTCATCTAGCAGCTTTTCGCGAGGTATTACTGCCCTGAAAACGCCTCGTTGGATTCGGAACCGCTGCGCGTTGCCGTTAGGGACGAAAGATCTGCAGACTGAGTGCACTCCGTCCGCGCCGATGATAATATGGCCCCGAGCTTGTGAGCCGTCCGCAAAGAATAGAACGCCGCTCTTGGGATCGATCCGAGTTATCATCTTGGAGGCGTATACCTCTGCCTTTGGTCCATGCGATTTTGGATCGTGCAGTCTCTCTCGGAGTGCTTTCAGAAGATCTTGATATGTCGTGTTATGCCATACCTAGCAATATTAGTGCATAAGGTTATGGAAGGAAGGCTGAACGAAGCATGCACTTACCCAGCTCTCTTGGTCAAGCTTGAGGTCTAGGTCAACATTCCCCCTGCCCGTCGAGTCAACTTGCAAGCGTGTAATCTGCAACATAGTCAGCGATATTCCTTGAGGCCATCAATGCATTACGAACTTTCTTCACCTTCGTGGCGCGAATGTGGCTCAAGTCAACACCTAGATTTCGCACAGCACCTAGAGCGTTTGGAAAGATTGTGATGCCTGCACCTTGTGTATCATCGGAAGCCGCCTGCTCATAGATCTTCGCATCTCGAGTCAGAGTATGTGTGCAACCCAAGCGATATGCTCACCTTCACACAATGGCCTTGGGCCTTGAGTGCGATGGCCGTCGAAATCCCACCAATGCTCCCACCTACCACCAAGACCTGCAACCCAGTCTCAGGTTTTCTGTCGTTTGAATCCACCTGCATTGTACGTAATTGTAAGATAATAGTCCCGACAGACTCTGTGAAGGGGAAGATCAGTAGAAGCCAAGGATAGCGAGAAGCAGTATCGGGCTGATATGAGGAAGAGAGCGTGCTTGCTTCACGTTCCCAACATCCAGGCCCTGGGGATACAAGCTCGGGCGGAGTTTGAGAGACTCCAGAGCACGTGTATTATTTAATGCTCCCATCGCTTTGGAAATAGGATCATGGCAGGATGGGAGAATGTCACTGATGTCCAAATGCGATTTTCAGCTCCGACGCTGCACTGACCTACCTACGATCAAACTTCAGAAACAGGAAGAAACCTACCTAGATCTCGGCTTTATTGCAGCAACTGCACGGTCTCTATTACTCAGGTTCCCTAAATAGGGTTTCTGTTCGGTCGCTGTTGTCCGCAGATACATGTGGCACTGCGCTGGAACTCTGAGGCCTTAGACTGGCAAGTTGGCTGTTTCGTGTTTGCATCATACCTCACACATAGCTATCGCTTCTTGAAACTCAGCACACTGGAGCAACAAGTCAATCTAATATTAACCAGACTCAGCGGACCCGCTTGGAGGTGGCCCGTGATCGAATCAATGATGCTTTGGCCGTTGTTCATTCCGAATCTGGTCTGTCGTCTGTGCAGACTGACGTCCAGGCTCTAGCATCGGCCCGGGATCTTTAACCCCATGCCAACATATTGACCCCTTGAACTTGGACTAGGAATTCGCTGGACGGTTGCGTACTCGTCTCATCTCCCAGGGCATTTCAAAGTATAAAATTGGGGCTACAGAGAAAGTTCGCTAGTGAGATCCCGATGACATGCAATTGCTGAAGTCACTTTTGGTTCTTCGGTGCCAGCGCTTTGGAGTGCGCCATGGGAGGGCTAGGACAGCGGGATCAAACCTGACCTGTGGTGCCATGCAAGTGAAGTATTGAACGGGTTTGGGCAAAAGTAAATGCCCAGGCTGTCCACGGAAAGGATCCGGGGCTCGTACTCATTAGCCATTACCAACAACCTGCAAACAGAGGCAAACCACGTTATGTAAGAGAATATTTTTGTGTGAATTGCACCAAGCTTACCAAGGTCTGGAAGCAGCATCTTCCCCGCAACCCTGATCTCAGTATCTAGAAGCGACAATACCCGCAATCAATCTGCAGATTAGGCGTGGCGGCTCGATGATGAGCGAATCAATGCACGAGGGCCACTGTTGATCACCCGCGTGTGGCGCTCTCCGCTGATGCAATGCTGCATCTGAATTGTAGAGTGGTTTTTGAGAGGATAGCCTGAAACTGTTCATATGAGGAGACGTGATACTTCGCAGATACGTTGGTGGCATGGTCAATTTTAATGTCATACCACCGAGCCCTTTCTGCCGTTGTTGGCGCTGGTGAAAACCACCGGTGCGCCTTACACTGATAGCTTTGCGACCGTGGTGAGCTTTGCATGCCACCCGCGTGTCAGAGCCTAGACACTTTGTGCTGGCATTTGGAGGCGGCGCGGTGCCTCGTACCGAGCATGTCCCACTGAACACGAAGCCATTAGCCTTATCATGGTGCCCAGAGGATTGTAACATCCTTGAGGGCCCAAGACCTTTCTCCTCCTTGCCATGTGAGGAGTTCCAGAAGTGTGCATGGATAAAAGCCAGGGTCCTTCGCGCTGCCCAATTGCAATCGGCGCCGTGGTGTGAATCAAGAGAGTCGAGAGTATGCCTCGTGATGCCAACCAGTGCCCTGGGCAAAAATTGGTTACATCTGCTTATCTTCGAGCAATCCTTCTGTGGAGAACGTCGAAAATTGTTTGGTGAAAAGCACTGCAGCTACTGTCTTGTCAACAGGTTCCAAGACCACGAAACGAAGTGAAAGCATCCATTGGCAAGACCGCCATCATCGTTGTTGTAACGTTGAGCCGCTCGGCGTCGTCATTCGCCAGCCTTGGCCCGAGGGCGGCCAGCCTTGGGGGAATTGGCGGGAATTGGCAACATCTTGGAGAAACATATTCTGCGCGTGCCGATCGTTACGATCTGCAGAATGCATGCTTGGCATATATTGAAATGCATATTCCCGCCGCTCGGCGCCATGAGGGTGCATTCTCCTCAAGGCGTTATCTATGGGGTCGATGAGAACGGCCGAGTAGTCTGTAGTACGGAGCATTAGTGGTAGGCTGGTCGCAATAGTTGTGCTCTACTAATATCACTCGTTACCACCCAGGGTTGGGAAACATGTCTCGCGCATCTCCTTCTTCCGCTTCACGTCTTTCCCACAGGTAGTCAAACCTGAAAAATCCGTCAGAATGGAGAAAGATCGAACCGAAGCACTCGAGGCACAACCGACAAATGCATCTTCAGAGCCTTCTGATAGAGAGTCCGAGGAGAAAGTCAAGGGACCATGGTACAAAGTGGTGCAAAACGAGGTGATGACGCCGGGATCGGCATTGCAAATTGTGATTGCCGCCGCTATTGCCATCGGTATAGGGATGGCCGTGACGGCAACGGTTGACGATATTCCCGAGGCTGCTCCTATCATCCTTGAGATTCCCGGTATGCTGTGGTTAAGAGCGTTGAGAGCGACAGGTATGCCAAAAGGCTTTCAAAGTGAATACTTCTGACATGGGTAGTTCTGCCACTTATTGCGAGTGCAATCATTCTCGCAGTTCAGACTTTGAAAGACATGGCCAGGGATGGAGCCAAACTGGCCAAATGGACTGTCAGTTACTATGTCTTGACCACTCTTCTTGCCGTTGTCCATAGCATGATCCTAGTGGACCTTGTTTGGCGACGATTGCTGGTCGAAGTGGGAGGAGACAGTCTTGCTGTAGACGACTCCGATGCAGACACGTTCGAGGAGAGAGCATCAGTGAAGCCCCACGACATTGTGGTGCAAGTCTTCCAGTCTTTCATCCCGTCCAATATTTTCCAAGCACTCGCACAGGACCAGCTCCTAGCAGTATTGGTCACAGCGGTCATCGTCGGTTGTTTGATCAAGGGCCCGGATTCTTCCATTTTACGCGGAGTGCGGGAAGTCGAGAAGATGATCACCGTTGTTATTACCTTCCTCATCAAGTTGGCACCAATTGGTGTATTTTTCCTCATCCTGGCAAACATCATGACCCTTGAGCTCGCGGATATTGGCAGAAATCTTGGTGTTTTGATTGGTGGTTCTATCGCAGGAATGGCCATTCACCTCTTCATCATGCTTCCCATCCTCTTCTTCGCCTTTACGAGGTTGAATCCATACCTATACTGGATGAAAGGATCGCCTGCCTGGATCACCGCTTGGGGGACTGCATCGTCGGCCGCGACCCTGCCCGTTACAATCAGAGTCGTGCGATCTCAGGGTGTTCCAGAAACCATTAGCAAGTTTACTGTTCCGCTCGGCTGCTTGATAAATATGGACGGGTAAGCACTGATTCTCTCTTACAAGAAACTAGAGTCTGACCTTTAAATAGAACCGCCATATATTTCCCAATGGTCGTGGTCTTCCTAGCTGCCACACAAGGAATTGTGTTGAATGCTGGAGAATACGCAATCGTTGTCCTCTTGTCGACACTTTCATCCATCGCCACTACACCAATACCTAGCTCCTCTCTCGTATTGACCGTCATGATCGCAAGTGCGATCAATGTCCCTATTACTGGAATGTACGCTGTTGTGGTGGCTATTGATTGGTTCATCGATCGTTTCCGAACTCTCACAAATGTTAGCGGTGATATGTTCGCTGCCCGCATCATGCAGACTGTGACCGGGATCAAGGACCTCCACGAGTCAGATCTTGAGCCCCATGGTGTTCCAGAGGAGGGTGCCCAAGACCGTCGACCTAGTCAACGCAGTTACATGGAAGATGGTCGACCTCATTAGTCACGTTTGAGTGATTGTAGGCCAGAAGTCAGGGGCGTCCCTTGAAATGTTTGGACTTATTCCGCAAAGATTTCATCTCAGTTTTGTGCTCAGATTCATGATGAATTGTTAGCTAGTCAAGAAGAAAAAATAATAATACGTTGTCGCTTGCACATTGGCCTTGAAGCAGGATAGCAAACCTTGGGTATGATAGTGTTGATTCATATGTTCAGTGTACTATCAAAAGCTCCAGCACAAAAGGCCGAGAATTAGCATTCGACTCCGCGCCACTGACGATGATTTGATTCATCAATATTAATGCTGCTTGGCGCCTTCTCAACATATTCTTTTCATTGAGCAGTTCTGTCACGTTGCAGTAAATATGATCCAAAATGGGGTTCAGGTGGATAGAGCCATAAAAGAGCTGGTCTGGCCCTTGGATACCCTGGCAGTGCAGAGACCCCTATATCCTTCACACACAGGAAAGCTCCGTACGAGCCGTGAAGTATTCGACGCTGCTCGGTGGTTTGCCCCGATTAGTGCTGTCTGAGGGTAGATCAATCCCCTCGCTGGGAGTATTGACTTGATCTTAACTAGGCTTCAAGGTTGATGCCTTTTCCGAACCTCGCGTACAAATGCGCTTTGAGACCATTCAGGTCCTCACTCAGTCCATTCAACTCCTCCTCTAAGGTTGAAACTTCGGTCTCGAGTTCAGTTGTCGCTGTTGACAGAAGTTCTTGTGCCTCCGAAAGCGGAAGATTCATGAACGAGTCACCAATCTTGTATCTAAGATATATCAGTATCAGCCGATAAGGCGAAACATGAATCGGACTTCGGGGGCTTCCAGTAACTTACGGCACGAGATCATCTTCGTCAGCTAGTTCGAGTTCTGTGGAGAGCTCTTCCAGGTCTTCTTTATCTTTCTGCGAAGCAGAGTCAGTCGATTCATCAATGAACCTGACTCCGTAGACCTACTTGTTTCTGGCTGAGTTCCTCTTGTAGGATTTTACTCCGGTTGTGCAGCTTCGAGAAGGTGTTGATTTTGTCTTGGTCTTCTCGAGTAACTTCTGCATCAGTTGACTCAGACTCCTCTTCTTTGGAGAGCTGTATGGCATTCGTATTAGCGAGTTCTTGTTCACCTGGCCACGAATCGCGGCCAAAATGAAGTTGAAGAGGGGCATTAAGGGATGCTAGTCCGTTGAGAACTTTTACCAATGTCCAATGCCGATGCTGGTGACAAGGCCCTATCTGTAATAGCGTGTACTTACAACTCTTCGTGACAACATGTTGTCGGCTGGATTTAGATATAATTATAAAACAGAGGCAACAGCCTCGGGCAGAATAGTGCGAGTGAGGCAAATACCGAGAAAATCCGCTCGCGTCGAATCAAGATATGGAGTGATGTGGAGTGAAGTACTTGGAGTTGGGATGGATGCAATGGCTTTTAATGAATTCTGAATACCCAGTAGTGTGGGAAACTTCGTCCGGATATTCTGATGTTGTTTACATGAGGGCAGCAAAGTCCCTTCTTTCTGTGCAACTTCGTGCCTGAATGGAAGGCTACTGCAATATCTCTTGGCAAGGCTCGAAGGTCACGTGGAGACGCTGCTCATATGTGTTGCAAGGCTTTGACCCGTGACAATCCAGTTGACATTCATAAAGGTATCGATTAATCTCATTCGGGACGTGAAAACATGGCCGTGCACCATCGTCGGCAAGATTATGGATTTTATAACACAATATAGAATGAGAGAGAGAGAGAGGGAGAGAGAGCATGAGACAGACTTGTACGACCCACCCTCGACATTCTCGGCGCCATGCTATTCCTTGGGCCTGGCTATTCTACAAGAGGCAAATCTGATTAAAACACTCCATAACTGATCATACAGCACTATAACCGCCCCTAGAGCCACCGCTGGATACCGTATCGACCACTTTACGTGATAGATCCTTGAAGAGGTAAGGTAGGTCGCGAATAGTGTCTCCATGGGGCAATAAGTCCCAACCACGCGCGCCATATCGATTGTAGTTGAGCCATGACCCGAATATGAGGTATGCTGCGATTCCGAGGAATGCACTATCAATCAGTTAGTCTTGCTGGATGCAAAAATGAGAATTTGAAGTTTTCATACATCAAAATAAACCAGGTGAAGAAACCCCAGCCGCTTTTCTTCTCCCCAGCCTCGTCGGCGATGTCTTCGCATGCATACTTGGTCTTCCAGTTCAAACGCAACACTTGCAGCTTTTCTTTGCCCTCAACATCACCATAGCTGACGTAGGTCAGACTGGCAGTCGGCGGCTCCTCCCCATCGTCCCCCTCTTCCCGTTTCCTCGTTCGTTCATTGCCAGTTCTGTCTCGGTCGCACTCGAGTTTGATCACAGCTTGTTGTATTTTGTCGGCATATTTCCCTCCATGAAGCTCGATTTGAACACCCTCGCTGTCAGCGTCCTGGGATTTCAGTCGTGTGTACTTGGGGTTGAGTTTCTGGCCAGTGTTTGCGACAAAATTGCCAGCCACGGGGATGACATTTTCAATCTGAAGATGTTCCTTGTCTGGATCATCTGTTGGGTTGTAGGATTCGACTATCCCGCATACTGTTCATTGATTAGCGGACATGTCTTGTCTCAAGCACCAGGAGCAATACTCCGTACCTATTGTGCCGCTAGGGCACTGGTCTGCATCTCGTACCCCATCAATCTTCTTTAACGGATGACATAGATCGAGTGTCCACGTCGTATTATATTCCGCAGGCGGTTTTGAGGAGTCGAGGACGGAGACTGAATGCCGGCCCCCGAGCTCTGAGAGATCAAATTTCTTGCCGTCTACTCGTATGTTCTTGCAGTCTAAAGAGACGGCGCCGGCAAGCTGTGGTAGAAGTAGAGGGATTGATAGAAGAGGGATGATTGTGGACCTCATGATTCAAATCCTCGAAGCGGGTCGGTCGAGTTCCAACCTTGGACGGATCGCGTGCCAGTCCACCAGGAGAGTAACTGGTCTATGATGATGGCCAGCCTTCCCGTAGATGTCAAGGAGGAGAGTGGGAACAGAGGTAGACAGAGGCTTGGGAAACCTATGAACTGGACTTTTATGATGGCAGCGGAGGACAATAGAAGGCGCTCAATAATAGTAATGCCATCTGCCTGCGGGTGAAGGCCAACGGGGTCCCAGTTCCATCATCTCTTTGTTGCGAGTTCCACCCTGGTTCCCATGCCAAGGCTACAGCCAAGCATAGAGACGTTTACCGCAATGGGATAATCATTATTCCATGGCGACACTGCTAGAACGCCTCGAGGAGGGGGCACTGCCGCGTTATTGACTCTTGAACATCTACGCCTTCAATGGAGTTCATTTCTTCCCATGCACATGTGCAGGTCGATTTTTTGCATCCCAAGGGCACACTGCTAGCTATACTGGACTACGAATGACACATGGAGCAGATCCGACGGGGGATGTCATGTTTCGCTCCGTCCGATGTCCTCGACATTTGCATTGGAGTCCTGTCCTGAGACCAATGACGTGAGAATATGGATGACAGCTCATATCATGCCTAATAAGCGCACGGGTGATTGCGATATCAACGGAGAAGACCGTGGAGCGACATGTACATTTTTCAAAGCGAGTGGCCTCTTGAGGGAGAAGATATCAGGTTGAAATTTCACTTTCAACGGTCTTCTGGCCCGCGACGATGGCGCCATCCTCGAATTCGTCACTTTCACTACATCGCACGTTATCAACTATTCCTTCGATCTCAGGTCCATTGGAAAATATCCGAGTACCTAATCCACGAAGAGAGACCATTGTGAACATACTCGATGTTTTTATTTCTACGATATCCCATGGCTTTGCCTACGAGAGCCTCGACCCTTCCCACGCCTTTTCGACATATACCCCTGTTCGCCACACTGCGGACCCAGAGGTTGTCCTTTCATACTAACTCATGATATTGATAGGTCACATTGTTTTTTCCTACTCGGACAAGATCGTCTGAACAGATTCTATTATGGGACCTCGCTATCAGCGAGTTGCCGTCATTGGAACTGGCCCCTCCGGGTTGGCCGCCGTCCATGCTTTATCACAGGAAAACAGCTTCGACAAGATACGAGTATTTGAAAGACGTGATCGAGTGGGAGGCATTTGGTAGGTTCCCTATCTTCCATCTTGAGCGTCGCGGGTTGCTTGCCGCCTTCGATATTACGACGACGGACGCCGGACGAACCTATGCTTAATACCATGACTAGGCATTATGATCCAGAGCCGGACTTGTTTCCAGCATCCTGGCGCCCAAATCGCAATGTTAATACTCCAGTTTCGTTTCCAAGTTTTGAAGCTCCTGCTGAGCCGGATCTGACGGCAAGGACGGCCTTGTACGCCGGCCTAGATAGTAATGTTGGAGCGATTGCGATGGCATATACTCACACACCGTTCCCGGAGATAAACTCAGCACTGTCCGTGAATCGATTCGGCCATAACAATCCCAGTCGTCCTTTCGAGGTGATCACCGGCTGGCTCGAAGATCTCTTCATGCCCTATCTTCACCTGACCTCGCTCAACACAACTGTAGAGAAAGTGGAGCGACAAGGTGATGAGTGGGTGGTGACATTGCGGAAGTCAGACTTGCTTTACCGTGGAAAACAGAGTGATTATTGGTGGCAGGAGAAGTTCGATGCGGTAGTTGTTGCCACTGGCCACTATAACGTCGCCAACGTTCCGAAAATCGACGGGATCGACGAGGCTGTCAAGGCATTTCCAGATGCATTCGAACATTCGAAAGCGTTTCGCTCTCCAAATAAATACGTGGGGAAGGTGAGTATCTACTGAATCTATGGTCGTGTGAACATTCGGGGAAAAAGAAAGCTGATGTTGTGAGTTGCAGAAAGTTGTCGTAGTGGGAGGGAACATTTCTGCATCAGACCTGATCTCAGATCTCCATCAAATCGTCAGGGGACCACTGTACCTCTCAATGCGCGGACGGAATGAGAAGCTAGAGTCGGTGTATAACTTGCCAAATGTACAAATCCAAGCACCTGTCAAGTCTATACGACCTATCAATGGAGTCACCGTCACATTTGACGACGGCATGAGCATATCCAATGTTGACCACGTCTTGTTTGCAACTGGGTTCCGCCTGAGTTATCCCTTCCTCACGCCCAATCCAGTTACACCGTCGAATCGTCTATCTGGGTTCTACCAACACATTCTAAACATTGACAACCCATCGTTAGCGGTGATAGGGCAATGCCGGGCTGCACTCTCGTTTCGCGTCTACGAGTACCAAGCCGTGGCTGTCGCGCGTTACTTTGCAAACCACGAAAACAAGCCGCTTCCCTCAGTTGCTGAGCAGAAGGAGTGGGAGGTCAAGCGCCTGGATTACAAAGGAGACAGTGACCGATTCCACGAGATCGCACCGGACTTCCCTGAGTATTTCAATTGGCTGCAGGAGTTTGCTGGGAAGCCTGCAGTCGGAACTACTGCTTATGAACTGCCACGATATGATCCGAAGTGGGAGGCCTTCGGGTTCGCGATCCTAGGATTGAAAGACTAGTACTTCCGTGACATTACGAAAAGGAAACACGAGGAGCAATTACGCGCAAAGCTATGAGAGCAATTTGTCAGGCATAAGACTTGCATTGCCAAACGGCAGTGTCCAAAACACGAACGGGAAATGTCTGAGATGGGGTTCGACGGGGCTCGGCTTCTGAAGGTCAGAAGTTGTGGATTGCGTGGATGACATCTAGTCAAGCGTCGTATTTCGTACTGCTAAACTTTGCCGCATCGTATTCAGAATCAATTGGCCGCCTTTGATTGCAACGGGCGGCCGAGATATTTCTGTATACGAGCACCAATAGGGGCTGCAGCGCAACGTTCTGAGTAACCTGTTACCGTACTGGTGCTCCGTCATATCAAGATCTATTGCACGGCATACAACTCATGATGGTTTTGTGTAAACTCAAAGGCAGTATGGAGGCGAAGGCGCCTTTATTTTATGGAGGCTGAAAGCCTATGGTCAACTCTACGTATGCTTAACTAAGGCCCTGGGTAGGATGCACCGAATTAGGGGTTTAATCTTCAGGGCAACTGGTGTTTTTGTGCTTCCTTAGTTACCTAGGTCGGTGCGGTAGGCGAGTGCTGCTCTCACGATGTCTGGAAGTAAACTAGTTAAATAGGCAGCTTAGGCGCCCCGGTTAATTAGATTTCCAGGTGAAGGCTAACAAACTTACTAATACGAATGGTGCTCGAAGTCGTAACCAACCAACTAATACCTAAGTTAGGGGGCCTGCGTCAAGCGAGTGAATCCTCGGCAAACAGAATTCTATAAAAGCATCTGACGATCTTCCTGTTATTAGATCAGTACGACTTACTTATTCGCCGTTCATTGATTTCCATCTCGCGACAAAAAAGTCAAGCGCCCAGAAAAGCTCCAAACGCTGAAGAGTCGTTGTAGGAGAATGTGCAGCCATGTCCACGACATCAGATCAAGATAGTGCGAAACCCAGGAAAGGGGCATCGGATCTCGTTTTCCGTCAAGCGAAGCCAGAGGAATATGATGTCCTTTCGCGGATTTTGTGCAATGCATTCCTGCCATTATGGTGAGTGACCTGTGCCGACGGGTGATGCCCCACTCAGCGAGAAGAAAGATCGCTAATGATGGGTCGAAAAGGAATCATAACTGGTTTCATGGCGTCGCCGCAGCTCTGACTCCCGTCACGATCGGAGATGTTGGAGGCACAAAGCCAGCGATGAGCCGACATCAAGCATCGAGAGTGCACTTCTACCGCTCCGTGCTAAACCTCGTCACGATCTGGGGTGGCGTGGTGGTCGTTGCCGAGGTGCCTGGATGCGGGACCTCCAACGGCATCAACATCGGCGCGGTCATCCTGTGGCTCCCTCCCCATGTGAGGGAGGGAGTATTCGGCTTGTTCCAAGTCTGGAGATCAGGGATGTTGTCGCTGTTGGCGCCGTGGCGATACGGAGTGACGGGCTTTTATCGCGTCACCGCTGTCTTTGAGACGAA
>Ga0105239_10000451_pt1 | contig 59882 bp, 64 predicted proteins | sample KBSC44metaG_FD_92761 | JGI IMG/M metagenome (GOLD analysis project Ga0105239, IMG submission 92761) | Corn rhizosphere microbial communities from Kellogg Biological Station, Michigan, USA - KBS C4-4 metaG | ecosystem: Host-associated > Plants > Roots > Rhizosphere > Soil | place: Michigan, USA...
ATGGACCGCTTCAGACGAAAACTCCGCCTTGCCGTTCATGATACTCTGCTCTCCGTTTGACACGGAGACGCAGAATCATCTTTCCCGCCCTACGTCATCTCAGAAATGAGGGGATGCCTGAGGTACCACATCGCAATAATCGAAATACCCGCCCACATCTTTGGAAATGGTCTCACCGACACGAGGCAGGAAGGTGAAATCACCCTCGAAAAGAGGCTTCATGTCGTCTTTCTCGTAAACCTCGACATTCGGCACGACATTCTCCCGATGCAGCCTGAACCATCCCCGACACGCCCGCAATCGGAACGAAGCCCGCTCCACCGAACGCGCTACCCCGCCGGCGCGATCACGCTTTTCGCCGCGGCGAGATAGGCGTCCATCCCTGCCATCGCGCCATTGCTCAGGCCGATGAACACGCGGCGTCCGTCGGTCGCGTCGGGGCGGCGCACCAGGATCGCCTGCTCGGTCATCTGGGTGATCCAGCGCAGCGCCGTAGTCGCGGGAACGGCGGCGGCGATGCAGAGGCTGGAGACGGCCACCACCCGCCCCTCCAGCCGCGCGGCCGTGAGATCGAGCAGGATATCCCAGGCGGGATCGGCGAACAGCGCGGGAATGAAATAATGGCCGCGCATCCGGCGCAGGCGGATCAGCGCGCGAACCAGACTGCCGTCGCCCGATGCCGGCAGGCCCGGCTGGCCATCGCTACGCTCGGTCCCGTCGGCGGACATGCTCGCCAGCATCCGCGCGATGCGGCCGACCTCCTCGCTCAGTTCGGCCAGCCGGCGGCGGCCGGCGGCACCGCCATCCTCCAGCCACGGCGCGGGCGGCTCGACAAGCTCGGCGATGGCATCGTCCAGCTCGTCCGGCCGGGGCGCGATGAGGATCCGGACGCCGCCGCCGGCGATCCGCGCGGTCACCACGTCGATCAGGTCGGGCGGCACGATCAGCACCGCGAACAGCCGCCCCGCCGCCTCGCCCATCGCATCGAGCCGGGCGAGCAGATGATCCAGCACGGCCCCTTCGTCCCGCGCGAGATCGAGCACGACGCCGCCGGTCACCACCTGCCGGCCGATCCGGGCGAGCGCATCGGAAACGGAGCCATCGGCCACGACCCGGCCGCCGCCTTGGGCAATCCGGTCCGCCAGCATCGCCCGTCGCGCCGGATCGTCTCCGAACAGCAACATGGGCGGTGACAGCAGGGACTGATAGGAAATGTCAGGTAAAAGCAGACTCATACGACCCCCCGTACCATTTCTGTTCCGTATTGCACCGGAACGGAGGAAGGTCATCCGATTGTTAGCCCGAAACGGAGAAAATCACCCTCCGCTCCGGGGAAGCAGCGTCAGGCGATCTGCGCCCAGGCTTCGGAAATCTCGACGATCATCGCCCGCGCCTGGCGGATCGGATCGGCATCGTTGGCATCGGAGCCCGCCGCGATCAGGCGGCGCGCCTCGCGATAGATGGCGGAAAGGCCGGCCGCGATCTCGCCCCCCTGCTTGCGGTCGAGGCTGCCTTCCAGGCCGAGCAGGATGGTGTTGGCGCGGGCGCGGCGCAGGATCACGCCCGAACGGCCCAGCGTGCCGCCGACGCCGACGCCGACGATCAGCGTGTCGAGATTCTTGATCAGTTCCTCGAACAGCACGGTGACGAGCTGGTGCGGCGACGATGCCTCGACCCGCGCGCCGACATCGGCATTGGCATAGCTCTTCTTGGCGCTGGCATATCCGGCACTCGCGTACATGTGCGTGCGATCCTGTTTCTGAAGCGATGAATACGGACGATCAGTCGCTGGACTTGGTCCAGAGATCGACCTGCTGGGTGAGATAGGCGGCAGTCGACTTGTAGCCGCTGACCAGCGTGTTCATCTGGGTGAACTTGGTGACGAGCTGGTCGTGATAGACGGTTAGCTGCGCGTCGGCCTTGGTGAGCGCGTCGGCGAGCGTGCTCTGGGTGGTGGTGAGGCTCGCCGACAAGGTGGCCAGCGCGCCGACCGGCTTGCCGCTCGACGTCGCGGTCATGCTGGTGATCAGCGCCTGCAGCGCGCCGCCCAGGCCCTGGTTGATCGTGATCGTGGCGCTGCCCGGCGTGCCGGAGAGGATCTGGAGCTTCAGCCCGTCCGCGCTCTGCCCGCCGACCGCCGTCAGGTTCCAGCTGGAGGCCGACATCGGGATGCCGTTGATCGAGCCGGTGGCGGCGCCGCCACCAATCGCCGGGCTCAGGCCGGTAACCTGGAACACGCCCGAGGCCGAGGAGCCGGCCGCGCTGGTGATCAGCACCTTGCTGCTGCTGCTCGACTGCGAGGTGACGAACATCGCCTCCACATCGTCGGGGTATTTGCTCAGCATGCTGGTGAGCGTCGCGCTGTTCACCGAGAGCGTGCCGTCCTGCGCGGTCGAGACGCCGAGCTCGGCGAGCGTGCGGATCGTGCCCGAGGCGTTGAGCGGCGTGGTGGTCAGCTGCGACAATTGCGTCTTGAGCTGACGCAGCGCCGAATTGCCCTGCAGCGGGCCGGCGCTGCCGCCGGCCGACGCCGCGGCGGTGTCCGTGTTGATCTCCGACAGCAGCTGATTGTAGGCGGAAACGAAATCGTTGACCGCCTCGGTGATCGCGCTGTTGGGCCGGGTGGAGCTCAGGTTGACGGTGCCGATCTTGGACAGCGTCATCGACACGCCGGGGATCACGTCGTTGAAGGTGTTCGAATCGCGGGTGACGGTCACGCCGTCCACGGTGACGCTGGCATCCTGCGCCGCCTGCGTCTGGGTAAGGCCGCTGGCGGCGGTGGCGTCGTAGGACAGCGCGGACAGCGAGGTGCCGCCGGCCGGCTGGGTACCGGTCGCGTCGGCCGAGGCGAGGGTGAAGCTGTTGGCGGCGCCCGTCTTGCCCTTGAGCACCAGGGTCGCGGTGCCGTCCGATCCGGTGATCACGTTGGCGGTGACGCCGGCGCCCTTGGCGTTGATCGCCTGCGCGATGCCGGACAGCGTGTTGTTGCTGCTGTCGACGTTGATCGTGATCGGCGAGCCGGTGCCGACGGTGAGGGTCAGCGTGCCGGTGTTGAAGGCCTGGGAGGTGCCGTAGGCGCCCGATTTCACCGACTGCGCGTAGGCCAGCGCGTTCACCGTCACCGACTGGCTGAGCGCGCCCACCGGCGTGCCCGCCACCGCCGCCACCGTCATCACGCTGGTGTCGGACGAGACCGGCTGGGTCTGCAGCGTGCCGCCCTGGATCAGCGTGTTGAGCGAGGTGGAGAAGGCGTTGAGATCGCTGGTCAGCGTGGCGACCGCGCTGATCTGCGCGGTGTTCGCCGTCTGCTTGGTGGTGATCGGGGTTTCCAGCGAGGTCTTCTGCGCGGCGGTCAGGCTGGTGATCAGCGAGTTCGTGTCGATCCCGGCGCCGTTGGCGTTCAGGCTGGACAGAATCCCCTGGCCGATCGACGCGCTGCTCGACGTCGTGCTGGTCGACGCCGTGCTGGCGGCCGTGCTGGTGCTGCCGGTGGTGGAGCTCGTCGTGGTCATGGTCCTGTCCTCAGCTTCAAGGACGACCGTAGCCGCGAAATCTTTATAGCCCGTTCACACCCGTTTACCATTTTTGTCGAAAGGCCGGGCCGGATTCCAGGACCTCCTGCCCGTTCGCTTCGCGCGCAGGGTCGAGCGAAGTCGAGACCCGAAGTCGAGAAGGCCCGCGGGGAGGTTTTCGGCCGGACGCTTCTCGACGCGCGCGAAGCGGCTCGAACCGAACGGATTTTCTAACCCAGAATCCGACCGACAGCGGCCGCGTGGAAATGCGCCTGGGCGGCCAGCGCGCGGTGTCCGCCAGCACGGATCAGGCCGGCGATCGCGGCGGCCGAAACGGTTTCGCCGGGCGCTTCGACCAATGTCTCGTCGGCCTCTTCCTCGAAGCCATGAAGCTCCTCGATCGTCTCCAGCGCGGTGCGGATGCGGGCACGGCCTTCCTCGAGGATCTGCTCGTCGCGCGCCTCGTCGTCGAGCGACAGCGGCTCGCCATTGGCGGCGCGCAGCGCGTCGAGCCAGCGCAGGCGACGGGTACGGCCCTCGATGGTGCGACGGGCATGGGCGCCGGCCGCGACGGCCACCGCCACCGCATCCGTCCGCGCCACCGCCGTCACCGCCTCGATCATCGACTGCTCCCGGTTCTCCGGGATGGGTAACGGCAGACTGGAGCGGAACTTTAGGCCTGTCTTCCCTTTCCGAAAGGAAGGGGCTTCGGGTCACGCCTCCGGCCGGCCATTCTCGTCGAAGCGGGCGTCGCCGGGCACGTCGATATCGGGCTGGGTGCGGCCTTCCGCCACGGCGCGATCGATGTTGAACACGAAGGCCAGCACCGTCGCCACCGCGACATAGAGATCCTCACGGATCACCTGCCCGGCCCGCGTGGTAAAGTAGATGGCGCGCGCCAGCTGCGGATACCGCAGCATCGGCACGTCGAACTCCTCGGCCAGCGCGCGGATGGCGTCGGCCGTGGCGCCGCGCCCGCGCGCGACGACGATCGGCGCCGGGTCCTGCCCCGGCCGGTAGCGCAGCGCGACCGCGAAATGCGTCGGGTTGGTGAGCACCACGCTCGCCTCGGCCACCTGCGCGCGGGCCGAGCGGCGCGCCGTCTCCATCTGGCGGCGGCGCACCGCGCCCTTGAGCTCGGGCGAGCCCTCGGTCTGCTTGTGCTCCTCCTTCACCTCCTGCTTGGTCATGCGCAGGCGGGTCGTGCGGCGGATGATCTGCACCGGCACGTCCACCCCGGCGATCAGCACCAGCCCCATCGCCATCACGATCACCGCGAAGACGAAGGTGTGGCCGATATCGGCCATGTTGGAGACGATGTCGTTGCGGCCCATGGTGGTGATCATCGGCAGGCGCGATTTGAGCAGCCACCAGCCGATCGCGCCCATCACCGCGATCTTGGCGAGCGCCTTCATCAGCTCCACCAGCCCCTGCATGCCGAAGATGCGGCCGAGGCCCGACAGCGGGTTGATCCGGTCCGGCCGGAAGCTGATCGCACCCCAGCGGAAGCCGAAGCTGCCGAGCATGGCGGGCGCGCCGATGGCGGCCGCGATCGTCGCCAGGAACAGCAGGCCGATCGGCAGCGCGAGATGCCCCATCTGCGACAGGATCGACTGGGCCGGCTCGAAATCCTCGACCGCGCCGCGCCCGAAGCGCAGCGAGTTGCGCAGCAGCTCGGCCAGCGCCTCCACCAGCAGCGGCCCGCCCAATGCCAGCCAGCCGGCGCCGACGATCATCACCATCGCCGAGCCCAGTTCCTTGGACTGGAGGACATCGCCCTTCTCGGCGGAATCGCGCAGCCGCTTCTGGGATGGGGCTTCTGTCTTTTCGCCGCTGTCGCCTTCCGCCAACTCAGCCCCCCTTCGCGGACGCCAGGGACCGCGCGAGATCGAGGCCGCGTTCGATGGAGGTGGCGATGCCGTCGCCGATCGCGGGCGCGGCGATCGCCAGCAGCACCACGCCGGCCAGGATCGTCGCCGGCATGCCGACCGAGAAGAGGTTCATGGCCGGGGCCGATCGCGCCAGCATCGCCATCACCACCTGCACCAGGATCAGCGCGAAGCCGACCGGCAGCGCGATCGCCATGCCCGCCGCGAACATGTCGCCGCCGAACATCACGACGTCGCGCATCTGCCCCTGCCCCATCCACGCCTGCCCCGGCGGCAGCGAATGGTAGGAATCGACGATGATGGTCGCCAGCGCCAGATGGCCGTTCATCGCCAGGAACAGGAAGGTGCCGAGGATCGAGAGGAACTGGCCGAGCGCCGGCGAGGAGGCGCCGGACTGCGGATCGACCATCTGCGCGAAGCCGATGCCCATGGCGTTGCCGATCACCTCGCCCGCCATCAGCGCCGCCGAATAGCCGAGCTGCACCGCGAAGCCGAGCGCGAGGCCGGCGATCACCTCGCCCGCCACCAGCATGAAGCCCGCGACGGTGACGATCCCGGCGGCCGGCAGATCGAACGGCACCTGCTGGATCGCCGGGATGCCGACCGCGAGGCTGATGATCAGCCGCACCTGCACGGGGATGTTCTGCGCGCCGAAGACGGGGGCGGCGAGGAAGGCCGCGCCGGGCCGGATCATCGCGACGAGGAAGACCCAGAGCTGCGCCTCGAGCCCGGCGAGGCCGGCCGGCAGCACCGCGCTATCTCAGCAGATCGGGGATGCGGTGGAACATCTCCCGCGTGAAATCGGCGAGCAGGGTCAGGATCGCGCCGCCGAACAGAGCGAGGCAGATCGCGACGACGATCAGCTTGGGGACGAAGGCCAGCGTCTGCTCGTTGATCGAGGTGGCCGCCTGGATCATGCCGAGCACGAGGCCCGCGACCAGCGCCGGGATCAGCATCGGCGCGCAGGCCAGCGCCAGCACCCACAAAGCCTGCTGTGCGACGCCGATGAAATAGTCGGTTCCGACGAGGGGTTCCATCAGCCCACCCTAGCCCCAAGCACCCCGTTCGTCCTGAGCGAAGTCGAAGGACGTGCAGCGGGCGAATCGTCTGAGGCCCATCCTTCGACAGGCTCGGGACGAACGGTGGAAGAGCGGCAAGCCACGCTACCCGAAGCTCTGGGCCAGGCTGCCCATCGTCAGCGCCCATCCATCGACCAGCACGAACAGCAACAGCTTGAAGGGCATGGAGATGATCGTCGGCGACAGCATCATCATGCCGAGCGACATGAGCGTCGTCGCCACCACGAGATCGATCACCAGGAACGGCAGGAAGATCAGGAAGCCGATCTGGAACGCCGTCTTCAATTCGGAGGTGACATAGGCCGGCAGCAGGATCGAGAAAGGGATCGCCTCGGGGCTCGCGAACTTGGGCGCATGGGCGATGTTCTGGAACAGCTCGATATCGGTCTTGCGGACCTGGCGGACCATGAAGACGTGCAGCGCGTCGCCCGATCGCTTGATCCCCTCCTCCAGCGGAATCTGGCCCTGGCCATAAGGGGTGATCGCGGTCTGGTTCACCTGGTCGATCACCGGCCGCATGATGAACAGCGTCAGGAACAGCGACAGGCCGACCAGCACCTGGTTGGGCGGCGTCTGCTGCAAGCCGAGCGCCTGGCGCAGGATCGACAGCACGATGATGATGCGGGTGAAGCTCGTCATCATGAGCAGCAGCGACGGCAGCACCGTCAGCAGGCTCATGAGCACGAGGATCTGGAGCGACAGCGACAGCGGCTTGCCGTCGCCCGACACCTGGCCCAGCGCCTTGTTCAGCGCCGAGGCCTGCACCGCGCCGGGGCCGGCGGGGTTGACCGGGCCGGTGCCCGGGGCGGCCTGCGCGAAAGCGGGATGGGCGAGAATGAGGGTGAGGACCAACCCCAGCACCAGCCATATCACCGTTCGGTTCGAGCAGCTTCGAGCGAAGTCGAGAAGCGTCCGTCGAGAACCCAGCGGCGAACTCTCGACTTCGGATCTCGACAGGCTCGACCCTGCGCTCGAAGCGAACGGAGAGGGGGAGAGCGGGGAAGTAGCGACCGCCATCCCGTTACGCGTCCCCGTCGTCGATATATTGCGCGAAACCGTCGATCGGCGCTTCGGAGAGCACGTCCATCCGCCCGCGCGAGACGCCGACGAGGATGCGCTTGCCCTCGAACTCCACCACGGCGATGCGCCCGCCCGTCATGCCGACCGGCACGGCATCGACGATCCGCACCAGCCGGTCCTTCTGGCCGAGCGTCGACATGCCGGGCTGGAGCTTGCGCAGCAGCCACAAGGTACCGACCGCCATGCCGGCAACCAGGGCCAGCATCACCACGACGTTGAGCAGATAGGTCCAGGTCATGCCCGGCGTTCGAGCCCCGCGAGGCGCGCCTCGGCCGCGATCACGTCGACCACGCGGATGCCGAAGCGCCCGTTGACCGTCACCACCTCGCCCTTCGCCACCAAAGTGCCGTTGACGAGGATGTCGAGCAGCTCGTTGGCCTGCCGGTCCAGCTCCACCACCGATCCCTCGTTGAGATCGAGCAGTTCGGACAGTTTCAGCGACGTCGAGCCGACCTCCACCGACAGGCGCAGCGGAATGTCCGCCAGCAGCCGGAAATTGCGGCCGGCCGCGCTGTTGGGATCGTCGATGCCCGGGAAAGGCGCATCACTCATGTCGTTCAATTCCCTTGCCCCCCGGCCGTTCCGCCGTCCCTATCGTCTCGATCTGGAACGCCGCGCGCCCTTCCTGCTCGCCAATCGTGCCTTCCGCAAGACGCCTGTTGCCGACGATGAGCGGAACGCGTGGCGAAAGGGTGATCGGGATCACGTCGCCGACCTGGAGCGACATCAGCTCCTGCACCGACAGGGTCGGCCGGGCGATGACCGAGCGGACGGGCAGCGACACATTTTCCAGCGCGCGCGCCATGCGGAAGCGGAACTCGCTGTCGACCGGGCCGGCCTCGGCGTGGATCTTGGCATGGAGCTGCTGCTCGTGCGCGCGCATCGCCGACAGCGGGAAGACGAGATCGATGGTCGTGGCGCCGGGGCCGCCGCCGGCGATCGAGAAACGCTGCACCACCACGGATTCGTCGCCGCGCACCAGGCTGGCATAGCCGCTGTTGGTCTCGCGGGAGGCCAGGCTGGGCTCCAGCGGCACGATCTCCTGCCAGATCTCCACCACCGCGCCGGTGATCGCATCGGTGAGGCGCGAGAGCAGCCGCTCCTCGGCGGGGGTGAATTCGCGCTTGCGGGCCTGGGCGGCGCTGCCCGCGCCGGTGCCGCCGTAGAAGGCATCGACCAGCCGCGTGACATATTCGGGCGCGATCGCGATCAGCATGCCGCCCTTCATCGGGCGCAGGCGATAGAGGCTGAGCGAGGTGAATTCGGGCAGCGCGTCGCGCCACGTCTCGAACCGCGAGGTGAGCGAGGCCTCGGCCTCCACCTTGGGCTTCACGCGGACGAACGGCTCCATCACGTCGCGCAGGCGCCGGGCCAGCCGCTCGCCGATGCGATCGAGCCCCGCCAGCCGCGCACCGGGGCGCAACGCCTCGCTGCCGAGCGCGAAGGGCTGGACCTCGTGGCCCAGTCCGCTTCTCGCCTGCCCGTTACCGCCGGTTTCCGGCTCCCTTGCCACGCTCGCCCCTCATGCCAACCGCCACCACCTTACTGGATGATGAAGTTGGTGAAATAGACATCATCGATGCCGCCGTAACCCGTCTTCTGCACGAGCACCTTGTTCATCGCGTCGCGGAGCTTGCCCTGGAGCGCCGTCTTGCCCTCCGGCGTGCCGAGCGCGAAGGCATCCTGATCGGCCAGCGTCTCCAGCACGGCCGAGCGGATCGGCATCTCGTTGTCCTTGAAATTGTCGAGGACCTTGGAGTCGTAGAAGGTCGAGACGCCGAGCGAAATCTGGGCGATGCCGTCGGTATCGCGCAGGTTCGAGGTGAAGGCCTGCTCCATCGTGTAGTAGGAGGCCTTGTAGAGGCGCGGATCGGGCTGGAAGCTGCCGACCGCCTTGAACGCGGTGGTCGGGTCCTCGCTCTGGCCGGCGCGCACCACCAGCTTGGGGGCGTTGGGATCGGCCTTCGGCCCGGCATGCGCGCCGCCCAGGCCCATGCCGGCCGCGACCATGCCGCCCGCGACGCCGCCGCCGACCAGCACGATGGCGCCGACGGCCATGATGATGAGCTTCATCTTGCCGCCCTTCTTCTTGGGCGCGGGTGCTGCGGCGTCACTCATCGTTCGAATCCCGTGTCATGCATACATGCCGCCGGCCGGCGCGCTGGCGACGGAATCGTCCGTCTCGACAGGCGCGGCCGGCTGGCTTTCGGCAGTCTGGTTAATGGCAAATGGTTGAGAACGGGTTTGCGATTGGCCGTTCCGCCCGCCCTCGCCATTCGCTTGCGACGAAAGTCCCGCCTGGCCGCGCGGATCGTGGCGCTGCTCGGGCTGGTTGCCGCTGCCCGGCTGGCGCGAATCGGTAGAAACGTCGACCTGCGCGCTGGCGATATGGAGGCCCTGCGCACGCGCCTCGGCGACGAGCTGCGGCCTCGCGTCGGCGAGCGCCGAGCGCGCACCCTCGCTGCTGGCGGTGAGAGTGACGGAAGCCCCTTCCAGCCCGCGCGCGATCTCCACCTGCACCGCGCCGAGATGCGTGGGCGCGGCCTGAAAACGGAGCGTCGAGGACGAATCGCCGGTCGTCGCGATGTCGTGGGCGAGGCCGTCGAGCCACGCGCCCTGCTTGGCCATGTCGAGCGCGCGATCGGCACCCCCGGCGGCAAGCTGCTGCCCGGCGCTGGGCTGGGCGACGGTGGCGCTGTCGGGCGTGGATTGCGCTGTCGGATCGGTGCCGAGTGCAGGAGTAGCCGCCGCATCGATCGCGGCGGCCTTGTCGGCGGCGGCGTCGGCCCGCGCGCCTTTCTTCGCGGGCGCGGCCGGCTTCGCATCGGCCTGCGTGTTCGCCGGCACGATGCGGGCCGCCAGCAGCGAGGCGGTGGCGGGCATCGGTTCGGCGGCGACCGCCGTCTCGGCCTGCGCGGACGGCGGATCGGGGAGCGGCGCCGCCTTGGCCGCGTCGATCGAGGCCTGCTGGGCCGAGGCGAGCTGCTTCAAGGCATCGAGCACCGGCGCGAGTTGCGCGGCATCCACCGGCGTCTCGCTGGTATCGACCGCGGTCGGATCCGTATCGTCGGGCTGGCCGGCGGATGTCCCGGCCGAAACCGTCACGGCGCGCGCAAGCGTGCCCTTGCCGTCAGCCGTCTTGCCGTCCGAAGCCTTGGCATCCCTTGCATCCGCCGCCGGAGCCGCGTGCGCCGTGGGAGTCGTGGGAGTCGTGGCGGCGGCCGTCGGGGCCTGCGCCTTGTCGTCCCGCGAATCGTCACGGTCGTCCTTGCGGTCCTTGTCCTTCGCATCGGCGCGCGCGGATTTCGGATCGGACGGCGCGGAAGCCTTCCGCGCGGCATCGGAGAATGTGGAGACGAAGGCGCGGCCCTTGTCGGACGCCGCCTGCGGTGGCGCGGCGTCGTTCGCGGGGGCGGCCGGCGCGGCGAAGGTAATGGCGGCCATCATCATGCCTCACCCAGGAAACGAGAGGATTTCGCGCGGGGATTGGCGCCGGCCCGCTTCTCGACCAGTGCATCCTCGTCATGCTGGGCGCGCTCGACGAGGCGCTCGGCGCTCTCCTGCCGGATGCGCGCGGCGACGCGCTCGGCCGATTTGTTCTCGACCACGGAGCGTGCACCGGCGATGGCGTCGGCCAGCCCGAAGCGGGCGAGATCGAGCCGGTGGGCCAGCTCGCCCCGCGCCGCCAGCGTCTCGGCCGAGGTCGCCCCGACGCCGCTGGTGAGCTGGAGCCGGAGATCGAGCACGCGCGCGGCGCTCTGCTCCAACGAACCCAGTTGGGCCTCGGCGGCGGCAGAAGCGGCGGCAGCCTGCATATGTTCGACGCGGCGGACACGGGCGATGCGCTCGCGGCGCTTGACGACGTTGGTCATGCCCCGAACCGCTCGATCAGCTCAGCCGAGGCGAGCGGCAGCTCGAAGCGCTCCTTGGGCTTCTGCTTGAGGAAGGCCAGTATCTCCTGGCGGCGGGCGATCGCCTCGTCGATCGTGGCGTCGGAGCCGGCCTTGTAGGCGCCCATCAGGATGAGATCCCGATTCTCCTCATAGACCGACCAGAGCCGGCGGAAGGCGGAGGCCGCCGCGCCATGCTCGTCGTCGACGATGTCGGCCATCACGCGGCTAAGCGAGCGGCCCACGTCGATCGCCGGGAACACGCCCTGCTCCGATAGCGAGCGCGACAGGATGATATGCCCGTCGACGATCGCGCGCGCGGTATCGACGATGGGATCGTCGCCGTCGTCACCATCGGCCAGCACGGTGTAGAGCGCGGTGATCGATCCGCCCGAATTGGCATCGGCACCGGCCCGTTCGATCAGGCGCGGGATCATGCCGAGCGCGGACGGCGGATAGCCCTTCATCGTCGGCGGCTCGCCCAGCGACAGGCCAAGCTCGCGCTGGGCATGGGCGCAGCGCGTGAGCGAATCGATCAGCAGCAGCACGCGCTTGCCCTGCGCGCGGAAATATTCGGCGATGGCGGTGGCGCGCATCGCGGCGCGGAGGCGCAGCACCGGCGGGTGATCGGCAGGCACCGCCACCACCACCGATTTCTCGCGCACGCCCGGCACCAGCTTGGTGGCGAGGAAGTCGGCGACCTCGCGCGAGCGCTCGCCGATCAGGCCGACGACGATCACGTCGGCATCGGCACCCTGGATCATCTGGCCCATCAGCACCGACTTGCCGACGCCCGAGCCCGCGCAGATCGCGATGCGCTGGCCGACCCCGGCGGTGAGCAGCGCGTTGATCGCGCGCACGCCCATGTCGAAGCATTCGGTGACGCGGGCGCGGTCCAGTGGATTGGCGGGCTTGCCGGCGAGCGGCCAGGTGGCCGACGCGCCGACTGGCCCCATGCCGTCGAGCGGGTGGCCGGTGGCATCGATCACGCGGCCGAGCAGCTCGTGGCCCACCTCGGCGACGCCGCCCTTGGCATCGGGCTCGACGCGGCCGCCATTGGAATGGGGCGCCTCGCCGTCGAGCGCCATCATCAGCGAGCGCTCGCCCTTGAAGCCGACGATTTCGGCGCGGGTGGCATGGCCGTCGGCATCGATCACGCGCACCGAGGCACCGACCGGCAGCGACAGGCCCGTCGCCTCCAGCATCTGGCCGTCATAGGCGACCAGCTTGCCGATCCGGCGCGGGCCGGCATCGGGGATATTCAGGCTGTTGAGCAGGTCCGCGGCGCGGTCTTCGATCAGGCTCATCGCTGGGCGGCGATCCGGTCGAGCGCGCCACGCAGGCGTTCCAGGCGCAGGCCGGGACCGTCCTCGATCGCGCCACCGGCGGTCTCCAGCCGCAGCTCGCCGGGCTGGAGCATGGGGTCGCCCTCGGCCTGGACGGGTAGTTCGGCGCCGTCGAGGCGGGCGAGATCGTCCGGGTTGAGCTTGAGCACGGCCGGCCGGGTCTCGTCGCCGATCAAAGCGGCGGCGGCCTGGGCGCGGTCCATCAGCGTCTCGCGGCAGACCTCGACCTCGCCGACCACCTGGTGCAGCAGCCGCTCGACCGTGGCGGCGATCATCACGCCGAGGCCCAGCGTCGGCTCGGCCCTGAGGCCTTCGAGGTTGGAAGCGAGCACGCGCAGCGCGACCCGCTCCTCATTGGCCTCGCGGCGACCGGCCTCGATGCCTGCGGCGAAGCCCTGCGCCATCGCCTCGGCGCGGATCGCCTCGATGTCGACCGGCGGCTCGGCCACGATCTCCTCCGGAACCTCGAACGTGTCCTGCGGCGTCTCGAACGCCTCGCGCAGCGCCTGCCCCCACGCCACGAAAGGCGCCGGGCCGGCCGCGTTGGGCTTGGTCCAGACCGAGCAGCGCTCGGCATTCGCGAAAGCCGGATTAGACATAGTCCTCGCCCTTGCCCCCCAGGCTGATCGTGCCGGCCTCGGCCAGCTTGCGCGCGATCGCCAGCACCTGCTTCTGCGCTTCCTGCACCTCGGCGAGGCGCATCGGCCCGCGCTCGGCCATCTCGTCCTGGATGGATTGGGCGGCACGGCTCGACATGCAGCCGAACATCTTGTTGCGCAGGCCCGGATCGCAACCCTTGAGCGCGACGATGAGGATGTCGTTCTCGACACCGCGCAACAGCGCGCCGAGATCCTTCTCGGACAGGCTGTTGAGGTTGTCGAACACGAACATCTCGTCCTCGATCGTGCGGGCGAGGGTCTTGTCCAGCTTGGCGAGCTGGCGGATGACGCGCTGCTCGGTGGCGGTGCGCGTCGAGTTGATGATCTGCGCCGCCTCGTTGGCACCACCGCGCTTGGGCGCCGAACCCGACGAGCCCGCCTTGTTGACCTGGCGGAGCAGCAGCCGCTCCAGATCGTCCAGCGCCTCGGAGGAGACGGTGCCCATCGTCGCGACGCGGTAGATCACGTCGGCCTGCACGGCCTCGTCGAGCAGCTGGAGCACGTCGGCGGCGATGCCGGGCTCCAGATGCGCCAGCACGATCGCGGCGATCTGCGGATGCTCGCTCTCGATCAGCGTGGCGATCGTCTTGGCGTCCATCCACTTGAGCGAATCGAGCGAGGAGGAGCGCGTCGGCGGGGTGATGCGGGCGAGCATGTTCTCGGCCCGCTCGGCGCCCAGCGCGCGCTCCATCATGGTGCGGATCTGGCCGTCGGCGGCGAAGCCGATGGTGGTGCGCTCACGGGCTCGGCCGACGAAGGTGTCGAGCACGCCGTCGACCTCGTCCTCGGAGACGTCAGCGACCTCGAACATCGCGGTGCCGAGCTGCTGCACCTCGTCCGGATCGAGCCGGCTCAGCACCTGGGCGGCCTCGTCCTCGGCCAGCAGCATGAGGAGGATGGCGGCGGCGCTGGAGCCGGCGGGGCCGGCGACAGCGGCGGGATTGGCGGGGGCGATCTCAGGCATTGGCGGCTTCGGGCTTGGGCATGTCGGCCCGGATCAGGTCGCGGACCACCAGGGCGGCGCGATCGGGATCCTGGCGCACGAAGCTGCGGATCAGCTCGGCGCGGGCGGCATAGCCGGGGGCGGCCTCGATCATGTCGAGGGTGATGGGCTGGTTGGCGTTGACCGCGGCCTCCGCCTGCTGGTGGCTGATCTGCGCGGCGATCTCCTTGCCGACGGCGGCACGCTCCTTGGCCTTGTTCTCGATCTTCTGCTCGACGGCGGCGGCGCGGCGCTTGAGCAGCGGGCGGCCGATGCCGAACACGATGATCGCGGCGACGGCGAGCGCGGTCAGGTTGCGCGCCATCGTCATCACCCAGCTCGCCTCGTACCATTTCGGCTGGGCGGCGGCGGCCATGTCGGCGGCGGTGAAGGTCTGCTGCGCGACCGAGACGATGTCGCCACGGCCCTGGTCGAAGCCGACCGCGCCCTTCACCAGATCCTGGATCTGCTGCTGTTGCTGCTTGGTGAGGGGCTTGCCGCCGTCCGGCTGGCGCAGCGCCACCGCGACCGTCAGGCGGCGCACGGTGCCGACCGGGTTCTTGGTGACCGACACCTGGTGGCCGAGCTGGTAGCTGCGGTTGTAGCTCTCGTTGGTCTTGCTCTGCGCGGCGGTGGAGGCCTGGCCCGGCTGGGTGCCCGGCGCCTGCGGGCCGCTCGCCGCCGGCTTGCCGTCCGGCGTGCCGGCGGGCTTGGCCGGCGCGGGCGCGGTGTTGGAGATGGCGCCGGGGATACCCTGCGCGTTGTCCGGATTGCCCTGCGGGTCGTTGGTCCAGCTGCCCTGCTCGGTCGCGACCATCGCGCCGTCCTTGGGGTAGGTCTCGGTCGTCGAGGCGGCCTCGGTGAAGTCGAGATCGGCATGGACCTCGGCGGTGAAATTGCCATCGCCGACGATCGGGGTCAGCAGCGCGGCGAGCGACTGGCGATAGCGATCCTCGACCTTCTGCTGGATCTGCACCTGCCGGTCGGTCGCGTCCTGGTTGTCGCCATTCTGCGCCGACAGCAGCCGGCCGGCCTGATCGACCACCGACACGTCGTCCGGCGTCAGGCCGCCGACCGAGGAGGCGACGAGATGGACGATCGCCTGCACCTGGCTGGCCGAAAGCGACTGGCCGTTGCGCAGCGTCAGCATCACCGAGGCCTGCGCCTTGCTGTCGTCGCGCAGGAACGCGCTCGGCTGGCCATTGGCGATGTGGACCTTGGCGGCGGCGACGGCGTCGATCGCCTCGATCGTGCGGGCGAGATCGAGCTCCTCCGCCTGCTGGAGGCGCGCGCCCTCGACGGCGCGGCTGGCGCCCATCGGCAGGTTGGAGATCAGCTGGTCGCCGTCCGGCGCCGACTTGGGCAGGCCCTGCTGGGCGAGCAGCATCTTCGCCTTGTAATAGCTTTCCTCCGGCACGGTCAGGGCGCCGGTCGCGCTGTCGAGATTGTACTTGATGCCGGCGGTGTCGAGCGCCTGCACCACGGAGGCCTTGTCGGCGTCGCCGAGCCCCGAGAAGAGATCGCGCTGCGCGCCGGTGTGGAGCGTCGCCCAGGCGAGCGCGGCGGCGACGAGCACGCCGAGCAGGCCGAGCATCGGCATCGCCTTGGCGACGGCCGGCTGGCGCGCGAGGCCCGAGAGCTTGCCGAACGCATCCGACTTGGCGAGGCCGGCGAGCGGCCCCGGCAGGCTGGTGCCGGACGCGGGAATGAGAGAGTTGGGGGTGGCTGCGATCTCGCTCATATTACACCGACATGCTCATGATGTCCTTGTAGGCGGACAGGAGTTTGTTGCGGACTTGCAGGGTGGCCTGGAAGCCGACGGAGGCCTTTTCGCGGGCGAGCATCACCGACGCGATGTCGGTGGTCTCGCCGCGCTCATAGGCGACGGAGAGGTCTTCGGCCTTCGACTGGGCGCCGTTGACCTGATCCAGCACGCCCTTCAGCGTCGCGCCGAAATCGGTGCCGCCAGTCGCCTGCGTACCCGTGGCCGGCGCCGGATTGGCGAGGCCGGTGATCGACTGCGGGCCGGATGCGGCGGCCTTCTGCAGCGCCGAATTCTGCTGGAGGATCTGGTTCCTCAGCGCCATCAGGTTGGAGGCGGTGATCGTGGTCATGCTCCCCTACTCCTCAGGCGGCCTTGAGCCCGCGCATCTCGGCGAGCCGATAGCGCAGGGTCCGTTCGGAAATGCCCAGCCGGGCGGCGGCGAGCAGGCGCTTGCCGCCGGTCTCCTCCAGCGCGACGCGGATCGCCTCCATCTCGGACGCGCGGGCGACCTCGGAGAGGTTGCCGGCGACCGGAGCGACGATCGAGAGCATCGGGGCGACCTGGGCCATCACCTCGATGGCGAGGTCGTCGGCCTCGATGCGGTCGCCCATGCGCAGCAGCAGCGCGCGCTGGATCACGTTGTCGAGTTCGCGGACATTGCCGGGCCATTCGTGGGCCATCAGGCGATCCAGCGCGTTGGCGGTGGGCCAGGCGACGGTCTCGCCGTCGCGGGTGTGGCGCAGGATCAGCGCGGCGGTGATCGCGCGGATGTCGAGGCGGCGCGCCTTCAGCGGCTTGAGCGCCAGCGGCATGACGTTCAGGCGCCAGTAGAGATCGGCGCGGAAGCGGCCTTCCTGCACCTCGACCGCCAGCTCGCGGTTGGCCGCCGCGATGATGCGCACGTCGACCTTCACCGGCTGGGTGGCGCCGACCGGCAGCACCTCGCGCTCCTGCACGGCGCGCAACAGCTTGGCCTGCAGGGCGATGGGCATCTCGGCGATCTCGTCGAGGAACAGCGTGCCGCCGTCGGCCGCGCGGAACAGGCCCTCGCTGGCCCCCGCCGCGCCGGTGAAGGCGCCCTTGGCGTGGCCGAACAGGATCGCTTCCAGCATCGTATCGGGCAGCGCCGCGCAGTTCACGGCCACGAAAGGCTGCGCCGCGCGCGGCGACGAGGCGTGGATGAAGCGGGCGATGCCTTCCTTGCCGGTGCCGGTCTCGCCGAGCACCAGGACGGTGGCGTCCGAACCCGCGACCTTCTCGGCCAGCTTCAGGTAGATCGCGCTCTCCGGCTCGCCCACCGCCGGACGCGCCGCGGGGCGGACCAGCTCGGCGAGCAAGGCGAGGCCGAACGCCATGTCCTCGAAGCCGAAGCGGATGCGCGCCGGCATGCCCTTCGACGAAAGTATGAGGCTCGGCGCGACATTTTCGCCGGTCTCGATCAGGATATCGCGCACGGTGGCGCTGGAAATCTCGCTGGAGGCCAGGATGCGCACCTCGTCGCGGGCCGCGCGGGCCGCGCCGTCGATCGGGCGCACGGCGATCCCGACACCCGCCAACCAGGCGGAAATCGCCGGATTTTCCTGGGCCGCACGGGCACTGATCCCAATCACGTTCATACTGGCTCCCCGCCGGCATCCGCCGACAGAGGCAATTTCGCGGATTACGGAAAACAAATGGTTAACGCGCCTGCGCACCCCCGCCCATGAGGCACGCGCGCGCCCGGCGGAATCCCGCCCGCACGACACGGAAGCGCGCGTGTAGGCGGGCTTGGTGAGCGGCCATGGTTAACGGCGCGGTGACAAAAAAGATGGGCGGGCGCCGCTAAAGGTCCCCCAACCCCTGTCGTTACCCGGAACGTAGCCGAGACGGTCGTGACGACCCCACCGGCTCGATGAGCGGGAAAAGGAATTTCGACATGACTGTTATCGCATCCAACTCTGCCGCCCTGCGCGCCCAGAACGGCTCGCGTATGGCCAACAACGCCCTCAACACGGCGATGGCTCGCCTGTCCTCGGGCAACCGCATCAACTCGGCCGCCGACGACGCCGCGGGCCTGGCGATCTCGAACTCCATGCAGTCGCAGATCACCGGCATGAACCAGGCGATCAGCAACGCCAATGACGGCATCTCGCTGGCCCAGACCGCCGACGGCGCCCTCAACGAGGTCACCAACAACCTGCAGCGCATCCGCGAGCTGGCCGTCCAGTCCGCTTCGGGCACCTACAGCGACGACGACCGCGCCAACATGCAGGCGGAAGTCACCCAGCTGCAGACGCAGATCGGCGACATCATCAGCGACACCAAGTTCAACGGCACCGCGCTGTTCAGCAAGACCGCCGACACGACCACGACGATCCAGACCGGCTCCGACGTCGGCCAGACCGTCGACGTGAAGGTCGGCAAGCTGGATGCGGTCGCCACCGCGCTGACCCTGAAGGTCGACACGGCGGCCGACGCCAACACGACCCTGGCGGCGACCGGCGGCATCGACGATGCGCTGAAGCAGGTCGACACGGTCCGCGCCGGTCTCGGTGCGTCCGAGAGCCAGCTGAACTCGGTGGTCAACAACCTGACCAACAACGTCACCAACCTGACGGACGCCAAGTCGCGCATCTCCGACGCCGACTTCTCGGCCGAGACGACCAACCTCGCCAAGGCGCAGATCCTGAACCAGGCCGCCACCGCGATGCTCGCCCAGGCGAACCAGTCGCAGCAGGGCGTGCTCAAGCTCCTCCAGTAAGGACCTCGGTTCTTCCTTGAGGCTTTGGCCTCCGGCGCAACAGCTCCCCCGCGCCGGAGGCCATTTCTTGTTCTTCGCATGAGGCGCTCCCCCAGGAGCGACAGGTCCATGAGCGACAGCAAGCCCTCCCTGCCCGATTTCCCCGGCGACGATGCCGACGAGGAGCTGGTGTTCGACGATTTCGAGATGATCGAGACGGTCGAGACGCCCAAGGCTCCGAAGATGGCAGTGCCCGCGCCGGCCCCGGTCGCGCCCGAGGCCGCACCGGAAGTCGCAGAGCAGCCGCCCGAGCCCCGTCGCGCACCGCGCCGGGGCCGCAAGGCTGTGGAGGCGCCGCCGCCGCCCGAACCCGTCGCCGAGGACGCGCCCGTGCCATCCGAATCTGCCGACGCCGCCGAACCGGTGGCCGAGGCGGAGGAGCCGGCCGGCGAGACATCCGCGCCTTTCCCGCCGCGGGAAACGGTGCCGGCCGGCTCCAACCCCCACAAGCTGCTGCTGGCGATCGTCTGCCTCGCCTTGTTCACCAGCCTGATCTCGCTGGGCGGCCTGATCGCGGTCAGCCGCACGCTGGCCCGCGCCGGCGTCGCCCGCGAGGAGGCGGTGGCCGAGCGCGACGCACTGCGCCGCGTGCCCCAGCTCGTCCAGCATCTCGACGATGCCTCGGCGAAGCTGGACACCGCCGCGACCAGGCTCGCCGCCGCCTCGCCCAACGGCCCGCCGGCCTCGGTCGCCGACGTGCAGCACCAGCTCGACATGCTCCGCCTCGCGCTCGACCAGCGCCAGCCGGCGGGCGTGGCGTCGCTCAACGACATGACGCGCAGCGGATTCTCGGAAATCGGGACGCGGCTGGACCGCATCCAGGCGAAGCTGGGCGTCCTACCGACGCATCTGGCGAAGCAGGATCAGGACGGCGACGGCAACTGAGCGCCGTCGATCGCCGCGCGCACCTCGCGGCGGACGCCGAGCGCGAAACCGATCTCGGCCACGACGAACAGCGGCCCGATGATCAGGCCCCGCATGTCGTCGAGGAAGGCGGGTTTGCGACCCTCATAATAATGGCCGAGGAACTGGATCGCCCAGCCGATCGCGAAGGTGCCGACGCCGATGGTCAGCCAAATCCCGGTCGGCAGGCCGGCGACCGCCAGCCCGGCCCACGCACCCAGCGCCAGCAGCACCGTCATCACGATGCCGAACCGCAGGTCCAGCCGCAGGTAGAAGATCGCCGACAGCGCGGAGAGCAGCATCGCCGGGGTCGCGAACCCGGCGACGATCGGCCGCGACGCCAGCGCCTCGACCGCGAACACGATCAGCGGGATGCCGAGCATGTGGGTCAGGATGTTGCGGTGGTCGCGATGATAAGCGGCGTAGTTGGCGAGATTCCGTTCGAGCGGCGCCATGGCCTTCCCTCCGAGAGCGAAACGCTGGAGGGGATGATAGGCCTTGTCATGCGGGCCGACAAATGTCGGCCATGCCGTTACGTCAGCGGCCCGCGGACAAGCACCGCCCGATCCCCGTCGTCAGGATGACGGGAAACCCGGCGGCAGGAAGATCACCGCCAGTCGGCGAGCTTGCCGCGCAGCTTGTCGAGCGCGGACTTCTTGATCTGGCAGACGCGCGCGGCGCCGATATCCAGCACCTGGCCGATCTCCTCGAGGTTCAGCTCCTCGACGAAATAGAGCTGGAGCACCATCGCCTCGCGCTCGGGCAACTGGGCGATATGCTCGGCCAGCGCCTCGCCGAGCCGGCCGCGATCGAGCTGTGCGTCGGCGCCTTCCTCGATGTCGGCGAACCACATCGACTGGTCCGAATAGACCTCGTCGAGCGATTCGTGGCGCACGCTCTCGGCGGCGTCGGCCATCTCGCGGAAGCTGGTGGCGTCGAGGCCCATGGCCTGCGCCATCTCGGCCTCGCTTGCGGCGCGGCCCAGCTTGGCCTCGATCTCGGCGCGGACCTTGGCGATCTCCTTGCGCTTGGCCATGCCCGAGCGCGCCTGGGTGGCGTGGCGGCGCAGGTGATCGATCATCGCGCCGCGCACGCGCATCCCCGCATAAGTGGAGAAAGCGTGGCCGCGATCCTCGTAGCCGTTCGCCGCCTCGACCAGAGCGACCATGCCGATCTGCACCAGGTCCTCGATGTCGATCGCGTTCGAGACGCGGCCATGGACGTGCCAGGCGATCTTGCGGACCAACGGCATGTGTGCGCTGACCAGCGACGCCTGGGTCTGGCGCTGCGGCTTGCGGGCGTAGGTCATCATGTTCATCGCGCCATCTCCGGCTCACGATGGGTCACCTGGGGCGCTTGTCCGCCGACCACGGCCACCACCTCGACGGACTTGCCGTCGGGGATTTCGAGGAAGGACAGCACCGGCGCGTCGGCCAGATGCGGGCGGAGCAGGCGGGCCAGCGCCCGGCGCGCGATCGGCGAGGTGACGATGGCGAAGCGCTTCGCCTCGCCGACCATCGGCGCCACCGCCTCGCTGACGGCCTGGACGATGCGGCCGGCGAGCGCCGGCTCGATCGGGTGCGCGGAATTGGGGCCGGAGCGCACCGCCTGGGTGAGCAGGCTTTCCAGCCCCGCATCGAGCGTGACGACGGGCAGCGGGATGCGCACCGGCACCATGGTCTGCACGATCAGCGCGCCGATGCGGCGACGGACCTGCTCGACCAGCTGGACGGGATCGCCCTCGTCGCGCGCGGCATCGGCCATCGCCTCGGCGATGCGGCGGAAATCCTTGAGCGGCACGCCCTCCGAGAGCAGCGAACGGCAGAGGTTGGCGATCTGCGACAGGCTGAGCGGCACGGGCGTGATGCCGGCGACCAGCTGCGGCGCTTTCTCCTTGAGCTCGTCGAGCAGCTTCTGCGTCTCGTCCATGCCGAACAGGTCGGAGGCGTGCTGCATGATCAGGTGGTTGAGGTGCGTCGCCAGCACGGTCGAGGGATCGACCACGGTGTAGCCGGCGATCACCGCCTCGCCGCGCTTGTCCGGGCTGATCCACACCGCGTCGAGCCCGAAGGTCGGGTCCTTGGCGGGGCGGCCCTGCACGGTGGCGGCGAGATCGCCCGAATCGAGCGCCAGCAGATCGTTGGGGAAGCATTCGTCCTCGCCGACCACGACACCGCCGACGGTGATGCGATAGGCGTTGGGCGCGAGATTCATGTCGTCGCGCACGCGCACCAGCGGAATCACGAAGCCCAGTTCCTTGGAGAGCTGGCGGCGGATGCCGGTGATCCGCGCCATCAGCGGCGCGCCCTTGCGCTCGTCGACGAGGGAGACGAGGCCATAGCCGACCTCGAGACCGAGCGGCGCATCGTTGGAGACTTCGTTCCAGCCGATCGAGGCCGGGTTGGCGGGCGTCGGCGCGGGCGCCTTGCCGGCCAGCTCGGCCTCCGCCTTCTTGAGCGTATCGGCGCCGCGCAGCTTCCAGGCGATCGTGCCGCAGATCGCGGCGGCCGGCAGGATCACGAGATGCGGCATGCCGGGCAGCAGGCCGAGCACCGTCAGGATGCCGGCGACCGGGGTCCACGCCTTGGCCGATCCGAACTGGGTGGTGATCTGTCCGCCGAGATCGAGCGGCGAGTTGACGCGGGTGACGATCGAGGCCGCCGCGATCGACAGCAGCAGCGCCGGGATCTGCGCGACCAGCGCATCGCCGATGGCGAGCTGGACGTAATTCTTGGCGGCATCGCCGATCGCCATCTTGTGGCTGACGACGCCGAGGATCAGGCCGCCGAGCACGTTGACGACCAGCACCAGCACGCCGGCGACGGCATCGCCCTTCACGAACTTGGACGAACCGTCCATCGAGCCGTAGAAATCGGCCTCGGTCGCGACCTCCTGGCGGCGCAGCTTGGCCTGGTCGGGCGTCAGCAGGCCGGCATTGAGATCGGCGTCGATCGCCATCTGCTTGCCGGGCATCGCATCGAGGGTGAAGCGCGCCGAGACTTCCGACACGCGGCCGGCGCCCTTGGTGATCACCACCAGGTTGATGATCATGATGATCGCGAAGACGAAGATGCCGACGGCGTAGTTGCCGCCGATCAGGAAGCTGCCGAACGCCTCGATGACATGGCCGGCGGCCGCCTCGCCCTCATGGCCGTGGACCAGCACGACGCGCGTCGAGGCGACGTTGAGCGAGAGGCGCAGCAAAGTCGCGAACAGCAGGACCGTCGGGAAGGCGGAGAAATCGAGCGGCTTGGCGGCGTTCAGCGCCACCATCAGCACCGCGAGGCTGATGACGATGTTGGCGATGAAGCCGATGTCCAGCACGAAGGCCGGCATCGGCACGACCATCAGCGCGACCAGCATCAGGGCTGCGAACGGCAGGATCGCGCCCTTGCCGGCATCGATCCACACGCGCTTGTTGAGGGCAGCGGTCGCCATCTGTCGTCAGACTCCGAGGGAAGCGAGCATGAGGTAGGCCAGCCGCGCGGTCTGCGGGCTGGGGGCCATCGCGGTGGCGGCGTTGAGCTGGGTCGCATCGGCCGTGGCGACGGTGGTGCCGTCCCCCGGATTTCCCGACACGCCGTTCAGCGCGGCAAGCTGCATCCGCGCGATGTCGGCCGCGGTGTCGGTCGGGCGGCTCGCGGAGGCCATCTGCGTCGGTGCCGAGGCGGCGTCCGGCGTCGACTGCTGGAAGCGCGCGGCGAAGCGCTGATAGACCTGCTCGAGCGAGCGGGCATTGCCGGATTTGTCCCAGAACACCCACTTGTTCGAGCGGGCGGCGGCCGGCATCACCGACGCGGCGGGCGTGTCCGGGTTCGAATCCAGCGCCTTCAGGAAGCGCGCCGCGCCGGCCGGCCCGAGGAAATGGGCCATGTAGAGATCGGTCGGGTTGGTGTCGCGGCCGAGCTTCGATTTCAGATAGTCCTGGTTGTCCGAGGCATATTCGCCGGCCATCGCCGCCGATGTCTCGGGCGACTGGCGCAGCGCCAGGATCTCCTGCTTGGTCACGGCGTCCGACACGACATAATGGCCGTTGGAACCGCGCGTGATCGCATTGGCCGCCCAGGTCAGGCCATGCTCCGCGCCATGCTGCTTGAGCGTGGCGAGCCAGGTCTGCTCGGTGAACTGGTAGAGGCCCGACGCGCTCGACGTGGAGGCGTGCGCGTTCGGGTTCAGGCCGCTCTCGATGCGGGCCTGGTGATAGAGATAGTGGAAGTCGACGCCGGTCGAGGCCGAGGCGGAGGCGATCGCGTTCTGCACGCGGCCGCCCGTGGCGGACGCGCCGTCGAGCGCGGCTTTCAGCTCGCCATTGCCCCGGATGATGGTCAGCGTCATCGCTCAGCGCCTCAATAGGCCATCCGGCCGGTGCGGCCGTAGGTCTGGGTCGCCTTGCCCTTGCCCGTCGCCGCGGCGAGGCGGGCGAGGCGGCGCTGGGTCATGTCGGCGAGCACGTTGACGCGGACGCGCGCGGCGTCGGTCAGCGCCATCGCCTCCTCAGCGAGCGCCTTCACGTCGTTGCCGACGAAGCGCGGCTTCAGCGCGTTGATGCGCAGCAGCGCGTCGCCGACCGACGCCGTGGCGCGGGCGATGCCCTCCACGTCATCGCCGTCGAGCGCGGCGATCAGCGCCTTCTGTTCGGCGATCAGGGCTTCGAGGGGCGCGGTGGTCACAGTCCGGTTCCGATGTCGGAGTTGATCATGGCGGTGGCGATCGCCTGCGGATCGGCCTTGTAGGTGCCGGCCTTGATGGCGGCCTTGAGCGCGGAGACGCGATCGGTCTCGATCGGCGCGCCCTCGGCGGCCATCTGCGCGACCGTGTTGGAGATGGACGCACGATCCTCGGCGGCGGCGCCGGGGCGGGCGAGCTTCTGCGCGCCCTCGCCGCGCTGGGCCGCGCCGGTGCCGATCGAGGCGATCGAGCCGCTGGTGCCGGTGACGGAGTTGATCATCGCCAATCCCCTCAGAAAGCCGACGCGCGAACGCGGCCGCTGTCTTCGACCATGCCGATGACGATCTGGCCCCGGTCGTCGGGCTTCACGCGGATGCGGCCACCGAGGCGCCCGTCCTCCTGCGCGATCGCGGCGGTGCTGACGGTGAAGCCGCCATTGCCGGCGACGAGCTGGACGGGATCGCCGCGCTTGATCAGCGGCGGCGTCGCCGGCTGGGCCGGCTGATAGACGGCACGGGTGGTGCTACCGATCGCCGTGGCATTGGCGACCGCCTGGGCGTTGGCCGACTTCACCAGCGGCATGCGGATGCGCCAGCCGAGCGATTCGCAACGCAGCGCCACGGCGCCGAGCGCGGGCGGATCGATGGTGACGGTCTGCGGGCAGGGCTGCAGCTTGAGGCGGCGATCGAGATGCGTCACCGGGCCGCCGGGCTGGCCGATATCGGCATCCAGCGCGCCGATCACGCGGCCTTCCAGCTTGGCGAGATCCTCGAAGCCCGCCGCGTCGGTCGCGGCGCAGGCCGGCGTTCCCGCCATCAGCAGGATCAGGGCGAGGCCCGTGCGTGTCATGAGCGATGTTCCCGTCATATGGGCGCTCATAAGCAACGGATGTGCCAAAGATTTGGTTAACGCGCATTCACCCTAAGATTAAAGTTCATGCGCCTTTGGTCGTTACCGTCACCCGCACGTGCTGGCCGGCCTTTTTCGCGGCGGGGCCGGTGCCGTCGATCGCGAGATCGACATTCTTCGCATCCAGGCCGCCGTCGCTGACCGCGCGCGCGATCGCGGCGGCGCGGGCCGCGGCCAGCTCCCACGCATCGAAGCGGCGCGCGGCGGCATCGGTGCCCATGCTCTCGATATGGACGACCGCCCCCTGCCCCGCCGCATCCCGGCCGATCGTACGGAAATGCGTCCGGGCGTTCGGCAACAGGATCGCTTCGCCGGGCTCGAACAGGCCCGTCGCGGTCTCGTCATAGGTCTGGGGCGCGGCCGCGCCGAAGGCGGCGCGCAGCCCCGCATTGAGCGCCGCCGGATCGCCGCGATGCGCCTGGAGCAGCAGCAGGAAGCCCAGCAGCACCAGGCACAGATCGGCGAAGCTCAGTGCCCAGCGCGCACCGCCCGTCGATCCTGTCGTGAGCGCCGGCAGCCGCATCAGGCCGCGCGCAGCCGCGCCTCGATCCGCGCCACGCGGGTCTCGATCGGGCCGCCCTGCTCCTCGCGCGCGATCGTGGCGAGGCGTTCCAGCGCTTCCTTCTGCCACAGCAATTCGGCGCGCGAGAGCCGCTCCAGCCGCGCCGCGATCGGCCCGGCGACGCAATTGGCGACGATCACGCCATAGAGGGTGGTGAGCAAGGCGAGCGCCATGCCGGGGCCGATCTTGGCGGGATCGTCCATCGCCGAGAACATGCGGATCAGGCCGATGACGGTGCCGATCATGCCCATCGCCGGCGCGGCGTCGGCGGCCGCGCGCCAGACGGCGTGGACGGCGGCATGGCGCTCGGCACGGGCGGACAGCTCCGCCTTGCCCCAGACCATGAAGGCTTGCGGATCGGGCGCGTCGGCGAGGCGCGCGGCGGCGCGGGCGAGGAAGCGCTCGACGACGGCGGCGCGCTCGGCGGCGCCGATGCCGGAGCGGGCGGCGCGTTCGGCGATGCGGTTGACGGCGACGCGGGCGGCCTGCGCCTCGGCATCGGCGCGCGTGCGGAACAGCGGCGCCAGCGACGCGACGGCGCGGCCGAGATCGGAGCCGGTCGAGCGGATGGCGGCCACCACCGCCGAACCGCCGAAGACCAGCGCGATCGCCACCGGATCCAGGAAAATCGCGCCGTCCACGCCCAACACATCCCCCGCCACAGGCCGGCCGGCAAACCGACCGGCAAAAAATTGCCGCCCGCCGGCAAGGGCTTGCCGCCACCTGCCGCCAGTCCCCGAAACCCTGACCTTTCGCCGCTTCGGCCCGGTTTGGCACGCTCGTTGCTAGAACGGCTGCGCACCCTCCGGGGCCGACCCCTTCGAACCCAAGGACGGCAGCGGCGGGCAAAAGTTTAGGAGCCAGACGGACGAAATTATGAGCAGCACCGACGCTCTCTTCGGCATCCACGGCACGGCGTTGCAGATCCGCTCGCAGCGCATGTCGATGCTGGCCTCCAACATCGCCAATGCGGCGACGCCGGGCTTCAAGGCCCGCGACGTCGACTTCAACAAGGCGCTCGACGCCGCCACCGGCAGCCAGGCCGGCAGCGTCGACGACGCCGTGCAGGACCATGTCGGCTACCGCGTGCCGGTCGAGAGCTCGCTCAACGGCAACACCGTCGAGCTGCCGGTCGAGCAGACCCAGTTCGCCGAGAATGCGGTCCAGTACAAGACCACGCTCCAGTTCCTGCAGGGCCGCGTCGACACGGTGATGCAGGCCCTGAAAGGAGACAATTGATGAGCAGCCCGCTCTCCGTCTTCGACATCGCCGGCCGCGCGATGTCGGCCCAGATCGTGCGCCTCAACACGGTCGCCTCGAACATGGCCAATGCGGGCACCGTCGCGGGCTCCGAGGCGACCGCCTATCGCGCGCTGAAGCCGGTGTTCCAGCAGGTTTCGGACGCGCCCGGCATCTCGACCGTCAAGGTCAGCCAGGTCGTCCAGTCCAACACCCAGCCGACCAAGCGCCACGACCCCGACAACCCGCTGGCCGACAAGGACGGCAACGTCTGGGATGCCGGCGTCGATAGCGCCGCCGAGCTGGTCGATATGATCGAGACCCAGCGCCAGTACCAGAACAACGTCCAGGTCATGCAGACCGCCAAGCAGCTCACCCTCGACACCCTGAGGATCGAAAAATGACCACCACCACCGACGTCACCCCCTATCTCAAGAGCCTGTACGGCGCCTCCTCGTCCTCCTCGTCGTCCAGCACGGCGGCGACGGGCAGCAGCACGATCGACCAGGCCGGCTTCCTCAAGCTGCTCACCGCGCAGATGACCATGCAGGACCCGACCGCGCCGATGGATTCCAACACCATGGTGCAGCAGATGTCGCAGATGTCCGAGGTACAGGGCATCACCGAGATGAACAGCTCGATGAAGGCGATGCTCGCCGAGGCGCAGGGCAACCGCATCGGCGACGCCGCCAGCTGGATCGGCAAGGCCGCGCTCGTCTCCTCCTCCACCGCGCAGCCGCTCAGCAACGGCGGCTATGCCGGCGAGATCGCGCTGCCGTCCGACGCCTCGACGATGAACGTCAGCCTCGTCGATAGCTCCGGCAAGACCGTCTATTCGCAGGCGCTGACCAACCAGAAGGCCGGCACGATCGACTTCGCCTGGGACGGCAAGCTCGCGGACGGCACGCAGGCGACCGGCCCGCTCACGGTGGTCACCTCCGCCGCCAGTGCCTCGGGCGCGATCAACCCCTCCGTCGCCACCTGGTCGACCATCACCGGCGTCAACTCGCCGGCCGGCGGCAGCTCGGCGCAGCTCACCACCACGCTGGGCACGATCGCGCCCAGCGACGTCCTCAGCCTGTCCTGATCCCTTCTCCCAGGAGCCCCACGCCATGACCAGCTTCTACACCTCGCTCTCCGGCCTCAACGCGGCGCAGACCGACCTCAACGTCACCGCGAACAACATCGCGAACGTCGGCACCAACGGCTTCAAGTCGTCGAGCGCGCAGTTCGCCGACGTGATCTCCTCCTCGCTCTACCAGTCGGGCGATACGGTGATCGGCCAGGGCGCACGCACCAAGAGCATCAGCCAGTCCTTCACCCAGGGTTCCGAGCAGACCACCGGCGCCAGCCTCGACCTGATGATCTCGGGCCAGGGCTTCTTCGTCACCCAGGCGGCGAGCACCGGCGGGCAGCTCAACTACACCCGCACCGGCAGCTTCCAGCTCGATCCCAAGACCGACAATGTCGTGGACGCCGGCGGCAACGCGCTGCAGGTGCTGCCGGTCGATCAGCTCGGCAACGTGACCGCGAGCGGCACCGGCGCGATGAAGACGCTGCATGTGCCGACCACCAACGGCAACCCGAAGGCGACCACCGAGGTCGACCTGTCCATGACCTTCCCGGCCGACGCCGCCACCCATGCCACCACCGGCTTCAGCAAGGGCGATCCGAGCACCTACAACGGCACCAGCTCGACCACCGTCTACGATTCGTCCGGCAACGCCATTCCGGCGACCGTCTATTACGTGCACACCCAGGCGCTGACGACCAATGCCGACGGCACCAAGACGGGCACGTCGCAGTGGGTGGCGCATACCTATGTCGGCGATCAGGAGGTGTTCCCGAACGGCAGCAGCACCGCGCCGACGCTCTCCTTCGACACCAACGGCACGCTCACCGCGCCGACCGGCGCCGTCACCTACGGGGCGGTCACGCCGACCGGCGCCTCGGCCCCGATGGCGGTCACGTTCAACTACGGCACCGCCACGCAGGAAGGCAGCTTCGCGCTGCAGACGGTGACCTCCAGCCAGAACGGCAACACGATCGGCCAGCTGTCCGACCTCACCGTCGGCGACAACGGCCTCGTCACCGCCACCTATTCGGACGGCTCGCAGGTGAAGCTGGGCGCCGTCGCGCTGGCCAATTTCACCAATCCCAGCGGGCTCAAGCAGATGGGCAGCACCAACTGGCAGGCGACGGGCGACAGCGGCACCGCGCAGATCGCGGCGGCCGGTGGCGACACCACCATCGCCCAGGGCGAGCTGGAGATGTCGAACGTCGATCTCTCGGCCCAGCTGGTCAACCTGATCTCGGCGCAGCGCAACTTCCAGGCGAACGCCAAGGCGATCGATACCGACAAGCAGATGGTCGATTCGATCATGCAGGTCATCAACTGATAGCCGCCTGAAGGAAGTCGACGATGGACCAGCTGATCTACACCTCGCTCTCGGCCATGCGGGCGCTGATGCAGAAGCAGGCGATCACGGCGAACAACCTCGCCAACGTCAACACGACCGGCTTCCGCGGCGACATGACCAACGCGCAGGCGGTGTATATGCCCTCCAGCGGGGGCATATCCGCCCGCGCGCAGGCCGCCGACAGCAAGGATTCGGCGAATATGGACGCCGGCGCCAACGTCGCCACCGGCCGCGATCTCGACGTCGCGCTGGACGGCGACGCGCTGCTCGGCGTCCAGGCGACCGACGGCACCGAGGCCTATACCCGCCGCGGCGATCTCCAGATCGCGCAGAGCGGCCTGCTCACCACCGGCGATGGCCTGCCGGTGATGGGCGACAGCGGCCCGATCACCCTGCCCCCGGCGGACAGCGTCCGCATCGACAAGACCGGCGTCGTCTGGATCGTGCCGCAGGCCGGCGATCCCAGCCAGCCGCAGCAGGTGGGGCAGCTCAAGCTCGTCTCCGCCCAGGGCTCCAAGATCGAGAAGGGCGACGACGGCCTGTTCCACGTCGCCAATGGCGGCGCGCTGCCGTCCGATCCCAATGCCCGCATCACCTCGGGCGCGCTGGAGGGATCGAACGTCTCGGTCACCAAGACGCTGACCGACATGATCGACGCCAGCCGCGCCTGGGAAACCCAGGTGAAGATGCTCTCCGGCGCCAAGGAGATGGACACCTCCACCGCGCAACTGATGGACATCTCCGGCCAGTGAAATTGGCACGCTTGTTGCTTTGATAGACCCGATACGCCTTCACACAGGGACTTGACCCATGACCACCGCCGCCCTCCATGTCGCCCGCACCGGCCTCGACGCTCAGCAGGAGCGGATGCAGGTGATCGCGAACAACATCGCGAACGTGAACACCACGGGCTTCAAGCGCGACCGCGCCAATTTCGAGACCCTGTCCTACCAGTACATCACCGCGCCGGGCGCCACCTCCTCGGGCGACGACAAATATACGCAGGGCACCGCGCTGGGCGGCGGCGTGAAGATCGCCGGCACCTCCCGCTCGGACGTGCAGGGCTCGATCAACCAGACCGGCAATGCGCTGGACCTCGCGATCCAGGGTTCGGGCTTCTTCCAGATCCAGCAGCCGGACGGCACCACCGCCTACACCCGCGACGGCAATTTCTCGGTCTCGTCCGAGGGCCAGATCGTGACGCAGGACGGCCGCCCGCTGGTCCCCAACATCCAGGTGCCGGACGGCGCCACCAACATCACCATCGGCGCGGACGGCACCGTCTCGGCGACCACCGCCGGCAGCACCGCCTCCACCCAGCTCGGCAAGGTCCAGCTCGCCAGCTTCGTCAATCCAACGGGCCTCAAGGCGGTCGGCAACAACATGCTGGTCGAGACCGACGCCTCGGGCAATCCGCAGCAGGGCGATGCCGGCACCGACGGGCGCGGCACGATCGAGCAGGGCTCGCTCGAAGCGTCGAACGTCAACGTCGTCGAGGAGCTCGTCGACATGATCGAGACGCAGCGCGCCTACGAGGTGAACTCGAAGATGATCAAGGCGACGGACGAGATGCTCCAGTTCGCCAACCAGAACATGTGATCGAACGGATAGCCCGCACGATGCTCCGCACCGCCGCCCTCTCCGTCAGCCTGCTCGGCCTCGCCGCGGCGCTCGTCGTCGCGACGCCCGCCGACGCCCGCAAGCAGAAGACGCAGCCGCAGGTCACCGATTTCGCGGCGACCATGCCGATCGCCCCGCCCGCCCCGCCGGCGGACGGCGCGATCTTCCACGCCGCCTACGGCTATGCGCCGCTGACCTCCGGCGCCCGCGCGGCGATGGTGGGCGATCTCGTCACCGTCCAGCTGGTCGAGGCGACGCAGGCGCAGAAGAGCAATTCGGCCGATACCAGCCGGACGAGCAATATCGGCCTCACCCCGCCGACCACCGGCGCGCTGTCGCTGTTCACCGCCTCCGATGCGTCGATGGGCGGATCGGGCACCTTCAAGGGCAAGGGCGACGCGGCGCAGTCCAACGCGCTGAGCGGCAACATCACCGTCACCATCGCGCAGGTGCTGCCGAACAACGTCTTCCTCGTGCGCGGCGAAAAGCATCTGACGCTGAACCGCGGCGACGAGGTGATCCAGATTTCGGGCATGATCCGCGCGGCGGACATCGACTCGCAGAACACCGTGCTCTCCACCCGCGTGGCGAACGCGCAGATCAACTATACCGGCAAGGGCGAGATCGCGCGCGCCAGCACCCAGGGCTGGCTCGGTCGCTTCTTCTCCCGCGTCAGCCCCTTCTGAGGATCGACAGCGTGAAGCGCCTTCTTCTCCTCGCCCTCGCCGCCCTCGGGCTGGCCGCCGCGCCCGCGCATGCCGACCGGATCAAGGATCTCGGCCAGTGGCAGGGCCTGCGCACCAACCAGCTGACCGGCTACGGCGTCGTCGTCGGCCTGTCCGGCACGGGCGACGACAGCCTCGAATACACCACCTATGCGATGAAGGGCGTCGCCTCGCGCTTCGGCCTGCAGATCCCGCCGGGCATCATCCCGGCGAACAAGAATGCCGCGGCCGTGATGATCACCGCCGATCTGCCCGCCTTCGCCAAGCCCGGCCAGGTGCTCGACATCACCGTGTCGGCGCTGGGCAAGGCCAAGAGCCTGCGCGGCGGCACGCTGATCATGGCGCCGATGTACGGCGCGGACGGCCAGGTCTATGCGATGGCGCAGGGCAACCTCGCGGTCGGCGGCCTCGGCGTGTCGGCGGCGGACGGCTCCAACGTCATCGTCAACGTGCCGACGGCGGGCCGCATTCCCAACGGCGCCACGGTGGAAAAGACGGTCGATGCCGGCTTCGCCACCTCGCCGACGATCAACTTCAATCTCGGCGAGGCGGACCTGACGACGGTCCAGCGCGTCGCCGCGGCGATCAACCAGGTGATGGGCGCCGGCCGCGCCGAGGCGATCGACGCCACCACCGTCGCGATCCAGGCGCCTCCGGGTGCCGAGGCCCGCACCGCGCTGATGGCGCGGCTGGAGGATCTGGAGGTGAACCCGGCCGACGCCGCCGCCCGCGTGGTCGTCAATGCCCGGACGGGAACGGTCGTCATCAACGGCGCGGTCCGCATCGCGCCGGCGGCCGTCAGCCACGGGAAGCTCACGGTGAAGGTGGACGAAAAGCCCCAGGTCTCGCAGCCCGCGCCCTTCTCGCAGGGCCAGACGGCGGTCGTCCCCAACAGCGCCATCTCGGTGGACGAGAAGAGCTCGCCCATGTTCCTCACCAGCGGCTCCAGCCTGTCGGACATCGTCAAGGCGGTGAACGCCATCGGGGCCTCCCCCGCCGACCTCGTCGCCATCCTCGAAGCGCTGAAGCAAGCCGGCGCCATGAAAGCGGACTTGATCATCCTATGATCCAGGCACTCCCCAAACTCGCCTCCGCCACCCCGGCCGACAAGGCCGGCGCGGACCAGGCCAAGCTGAAGACGGCTGCGCAGCAGTTCGAGGCGGTCTTCCTGCGCCAGATGATCGGCACCATGCGCCAGGCCAGCCTCGGCGACGGCATGTTCGACAGCCAGGCGACCCAGCAGTTCCAGGACATGGCGGACAGCAAGACCGCCGATGCCATGTCGCAGAAGGGCGTGCTCCACCTCGCCGACCTGCTGGAGAAGCAGCTCGGCGCCACCGTTGCCAAGGCGGACGGCGTGACGACGGCGGCCAAGGCCGGCGCCGCCACCGCGACCGCCGACACCGCCACCAGCCTCGCCACCGCAAAGGCCGGAGCTGCGTCATGAGCGACCTGCTCGGCATCGGCGCATCGGGCGTCCGCTCGTATCAGACCGCGTTGTCGGCGATCGGCCAGAATGTGTCGAACGCCGATACCGCCGGCTATACGCGCCGCACCGTATCGCTGACCGAGAACGGCTCCGGCGGCACCGGCCTGGGCTCGAGCAGCAGCATCCAGTTCAATGGCGTGCAGAGCGCCTCCGTCTCGCGCGCGTGGAACGACTATCAGGCGCAGGCCGCGCGCTCGGCCGCGGGCGATGCCGGCAGCGCCGATTCCATCTACACCTGGCTGTCCAACGCCGAGACCTCGCTCAACGACACCGCCAACGGCGTCGGCCAGAGCGCGACCGCTTTCTTCACGGCGGGCACCGCGCTCGCCGGCGATCCCAACAGCGCCGCCAACAAGCAGAGCTTCCTGTCGACGCTCGGCCAGACGGCGACGGCGTTCAACACCACCGCCACCTCGCTCGCCAGCGTGTCGAGCGGGATCGCGACCGACGCCACCACCACCGTGCAGAGCGTCAATTCGACGCTGGACCAGATCGACAAGATCAACCTCCAGCTGAAATCCACGCAGTCCGGCTCGTCGCAGGCGGCCGACCTGATGGACCAGCGCGACGGCCTGCTCGATTCGCTGTCGAGCAATGTCGGCATCAACGTCTCGCTGGACAGCAACGGCGCCGCGACGGTAACGCTGGCCGGCACCAACCAGCAGCTCACCGCGTCCACCGGCAGCACCGGCACGCGCTTCGCGATCACGTCCGGCGCCAACGGCGCGCTGGCGCTGCAGGCGATCCAGAACGGCCAGTCGACCTCCGTGACCAGCCCCGGCGGCAAGCTCGGCGGCCTGATCCAGAGCGCGACCACGGTCGCCGACCGCCGCACCCAGCTCGACAAGATGGCATCCGACTTCACGGCCGCCGTCAACGCCTGGCAGGCACAGGGCCAGACCAGCACCGGCGCGGCCGGCGGCGCCCTGCTTTCCGGCACCACCGCCGCGACGATCAAGATCACGACCACCGACACCGGCGCCATCGCCAGTGCCTCGTCGAGCGCGTCCAACGGCAACCTGCTCACCCTCTCCACCCTGCGCGGCGCGACGGGGCTGGAGCAGAGCTGGAGCAGCATGGTCACCGTGCAGGGTCAGGCGGTCGTGTCCGCCAAGGCCGCCGACACCGCCGCCGGCTCGGTCGCCTCCTCGACGATGGACGCGCGCAACGCGACCAGCGGAGTCGACCTCAACACCGAGGCGGCCGAACTCATCCGCTACCAGCAAGCCTATAGTGGCGCCGCCAAGGTCATCCAGACCGCGCAGACCACGATGCAGGCCATCCTCGATCTGTTCTGAGGCCAGGGACCATGATCAGCTCCACCTATTCGATCAGCTCGCAGATCAAGAACCAGCAGGCGCTGGAGAACCAGATCTCGGACCTGAATTACGACATCTCGTCGACGGTGAAGATCCACGTCGCGTCGGACGATCCGGCCGCGCAGGCGCAGATCGCCCAGCTCGGGCGCCAGCAGGCGAGCAACGGCGTCTATGCCAGCAACGTCACCAACGCGCAGGCGACGACCTCGCTCGTCGATACCAGCCTGGCCAATATCCAGACCCAGCTGCAGCGCGCCAAGGAGCTGATGCTCAGCGCGTCGAACGGCACCATGTCGGCCGACGACCGCACCTCGGCGATCACCGAGCTCAAGGGCATCCAGCAGGGCCTGCAGACCGCCGCGCAGGCGACCGACTCGTCGGGCAACCTGCTCTACGCCAAGGGCGCGCCGACCCAGATCCCGATCAGCGACGGCGTCACCATCGCGGCGGGCGAGAGCTATGACGACGTGTTCGGCACCGTCTCGCTCACCGGCGGTGGCACCAGCAGCCTCGACACGATCCTCGGCAATGCGATCAGCTCGCTCCAGGGCGACAGCACGGGGACGCTGGACAAGACGGCGGTCAACAGCGCGATGACCGCGCTGGGCGATGCCTCGACCCACATCTCCGACGCGCAATCGAACCTCGGCGTGCGCGAGACGCGGCTGAACAATGCCGCCGACGATCTCGCCAACGACAAGACCAATCTCACCACCTCGCGCTCGGCGCTGGAGGATACCGACGTCACGGAAGCCTATACCGAGATGTCGCAGAAGATGACGATCCTCAACGCCGCGCAATCGATGCTGGCGCAGATCAGCAAGACCTCGCTGTTCGACAAGCTGAACTGAGGCACCAAGCTCCCCCCATATCGGGGATTTAGAATGCGCCCTGTCAATCGGGGTCACACCAAACCCCGTTCGTCCTGAGCGAAGTCGAAGGACGTGCCACAGGCGCCGCGTTTGGAGCACGTCCTTCGACTTCGCTCAGGACGAACGGAGGATATGGGTCCGACCGGATCGGCGCCTCCCCCCACCGCACCCTGAAAAATCACGGTTACGACGCCGCTAACTTCACCATTCGTTTGCACCTTGGCGGGTAGGACGGGGGCAACCGCCCAGGCGTCTTCAACAGGGGTTCACCAGGAAATGTTCGCAGCGATCGGCCTTGTCGTCCTTCTCGGCATGGTCTTCGGCGGCTTCGCCTTCACCGGCGGCGACCTGAAGCCCGTGATGGAATCGATCCCGCACGAGATGATCATCATCGGCGGCGCCGCCGTCGGCGCGATCGTCGCGGGCAACTCGATGAAGGAGCTGAAGCAGTTCGGCGGCGGCTTCGCCAAGATCTTCAAGGGGCCGAAGTACAAGAAGCAGGATTTCCTCGACACCATCTTCCTCACCTCGTCGCTGATGAAGATGCTGCGCACCGACGGCCCGGTGGCGGTCGAGCCGCATATCGAGGATCCCAAGGCCTCGACGATCTTCGCCAACTATCCGAAGCTGCTCAAGGATTCGACGCTGGTCCACCTGATCTGCGACACGTTGCGCCTGGTCGTGGTGTCGTCCGGCACGCTCGATCCGCACGCGGTCGAGGAGGTCATGGACAACAGCCTCAAGACCCACCACCACGACGATATCCGCCCCGCCGACATGCTGCAGAGCCTGGCCGACGCGCTCCCCGCGCTCGGCATCGTCGCCGCCGTGCTCGGCGTGGTGAAGACGATGGGCTCGATCGACAAGCCGCCGGCCATCCTCGGCGCGATGATCGGCTCGGCGCTGGTCGGCACCTTCATGGGCGTGCTGCTCGCCTACGGCATCGTCGCGCCGTTCGGCAACCGCTGCCGCCAGGTGATCGAGAGCGACGCCGCCATCTACCATGTCGTGAAGCAGATCATCATCGCCTCGCTCCACGGCCATCCGCTGCCGCTGGTGATCGAGGCCGCGCGCTCCTCGATCTCGCATTCGAACCAGCCGGCCTTCGCCGACGTGTTCGACGGCATGCGCGGCCGCTAAGCCATGGCCACCGCCGCCAAGCGCGGCCGGAACGAACCGGTCGAGCCGCCCAAGATCGTCATCGTCAAGAAGATCGTCGGCGATGCCCATGGCGGCCATCACGGCGGCGCCTGGAAGGTCGCCTATGCCGATTTCGTGACGGCGATGATGGCTTTCTTCCTGCTGCTCTGGATTCTCGGCGCCACCACCGAGAAGCAGCGCAAGGGCATCGCCGACTATTTCAGCCCGACGCTGGTCGAGATGCGCGAGAAGTCGGCTGGCTCCAACGGGCCGTTCGGCGGCGATTCGATCATCTCGAAGGACCATTACGCGCACCGCGCCTCGCAGACCGGATCGAAGTCGATCACCATTCCCAAGGACGCCAGCGGCGGTTCGAAGGAAGGCGCGGCCGCGATCCGCTCGCGCGATCGCATCCGCTTCCAGATGCTCAAGCAGAAGCTGCAGCAGCAGATGAAGGCCAACAAGGCCACCAACGGGCTCGACCAGCATGTCCGCTTCACCGAGACGCCCGAGGGCCTGCGCATCGACATCGTCGACGGCGCCGACTTCTCGATGTTCGCGCTCGGCTCGGACCAGCTCGTGCCGCGCGCGCAGCAGCTGATCACCGAAGTCTCGCAGACGATCGCGGGCGTGCCCAACGGCGTGATCGTGCGCGGCCATACCGACGGACTGCCGTATGCGGCCGGGCGGCAGGTGAACAACTGGACGCTGTCCTCCGCGCGCGCCGAGGCGACCCGCAAGTCGCTGGCCGGCGGCGGCGTCGGCAACGACCGCTTCCTGCGCATCGAGGGCGTGGCCGATCGCGAACCCTATCAGGGCGCCGCCGACGCCTACGATCCGCGCAACCGCCGCATGTCGATCACGCTGGCCTGGACCGATGGCGGCGCCGACGAAGGCGACGTGCGGGCGATGCAGGCGCAGATCGGCGGCACCAGCAATACCGGTGGCGCGCACGATCCCGGCCCCGAGGACCAGCCGCGCGGCTTCATCGCGCATTGATCGATCCGTAACGATCGGAACGGCCGGCCCGCCGTTCCGTTGACTCCCCGACACGAGGGAGTTGGATCATGGCCAAATATGCACCGCGCAACGACGAGGGCGATCATCGCATCCTGAAGGACGATCCGCAGGCGATCGCCCTGCTCAAGGACGAGCACCACGTCTTCCGCACGCTGTTCGACAAGGCCGAGGCGGCAGAGGGCGAGGCGCTGGTGCCGATCGCCCGCGAGATCTGCCTGCGCCTCGCCGTTCACATGACGATCGAGGAGGAATTGCTCTACCCCGCCGTGAAGGATCTGGGCGACGAAGAGAAGGACGAGGTGGACGAGGGCGTGGTCGAGCATGCCTCGGGCAAGGCGCTCTGCGCGGAGATCGAGCAGCTCGACGGCACCGAGGAATTGTTCAAGTCCAAGGTGCATGTGTTGGGCGAGGAGACCATCCACCATATCGACGAGGAGGATGAGGAGCTGTTCGAGACCGCCAAGCAGGCGGCGAAGGATGGCAAGGTCGATCTCGACGCGCTGGGCCAGCGGATGCGCGCGCGGCAGGCGGAGCTCTACGCGCAGGTGGAGGAAACCGGCGAGCTCGGCCCGACCCAGGAGGCCGAGGTGGAGGAAGTGCCCAGCGTGTGACGAGCGTTTCGCCCTCTCCCGCCTTCGCGGGAGAGGGTTGGGTGAGGGTCTTCTTTTTCGGCGTAAGCAATGATGTCGAAAAAGAAGACCCTCATCGTCCCGATCGCTTCGCGACGGGTCCCCTCCTTCTCTTGCGAAGACGGGAGAAGGCATTTGCTTTCGCCGCGCGCTCCGCCATAGCCCCACCCCATGGCACGCATCGCATATGTCAACGGCAGCTTCGTCCCGCTCGACGAGGCCAAGGTCTCAATCCTCGATCGCGGCTTCCTCTTCGCGGACGGCATCTACGAGGTGACCGCCGTGCTCGACGGCAAGCTGGTCGACACGCCGCGCCACATGGCCCGCCTCGCACGCTCCGCCCGCGAGATCAGCATGACGCTGGCCGAGCCGCCCGAACGGATCGAGGCGATCGAAAAGACGCTGATCGCGCGCAACGGCCTCGGCGAAGGCGTGGTCTACCTGCAGGCGACGCGCGGCGCCGAGGATCGCGACTTCCTGCCTTCCGCCGATCTCGCGCCCACGCTGGTGATGTTCACGCAGGAAAAAGCGCTCGTCGACAGCCCCGCCGCGCGATCGGGCATCGCCGTCGCGACCGTGCCGGACATCCGCTGGGGCCGGCGCGACATCAAGAGCGTCATGCTGCTCGCCCAGGTGCTCGCCAAGCAGGAAGCGGCGCGGCAGGGCGCGGGCGACGCCTGGCTGGTCACCGACGACGGCCTGGTGACCGAGGGCGCCTCCTCCACCGCCTGGATCCTCACGCAGGACGGCACGCTGGTGACACGCGACAAGTCCCACGTCACGCTGCCCGGCTGCACCGGCGACGCGCTCGCCGATCTGGTCGGCGAACTGGGGCTGACGATCGATTTCCGGCCCTTCTCGGTGGCGGAAGCCCTGGCCGCGAAAGAGGCGTTCAACAGCGCCGCCGGCTCGCTGATCCTGCCGATCGTCGCGATCGACGGCCGGCCGATCGGCGATGGCCGGCCCGGCCCGGTCACTACGCGCCTGCGCGAGCTCTACATCGAGCACGCGAGGCGATCCTAGCCCTCTCCCGCCTTCGCGGGGGAGGATTGGTGAGGGGTTTCTTTTCTCCAATCGTTGGAAGGAAGAGAGCGCCTTCGCATCGAAATCGCAGCCCGTCGCTCCTGCGGAGGCAGGAGCCCATCTCCCACACGGTCGTCCGGGTGGAACGATCAGGAGATGGGCCCCTGCCTCCGCAGGGGCGACGACGAAAAATGCTCTGCTTGCGATCGAGGCAAGCGCCAAAAAAGGAAGACCATCATCCTCCCCGCTACTCCGCAGCGGGTCCCCTCCTTCTCCCGCGAAAGCGGGAGAAGGCAGAAGGGGTGGAACGGCCGCACTTCCCGAGGGTTTCGGTCCCGAAATCGTTCCGAGGAGCCCCGCCATGTCCAGCACCGTCGCCCAAGTCATCGTCGAGACGCTGGAGCAGGCGGGCGTCAAGCGCTGCTACGGCGTGCCCGGCGACACGCTCAACCACGTCACCGATGCGATCCGCGACAGCGGCATCCGCTGGGTCCATGTCCGGCACGAGGAAGCGGGCGGCTTCGCGGCGGGGGCCGACGCGCTGCTCACGGACGAGCTCGCGGCCTGCGCGGGCTCGTGCGGCCCGGGCAGCCTGCACTTCATCAACGGCCTCACCGAAAGCCATCGCAACCGCGCGCCGGTGGTGCTGATCGCCAGCCAGATCGTGCGCGACGAGTTAGGTTTCGACTTCCCGCAGGAGATCGACTTCAACGCCATCTACGCCTCCGTCAGCGTGTTCTGCGAGGAGATCCGCACCCCCGCGCAGGCGCGGCGCAAGACGGCGATGGCGTGCCAGGCGGCGCTGGCGAAGCGCGGCGTCGCGGTGCTGATCGTGCCGGCCGACGTCTCGGCGGCGACCGCGCCCGCCGAGCCGGCCTTCGCCGTCCACCGCGCCCGGCCCGTCACCATCCCGGCCGATCAGGAGCTGGACCGCATCGCGACCGCGCTCAACCGCGGCGGCAAGATCGCCATCTATGGCGGCTCGGGCTGCGCGCAGGCGCATGACCAGGTGGTCGCGCTGGCCGAGCGGCTCGGCGCACCGGTCGCCCACACCTCCCGCGCCAAGGATTTCCTGGAGCCCGCCAACCCCTTCGACGTCGGCATGACCGGCATCTTCGGCCTGGAGAGCGGCTATCATGCGCTCAAGGAATGCGACACCTTGCTGCTGGTCGGCTGCGATTTCGCCTGGCGGCAATTCTATCCCGAGAAAGCGACGATCATCCAGATCGACATCGACGGCACCCATCTCGGCCGCCGCCACCCGATCGACATCGGCGCGGTCGGCGACGTCGCGCCGACCCTCGACGCGCTGCTGCCCCGCATCCGCGCCAGGGAGGGCCGCGCCTTTCTCGACGAATGCCTGGAGCATCGCCGCAAGGCGCTGGCCCGGCAGGAAAAGCGCGTCGTCTCCGGCAAGGGCGGGGCGATCCATCCGCAATATCTGACCGAGACCATCTCGCGCCTCGCCGCGCCGGATGCGGTCTATACGGCGGATGGCGGCTCGCCGATGGTGTGGTGCCTGCGCCATGTCGCGGCGACGGGCGCGAACCGCACGGTGATCTCGCTCACCCACGGCACGATGGCCAATGCCATGCCCCAGGCGCTCGGCGCCAAGGCCGCCTTTCCCGACCGGCAGGTGATCGCCTTGTCCGGCGACGGCGGCATCGCCATGCTGCTGGGCGACCTGCTCACCGCCGTGCAGGAGCAATTGCCGATCAAGGTGTGCGTCTACGACAATTCCTCTTTGGGCTTCGTCGAGCTGGAGCAGAAGGTGGAGGGGCTGATCGAGACCTATACCGACCTGCACAATCCCGATTTCGCGCGCGTGGCGGAGGCGATCGGTTTCTGGGGCCGCCGCGTCGAGCAGGGCGACGACGTCGAGGCCGCCGTGCGCGAATGGCTCGCCGCGCCCGGCCCGGCGCTGCTCGACGTGGTGGTGGACAAGAACGAGCTGGTGATGCCGCCCAAGATCGAAGCGAGCATGGTGTTCGGCACGGCGCTCTACGGGGCGAAGGCGGTGATCGGCGGCAGGGCGAAGGACGTATTCGGGCTGATCAAGGAGAATCTGCTGAACTGAGCCCTGTCCTAGGCTCCCAGCCGCAAAACCCGTTCGGATGTCGAGCCTAGCTATCTTCGAGCTCTCGAGCCCTCTCCCGCCGTCGCGGGAGAGGGTTGGGTGAGAGCCTTCTTCTTCCGATGCGGGAGGAAAGAAGAAGCCCCCTCATCCTCCCCACGCTGCGCGCGGGTCCCAGCCTTCTCCCGCGAAGGCGGGAGAAGGCTGGAAGAAAATCAGCCCAAGGTCCGCGCGAACAGCGCCAGCATCTCGCGCCAGCCGCGCTCGGCGGCCTCTTCGTTGTAGACGGGGAAATCGGGCTTCATCCAGCCGTGGATCGCGCCCTCGTAGATTTCGGCGCGATAATGCACGCCGGCTTCGTCGAACGCCGCCTTGAGCTTGTCGTGCATCTCGAGCGGATAGCTCTGGTCGTTGTCGGCCCCGGCGACATAGATCTCGCCCTTCATCGTCGGCGCGAGCAGATGCGGGCTGTTCGGCGCATCGGTGGCGAGGCGGCCGCCGTGATAGCTCGCCGCCGCCGCGACGCGATCCGGATAGGTGCCCGCCGCGGCCAGCGCCATGCCGCCGCCCATGCAGAAACCGACCGTGCCGACCTTCTTGCCCTTCACGTCCGGGCGGCTGTCCAGATAGTCGAGATAATAGCGCGTATCCGCCGCGGCCTTGTCCGGGCTGGTGGTGGCCATCAGCGGCCCGATGCGCGCCATGAAGTCCCCGCTCGCAATCATTTCCTTGGGCGAGGGCAGATCATAGGGGCCTGCGCGATAGAAAGTGTCGGGAACCAGCGTCACATAGCCATTCTCGGCAAGCCTGCGGCCCATGTCGATCAGCGTCGGACGGATGCCGCCAGCGTCCATGTAGATGATCACGGCCGGCCAGGGACCCGCGCCCTCCGGGGTCAGCACATGGACCGGGCAATCGCCATCGGCGGTGCGGATCAAGACCTCTTCATACGCCATCGTCAATCTCCTACGCTGCCCCTCGCGGCCCCGGTGGCGGGGCCGGCGCCGGTCGTCAAGCCGGCTCGCGCCGGCGGAAGCTGTCGGGATCGGCCGCGTCCCACCAGCGGCGCAGCGTGTCGTGCTCGGTGCCGCCGATCAGCTCGCCCTCCTTCACGAAGGGGTAGATCTCGTCCATCTGCTTCATCTCGGCGACGTTGATCCGCTGGCGCAGGTGCGAGGGGCGGAAGTCGTCGGGCGAATTGAGGCCCGCCGCGACGACGATCTCGTGCAGCGCATTGACCGTGGACTTGTGGAAGCGCGCCACCCGCTCGGCCTTTTCGGGCACGACGAGGCCGCGCTGGCGCGCCGGCGACTGGGTGGCGACCCCGGTCGGGCAGAGATCGGTGTGGCATTTCATCGACTGCACGCAGCCCAGCGAGAACATGAAGGAGCGCGCCGCATTGCACCAGTCCGCGCCCAGCGCCGCGTTCATCGCGATCGCCGCGCCGGACGAGACCTTGCCCGAGGCGGCGAGCTTCACCTGCCCCTTGAGGCCCGCGCCGACCAGCGCGTTGCGGGCGATGATCAGGCCTTCGCGCAAGGGCATGCCGACGCGATCGGAGAGTTCGGTCGGCGCCGCGCCGGTGCCGCCCTCGGCCCCGTCGATGACGATGAAGTCGAGCGTGATGCCCGTCGCCAGCATCGCCTTCACCACCGCCATCAGCTCGTGCGGGAAACCGACGCACAGCTTGATGCCGACCGGCTTGCCGCCCGACATGTCCCGCATCCTCGCGGCGAACTCCAGCAGCTCCTTGGGCGTCGAGAAGGCGCTGTGCGCGGCGGGCGAGAGGCAGTCCTTGCCCTCTTCGATATCGCGCGTCTCGGCGATTTCCTTCGTCACCTTCGGCCCGGGCAGCACGCCGCCATGGCCGGGCTTGGCGCCCTGGCTCATCTTGATCTCGGTCATCCGGACCTGATCGGCCTGGGCGCGATCGCGGAAATGCTCGGGATCGAATTGGCCGTCCTTGGTGCGACAGCCGAAATAGCCCGATCCCAGCTCCCACACGATGTCGCCGCCATGCTTGCGGTGATAGGGCGAGATGCTGCCCTCGCCGGTATCATGGTAGAAGCCGCCGATCTTGGCGCCGAGATTGAGCGCCTCGATCGCATTGGCGCCGAGCGAGCCGAAGCTCATCGCCGAGATGTTGAGCCGCGAGGCCGAATAGGGCTTCGCGCATTGGTCCGAACCGATCGTCACCCGCATATCCTTGGGGGCGCTGGAATTGGGCACCATCGAATGGGCCAGCCACTCATATTCGCCCGAATAGACGTCCAGCTCGGTGCCGAAGGGATGCGCGTCCACGTCGCCCTTGGCGCGGGCATAGACCAGCGAACGATCGTCGATGCTGAACGGCCGGCCCTCGAGATTGCTCTCCACGACATAGGCGCGCAGGAACGGGCGCAGCCATTCGAAAAACCAGCGGACGTGCGCGGAGGCCGGATAGTTGCGGCGCAGGCTGTGCTCGGTCTGGACGAGATCGCCGAGCGTCACCGCCAGCAGCGGCACGATCACCAGCAGCGCCCATAGCACGGCCGGATGAACCCATGCGATCGCCAGCACCGCGATCAGCGCCGCCAGGCCGCCCCACAGCAGGATGTTGCGCTCGAACCCGCGATCCGTGAACAGCGCCGAACCGATATTCGCCTTGCTCGCCAAGCTGGCCTCCCCTTGGTCTCACCCCCGCGCGACGAAGCCTAGCGCGGCCTCGCCTGCCGCACCATATGGCCGGGAGATCATTGCGTTATGGAGACGAAATGCGTCAGCCCAGTCTTTATATCCCGCACGGCGGCGGCCCCTGCTTCTTCATGGACGATCCGCGCGGCACCTGGACGGGCATGGCAGCCTTCCTGCGCGACCTGCTAGGCCTGCTGCCCGAACGGCCGAGCGCGATCCTGATCTGCTCAGGCCACTGGGAGACGGAGGGCTTCGCCTTCACCGCCACTGCCCAGCCCGACCTCATCTTCGACTATCACGGCTTCCCGCCCCACACCTACGCACTGACCTATCCGGCGCCCGGCGATCCGGTGCTCGCGGCGAAGGCGGCGGGACTGCTGACGGCGGCAGGCGTGCCCGCCAGCCTCGATGTCACGCGGGGGATCGATCACGGCGTGTTCGTGCCGCTCAAGGTGGCCTTCCCCGATGCCGACGTGCCCGTGGTGGAGATGTCGACCGACCTGCGACTCGATCCCGCCGCGCATCTCGCCGCAGGCCGCGCGCTGGCCCCGCTGCGCGACGAGGGCGTGCTGATCGTCGGCGCGGGCATGAGCTTCCACAACATGCGCGGCTATGAGCGGATGTCCTCCACGGAGCCGTCGCGCCAGTTCGACGCCTGGCTGGCCGAGGCCGCCACCGCCGACGCGGACAGCCGCGCGCAGGCGCTGATGCGCTGGGCGGACGCACCGGCCGGCCGCTTCTCGCATCCGCGCGAGGAGCATCTGCTGCCGCTGATGGTCGCCGCCGGCGCCAGCGAGGCGGCGGGCGAGCAAATCTATAGCGAGCTGGTGATGGAGACGGCGATCTCGGGCTTCCGCTTCGCCTGACGCGGTGCTGTAAGGGCGGGCATGTCGCGTCTCGCCCCCCTTGCCTCCGCTTTTGCCCTGATCCTCGCCGCGCCGGCCCTCGCCACGCCGGGCTATGACGCCGTCGATCCGATGATCGGCACCAGCGGCGGCGGCCATACCTATCCGGGGGCGTCGGCCCCGTTCGGCATGGTCCAGCTCTCGCCGGATACCGACACGACCTGCGTGATCCGCGCCTGCTATGCCCATGCGGCGGGCTACCAATATGACGACCCGACCATCCAGGGGTTCAGCTTCACCCACTTTTCGGGCGCCGGCCATTCGGACCTCGGCGACTTCCTGATGATGCCGGTGTCCAGCGATACGGTGCCGCTGGAGCCGGGCGATCCCGGGACGCCGGGCAGCGGCTATCGCTCCCGCTTTTCGCATGCGAACGAGCGGGCGCATCCCGGCCTCTATCAGGTCTATCTGGACACACCGAAAGTCAGGGCCTGGATGACCGCCGGCACCCGAATCGGTGTCGCCCGCTTCGGTTTCACGCCGAACACGCAGCAGCACCTCGTGCTCGACCTGCGCTCGTCGCTCTACAATTATCCGGGCAAGACCTTGTGGTCCTCGATCCGGCTGAGGCCCGACGGCACGGTCACGGGCTGTCGGCAGACGCGCGGGTGGGCGCCCGATCGCGTGCTGTGCTTCGCGATCCGCTTCAACCTGCCGCTCAAGGGCCATGCCTTCGTCAGCACCGAGGCCGACATCCCCTACAAAGGCTTCCAGGGGCCGGGGCGCGGCACCGACGAGGTGGCCGAATTGCAAGGCCGCGCGATCGTCGCGCGCTTCTATTTCGAGCCGGTCGGTTACGGATCGGCGGGCGGGCTGGAGGTGAAGACCGCCATCTCCTCGGTCGACGAGGCGGGCGCCATCGCCAACCTCGACAGCGAGCCCGGTGACTTCGATACGATCTACGCGAAGACGAAGGCCGCCTGGGAGCAAGCGCTGGGGGCCATCGAGCTCGACGCACCGGCAGCGATGAAGACCAACCTCTACACCGCGCTCTACCACGCCTTGCTGGCCCCCTCGGTCGCGAGCGACGCGGACGGACGCTATCGCGGGCCGGACAACCAGGTGCATGTCGCGAAGGACTTCACCTTCCGCTCGACCTTCTCGCTGTGGGACACGTTCCGGGCCGAGCATCCCTTGCTCACCATCATCCAGCCGGAACGCACCAACGCCGACTTCATCCGCTCGCTGGTCGAGAGCCAGAAGGAGAGCCCGTTCGGCATCCTGCCCGTCTGGCAGTTCCAGGGCCGCGAGACCTGGTGCATGATCGGCTATCACGCCGTCCCCATCATCGCCGACGCCTATCTCAAGGGCATCAGGGGCTTCGACGCGGACGAGGCGTTGAAGGCGATGGTCGCGAGCGCCAGCTACGGCCCCTATGGCGGCCTCGCCGATTATATAAAGCTTGGCTACGTGCCCATCGACAAGGAGCCGGAGGCCGCCTCCAAGACCGTCGAATATGCCTATGACGACTGGACCATCGCGCGGATGGCCCGGACAATGGGCAGGGCCGATATCGCAGCCACCTTCGAAAAGCGCGCCGCCAACTGGCGCAACGGCTTCGACGCGAAGACCGGCTGGGTCCGCGCCCGGCTCTCGACCGGCGCCTTCCGCGCGCCCTTCGATCCCGTCTCCATCCAATATGGCTCGGACTATACCGAGGGCAATGCGTGGCAATATAGCTGGTTCATGCCGCAGGACGAGGGCGGCCTGATCCGCGCGCTGGGCGGCGATGCCAAGACCGTCGCCAAGCTGGACGCGATGTTCGGCTACGACAACAGCAAGATCGATTATTCGAACTCCGAGGATATCGCCGGGCTGATCGGGCAGTATATCCACGGCAACGAGCCGAGCCATTCGGTCGCCTATCTGTACAGCTATGCCGGCCAGCCCTGGCGCACGCAGGAGCGGCTCAAGCAGATCGTCGACAGCCAGTACAAGCCGACGCCCGACGGCCTCGTCGGCAATGACGATCTCGGCCAGATGTCGGCCTGGCTGGTCTTCACCGGGCTCGGCTTCTACCCCGTCACGCCGGGTAGCCTGCAATATGTGATCGGCCGCCCGTTCGTGGACCATGCGACGCTCAACCTGCCCAACGGCAAGCGCTTCTCCATCGTCACCGAGGGGCTGGGCGACGACCATCCCTATGTCGGCAAGGCCCTCCTGAACGGCCAGCCGCTGGACAAGGCCTATATCACCCACGCCCAGATCGAGGCGGGCGGCGAGTTGCGCTTCGTCATGTCGGCCACGCCAAACCGGAATTGGGCGACGGCGAAAACGGACCGGCCCTATTCGATGACGGCCTACTGATCGGGCAGATCGAGGTTCGCGTCGAGGAAATCGAGAAAGGCGCGCACGCGCAGCGACAGCCGGTCATGCCCGACATAGAGGGCGTGGATATCCTCCCCGTCGCCGGCATGGAATTCGGCCAGCACCGGGACGAGGCGGCCGGCGGCGATGTCTGCGGCGGCGTGGAAGCGACCGAGCCGGGCGATGCCGCCGCCCGCCACCGCCATCAGCCGCACCGTCTCGCCGGAATCGCCGAGGAAGGCGCCTTCCGCCGGCCGTTGGACGACGCGCCCGCCGATCCGGAACGGCCATCCCTCCACCGATCGGCGGAAGCTGAAGGTGAGCAGGCGGTGCCGATCCAGATCGTCGGGATGGCGGGGCGTGCCGGCGGCGGCGAGATAGTCCGGGCTCGCCACCAGCACCATCGTGCTGCGGCCCAGCTTCTTGGCGCGCAGCCGCGTGTCGCGCAGCGGCCCGATCCGGATGGCGACGTCGGCCCGCTCCTCCACCAGATCGACCAGCGTGTCGCTCAGGTGCAGCTCCACGGTGACGCGCGGGCAGGCCGTCATGAAGCGCGGCAGGATGGGCACGAGGAACAGCGCGCCGAACCCCACCGAAGTGCTGACCCGCAACCGGCCGCGCGGCCCCTGCTCCGCCTGCCCTATGCCGCGTTCGATCTCGTCGATCTCGGCGACGAGACCCGCCGCGCGATCGCGATAGGCCTCGCCCTCGGCGGTCAGCGCCAGCGCGCGGGTCGTGCGCCGGACCAGCACCACGCCGAGCCGCGCCTCCAGCCGCGCGATCGCCCGGCTCACCGCCGAGGGCGTCAGGCGCAGTTCCTTGGCCGCGGCCGCGAAGCTGCCGCCCCGCGCCACCGCCAGGAAGGTCTCCATCTCACCGAACCGGTTGTCCATGCGCGCCATCCGTGAATTCAATGCACTTCTATAATGTTTCGCGGCGGACTAATCATCAATGACCGCGCGTCCTAATTCTGTCCCCGTACCCCCAACGGAGATTTCCCATGGATCTGAAACTTGCCGGCAAGACCGCCATCGTCACCGGATCGACCGCCGGCATCGGCCTCGCCATCGCCGAACGGCTCGCCGCCGAGGGCGTCGAGGTCGCGATCACCGGCCGTTCGCAGGCCAAGCTGGATGCCGCCGCCGCGCAGGTCGGGAAGGCCGGCAAGGTCCGCGCGATCCTGGCCGATCCCGCCACGGCGGAAGGCGCGGCAACGCTGATCGCCGCCGTTCCCGAGACCGACATCCTCATCAACAATCTCGGCATCTACGAAGCCAAGGCCTTCACCGACATCACGGACGCGGACTGGCATCATCTGTTCGAGGTGAACGTCGTCTCCGGCGCGCGGCTCGCCCGCCATTATTTCCCGAAGATGCTGGCGAAGGACTGGGGGCGGATCATCTTCATCTCGTCCGAAAGCAGCCTCGTCATCCCCGAGGAGATGATCCACTACGGCACGACCAAGACGGCGCAGCTCGCCATCGCCCGCGGCCTCGCGACGCAGACCAAGGGCACCGGCGTGACGGTCAATTCGGTGATGCCGGGGCCGACCCGCTCCGAGGGCATCGCCGATTTCGTGAAGAGCGTGCTGCCCGACGCGCCCGCCGGCCCGGAGGGGGAAACGCAGTTCTTCGAAAAGATGCGCCCGCTCTCGCTGATCCGCCGCTTCATCGAGGCGGACGAGATCGGCGCGACGGTCGCCTTCCTCGCCAGCCCGCTGGCGGCGGCCACCAACGGTGCCGCGGTCCGCGCCGAAGGCGGGATCGTGCCGACGATCGCGTAGCAGCGCATCGCAAACCCGTTCGCCCTGAGCGAAGTCGAAGGACGTGCCGCAGGCGCCGCGCCTGGGGCACGCGCTTCGACAAGCTCAGTGCGAACGGGTTACGGGACGGGGCTCTGCTCTTCGATCAACGCGGCAGAGCGCCCATTTCGCGCCCCGCCATCCGCTCCCGCAGGCTCCATCCGGCGAGCGCCAGCATCACCAGCGTCGGCAGCGTCACCGCCGGAAAATCGCGGGCCAGCGCCGACGGGCCGCAGATGCCGACCGACACCTCCCAGAAATGGAAGCATGCATGGCCGGCATGCCACAGCGCCGCGGCGGTCCACAGCACCGCGCGGTCCTTCGGCCGCGCCGCGCCGACGGCCAGGGCCGCGCCCGTCATCAGGTAGATCAGCCCGATGTCGCGCAGGAAATGCTGGTTGAAAGGCCCCGTGGTGGTGACGCCGGGGACCAGGAAATACCAATTGGCCGGATTGGCGAGCATGTAGAGGCCGTTCGCCGCGAGGCCGAAGCCCAGCACGGCGCCGAGGATCGGCAATGTCTTATGCATGTCAGGGGGTATCCGTTCTGGCGTCCACCAACGCCGCGACGTGGCGCAGCTTGTCGGGGTTGCGGGTCATATAGATGGCGGCGATGCGGCCGTCGCGGATGTCCAGGGCGGTGGTCTGGAGCAGATCGCCGCGATCGAAGCTGACATAGCCCGGCAGGCCGTCGATCGTGGCCAGCCGCAGCAGTTCGGGCCGGGAGGCGTATTTGCGCGCGATGCCGGCGAACAGGCGCAGCATCTTGGCGATGCCGTGGATCGGATTGTGGAAGGCGAGCACCTTGCCGCCCCCATCCGAATACAGCACCACATCCTCGGCCAGCATGGTGCGCAGGCTCGCCACGTCGCCGTCGCGCGCCGCCGCGAAGAAGGCGCGGGTGATCCGCTCCCCTTCCGCCTGCGCCACCGTGAATCGCGGCTTCGCCTCCTGCACGTGCCGGCGGGCGCGGGAGGCGAGCTGGCGCACGGCGGCGGCATCGCGATCCAGCGTGCCGGCGACGTCGTTCAGCGCCACCCCGAACACGTCGTGCAGCAGGAAGGCCGCGCGCTCCAGCGGCGACAGCCGCTCCAGCGCCAGCATCAGGGTGAGCGTGATGTCGTCCGCCTGCTCCTCGTCATCCTCGGTCGAGCCGACCAGGGGATCGGGCAGCCAGGCGCCGACATAGGTCTCGCGCCGGACCCGGGCCGATCGCATCTGGTCGAGGCACAGCCGTGTCACGATGCGGGTGAGATAGGCCGACGGCTGGTCCACCGACAATTCGACGCGGGACCAGCGCAGCCACGCATCCTGCACCACATCCTCGGCCTCGGCGAGCGAGCCCAGCATGCGGTAGGCGAGGCGCAGCAGCCGGGGCCGCTGCGCCTCGAAATCGGCGGACTGGCCGTCAGGCGACTTCACGGGCGTGCTCGACCGGGTGATCCGCGCGCACGCCGATCGCCAGCCGGTTCCAGGCGTTGATCGCGCCGATCATCAGGCTGAGCTGCACCTGTTCGGCCTCGTCGAACTCGGCCTTGAGCAGATCGTAATCGGCGTCCGGCGCGTGGGTGTCGGCGACGCGGGTGAGCGACTCGGTCCACGCGAGCGCGGCGCGCTCGCGGGGGCTGTAGAGCGAGGATTCGTGCCAGGCGTTGAGCATGTAGAGACGCATCTCGCTCTCGCCCATCTTGCGCAGGTCGGTCGCATGCATGTGGATGCAGAAGGCGCAGCCGTTGATCTGCGAGGCGCGCAGCTTGACCAGTTCCTGGATGGTCTTCTCGATGCTGCTGTCGGCGAAGCTCTTCTCCAGGTCCATCATCGCCTTGATGCTGGCCGGGGCGTGGGTGTAATAATTGCGGACGCGCTGGGTCATGGCAGGTCTCCCGAAGCGTGCTCCATGCACGCACACCGACAAGACGCGACAGAAGATGCCGGTGTGACACGACCCGCGAAAAAATTCGAGAGGACCGCGAAACCGCTCCGCCGTCATTGCGGCCCCGCATCATCTTGCCTACGCCTGCGCCATGCGTAACCAGCTCCTTTCGACGCTTTCCGCCGTCGCGCTCGCTTTCGCCCTTCCACCCGCCGCCCAGGCCGCCGCCGCGCCCGTCACCCCGATGACGCCCGACGTGATCGCGAAGTACGACGCCGTCCGCCCGCAGGCCGATTACATCAAGCGTGTCGAGATGATCCCGATGCGCGACGGGGTGAAGCTCTACACCGTCATCCTGATGAAGAAGGGCACGGCGAACGGCCCGATCCTGCTCTCGCGCACGCCCTATGACGCCAAGGGATCGACCGAGCGCAGCGCCAGCCAGACGCTCACCGAGATCCTGCCGGCGATGGACGCCGATTTCGTCAACGACGGCTATATCCGCGTCTATCAGGACATTCGCGGGCTGCACCATTCCGAAGGCACGTTCGTGATGACCCGGCCGATCATCGGCCCGCTCAACTCCACCAAGGTCGACGAATCCACCGACGCCTACGACACGATCGACTGGCTGGTGAAGCACGTGCCGGAAAGCAACGGCAAGGTCGGCGTGATCGGCAGCTCCTATCTGGGTTTCACCACCCTGATGGCGGAGATCAACCCGCACCCCGCGCTCAAGGCGGCCGTGCCGCAGAGCCCGATGGTCGACACCTGGATCGGCGACGACGATTTCCACAACGGCGCCTTCCGGGTCGGCAGCTTCGACTATTTCCTGGAACAGAGCCTCGACAAGGGCGAAAGCGGCACCAAGATCCCGCGCGGCGCCGGCGACGATTACACCGCCTATCTCGAGGCCGGATCGATCGGCGACTTCGCCCGCAAATGGGGCATCGAGACCGTGCCCTCGGTCCGCAAGGTGATGGAGAATCCGTCCTATACCGATTTCTGGTCGCAGCAGGCGGTGGACAAATGGATGGCGGCGCGCCCGCTCACCGTGCCCACCATGCTGGTCGTCGGCCAGTGGGACCAGGAGGACAGCTATGGCGCTCCGGCGGTCTACCGGGCGCTGGAACCCAAGGACACGAACAACGACAAGGTGTCGCTGGTCATCGGGCCGTGGCGCCATTCGGGCGTGAACCACTATGGCTACGATCTCGGCGCGCTGACCTTCACCGGCGACACGGCGAACGAGTTCCGCGTGAAATATCTCAAGCCCTTCTTCGATCACTGGCTGAAGGGCGCGCCCGATCCGCACACGCCGCCGGTGCTCACCTATGCCACCGGCGCGAACCATTGGGACGTTTCGCCAAAATGGCCGATGGGCACGCCGACCCCGCTCTATCTGGGCGACGGCCGGCAGGCCGGCTTCGCCGCGCCGGCGGCGGAGGGGCATGACGATTACGTCTCCGATCCCGCCAATCCGGTGCCGTTCCTGCCCCGTCCTGTGAACATGGGTGAGGGCGACCAGTGGAAGACCTGGCTGGTCCACGACCAGCGCTTCGTCGATGGCCGGCCCGACCTGCTCTCCTACCGGACGGCGCCGCTGACGAAGGCGGTGCACATCATGGGAGCGCCGCAGGTCGATCTCTATGCCGCGACCTCGGGCACGGACAGCGACTGGGTGGTGAAGCTGATCGACGTCTATCCCGACACCACGCCGGAGAGCGACCAGGGCTCGCAGGCCAAGCCGCTGGCGCCGGGCTACGAGCTGCCGATCGGCATCGAGATCTTCCGCGGCCGCTATGCGCACAGCCTGTCGTCACCGACGGCGCTGACCCCCGGCCAGCCCGAGAATTTCCGCTTCGGCCTGCCCAATGTCGATCACGTGTTCCTGCCGGGCCACCGGATCATGGTGCAGGTGCAGTCCAGCCTGTTCCCGCTCTACGATCGCAACCCGCAGACCTTCGTGGACAATATCTTCAACGCGAAGCCGCAGGATTATCGCGCGGCGACGCAGAGCATCTACCATGGCGGCGCCCACGCCAGCGCCGTGCTGCTGCCGATCGTGGCGGACGGGGCGACGAGCATTGGCGTGCAAGCCGCGCCCTGACCGTTCGCTTCGAGCGCAGTCGAGACCCGAAGTCGAGAAGGCGCGCCGCAGTTCTCGACGGGCGCTTCTCGACTTCGCTCGAAGCTGCTCGAACCGAACGGAAAGTCCGTCATAACGAGCCGCTATCCGAACGAACCGGATAGCGGCTGTTCACCTCACTTCGCGCCCGGTTCCAGCCCATGCTCTTCCAGCATCGGCCCGATATCCGGGTCCTTGCCGTAAAAGGCCTTGAACATCGGGCCGTAATCCTCGGTATGGCCCTTGCTCAGGATCATGTCGCGGAAGCGCTGGCCGTTTTCGCGGGTGAGGCCGCCATGGTCCACGAACCAGTGGTAGGCGTCATGCTCCAGCATCTGCGTCCACAGATAGGCGTAATAGCCCGCCGAATAGCCGTTCGACCAGATGTGCAGGAAGTAGCTGGAGCGGTAGCGCGGCGGCACGTCGGCGATGTCGAGGCCGGTCTTGGCGAGCGCCGCCGCCTCGAACTGGTCGACGTCCTGCTTGCCCGCCGTGGCCGGCAGCGAGTGCCAGTCCATATCCAGCATGGCCGCCGCGATCACCTCGCCCAGCGCATAGCCCTGGTTGAACTTCGACGCCTTCTTGATCTTGTCGACCAGCGCCTGCGGGATCGGCGCGCTCGTCTTGTAGTCCTTGGCATAATGGGCGAGGACCTTGGGATCGAGCGCCCAATGCTCGTTGAACTGCGAGGGGAATTCCACCCAGTCGCGCGCCGTGTTGGTGCCCGAGACGGTCGGGTAGACCTGGTTCGCGAACAGGCCGTGCAGCGCATGGCCGAATTCGTGGAACATCGTCGTCACATCATCCGAGCTGATCAAAGCGGGCTGGCCGGCGGCGGGCTTGGTGAAGTTGCCGACATTGTAGACCACCGGCTTGGTGCCGAGCAGCTTGGACTGGCCGACGAAGTTCGACATCCAGGCGCCACCCGATTTGTTGTCGCGCTTGAAGTAGTCGAAATACATCAGGCCGAGCTCGGAGCCGTCCTTGTCGTAGACGGTGTAGACCATCACGTCGGGCTGGTAGACCGGAATGTCGGTGCGCTTCTTGAAGGTCACGCCGTAGAGCTGGTTCGCAGCGTAGAATACGCCGTTTTCGAGGACGTTGTGCAGCTCGAAATAGGGCTTCACCTCATTCTGGTCGAGGTCGTACTTCGCCTTGCGGACCTGCGCGGCATAATGATCCCAGTCCCACGGCTTGAGCTGGATCTTGTCGCCGTCCTTGTCGATCTGCGCCTGCAGCTCGGCGGCCTCGCGCTTCTGCTCGGGCGCGGTGGCGGTGCCGAGCTGCTGCATGAAGGATTCCGCCGCCTGCGGGGTCTTCGCCATCTGATCGAACAGGGTGTAGGCCGCCCAGCTCGGATAGCCGAGCAGTTGCGCCTTCTGCGCGCGCAGCATGGCGATCTGCTGGATCACCGGACGGGTGTCGTTGGCGTCACCCTTTTCGGCACGCGTCCAACTGCTGTTGAACAGGGCCTCGCGCGTGGCGCGGTCGGTCATGTCCTCCAGGCTCGGCTGCTGGGTGGTGTTCTGCAGCGGGATCAGGAACTTGCCGTCGAGCCCCCGGCCCTTGGCGTCCTGCGCGGCGGCGGCGATCTTGCCGTCGTCGAGGCCGGCGAGCTTCGCCTTGTCGTCCACCACCAGCGCACCCGCCTTGGCGGCGGCGAGCAGCTTCTGCTGGTAGCTCGTCTCCAGGCTGGCGAGCTGAGTGTTGAGCGCCTTCAGCTTGGTCTGGTCGGCGCCCGAAAGCTGCGCGCCGGCATGGACGAAGCCGTCATAATAGATTTTGAGCACCTGCGCCTGCTCGGCCGTGAGCTTCAGCGCGGCGCGCTTGTCCCACACGGTCTTCACGCGCTGGAACAGCTTGGGATCGAGGTTGATCGCATCGCCATGCTGGGCCAGCTTCGGGGCTTCCTCGGCCTGCACCTTGTCGAGCGTGTCGTTGGTGTTGGCCTGCACGACGCCGAAGAAAGCAAGGCTCACCCGGTCGAGCATCCGCCCGGATTTCTCCAGCGCCGCGATGGTGTTGTCGAACGTCGGCGCCGCCGGATCGTCGGCGATCTTCCGCACCTCGGCGAGATGCTGCGCCATCGCCGTCTCGAAAGCCGGCTGATAGTCGCTGTCCTTGATCAGATCGAAGCGCGGCGCCTGGAAGGGCAGCGTGCTCGGCACCGCCAGCGGATTGGCGCGCGTCTGCGCGGGCGCCTGCGTCGAAAGGAAAGCGGTGCCCGCCAGCAGGACGGCGGTGCGAAGAAGATGTTTTGCCACGAAATGTGCCCTCTTACCCTGTGTGAACCCTGTCGGCTCCTGCCGCCCGTGCTGGAACCTCGGCGCGATTTGGGCAAGCCCCGTGATGTTGCAAAACAGAAACAGGTGCCGGCTATGCGAAATCCCTTTTGACGGCGCTCCGTCGGGGCGTCTAGCTAGGGCTATGTCCGGAGAATCCCGTTTCGCGTCGCACGGCTTGCACCCGCGCTTTCTCGCCGTGCTGCTGGCGCCGGCCCTGCTGGCCGCGCAGGCGCCCGAAGCGGTTCCCACCGTGCCGCTGGCGCCCCCTCCAGCCGCGCCGGCCGCCCCGCCGATCGTCGCGCCGCCGCACGTGATCCCGCACCTGACGGACGGCCAGCGCGGGCAGCTCCGCGATTTCCTCGACACCGCCGCCGCCAATGGCATCGCCGGGTCGGACACCACGACCGCCGCGCCGACCAGCCAGAGCGACACCGCTCTGGTCGATGCCGCGATGGATTATGCCAGGGCGGTCCATGGCGGCCGGCTGGCAACCGGCGACTTCCAGACCAATTGGGGCCTCCGCCCCGAAGCCTATGATCCGTGGACGGGCTTCGTCGACGCCGTCCAGCACGATGCCCTCGCCGACTGGTTCGCCTCGCTGCCGCCGCCTTATGCCGGCTACGATACGTTGAAGAAAGCGCTCGCCACCTATCGCGGGATCGACAAGGCCGGTGGCTGGCCGGTGGTGCCGGACGGGCCGGACCTCGCGCTTGGCTCCAACGGCGATCGTGTCGCCGCGCTGCGCCAGCGCCTGGCCATCGAGGACACCGCGCTCGCCAAGGGCGCCGACAAATATGACGACGCCGTCGCCGCTGCCGTGCAACGCGCGCAGAAGCGCTACGGGCTGGAGCCGACCGGCATCGCCGGCAAGGCGACGCTTGCCGCGCTCAATGTGCCCGCGCACGATCGCGTCCGCCAGATCGAGGCGAATATGGAGCGCTGGCGCTGGCTCCCCGCCCAACTGCCCGAGCATCGCGTACAGGTGAACATCGCCGCGGCCGTGCTCACCGTGTTCGACAGCGACAAGCCCGTCACCTCGATGCGCGCCGTCACCGGGCGCCCGGGCGACGAGACGCCGATGCTCTCCTCCCAGATCCACAGCATCGTCTTCAACCCGCCGTGGAACGTGCCGAGCTCGATCGCCACCAAGGAGCTCTGGCCCAAGGAGCGGGCGCATCCGGGCTATCTCAAGGCGCACGGCTTCAAGGTGATCGGCACCGGACCGACGGCGCGGCTCCAGCAGAATTCGAAGAAGAGCGCGCTGGGCAAGGTGAAGTTCGATTTCGACAATCCCTACGGCGTCTATCTCCACGACACGCCGACGCAGGGCACGTTCGATCGCTACAGCCGGCTGGCCAGCCATGGCTGCGTGCGCCTCGCCCACCCGGTCGATCTCGCCAAGCTGGCGCTGCAGGACGCGCCCGACTGGACGCCGGACGCGATCGATGCCGCGATCCAGAAGGGCGATACGGTGCGCGCCCACCTGCCCGAACCGATCGCCGTCTTCCTGCTCTACTGGACGGCCTATGCCAGCGCCGACGGCCGGGTGAGCTTCCTCGGCGATCCCTATGGCTGGGACGGCGCGCTCGCCGATCGCATCCAGGCCAGCGCCAACCGCGCCAAGCAGATGGTCGCCGCACGATGAGGACGAATATGCGCACGAAGCTGGCGATCGCCGCGATGCTGGGGGGCACGCTGCTGCTCGCGGGCTGCAAGCAGCAGCATCAGGAGCCGCCGGCGCAGAACGAGGCGGCCGAGGCCCCCACGCCCGTGGCGCCGCCCCCACCGCCGCCGCCGGTCGAAAAGCCGAAACCCGTCGCCGCGCCCAAGCCCAAGCCGCTGCCGGCCACGCCCGAGGACCAGCAGGTGCTCGACGATGCCGATGCCACCGGCATGACCGCGCGCGTCGATCGCTCCGGCAATGCCAGCGACACGAAGGCCGCCACCAATCAGGAGCAGTGACGGCTTGGGCCGGATCGGCATCCGGCCGCTTTTCGCCGTCATGCCCGCGTGCATCGTCGTCCGGGCTCTCGCCGGGACGACGACAGGGCCGAATCCCGATGCGACCCGCCACCGGGGTGCGCCTTCCCCCGAAACGGTGTAGGATCGGCCGATGGCGGATTCCCTCGAAGACATGATCATCCAGACCCCCGAAGGCCCGATGACCTGGGCCGCGTGGAAGAAGAAGAATCCGGTGCAGACCCCGTCGCGGCGCACCAAGGGCAAGGATCTGCCCAACAAGGTCAAGCGCTTCACCCAAGACTGATCGCCCGTGCCCCGCATCATCGCCGTCGACGCCATCGACGATCCCCGCGTCGAGCCCTATCGCGATATTCGCGAGCGCGATCTCGTCGGGCGTGCAGGCGGCTTCGTCGCCGAAGGGCGGGTCGTCATCGAGAAGGTGGCCGGTTCGGCGTCCTACCGGCTGGATTCACTGCTGATCGCCGCGCATCGGCTGGAGAGCATGGCGGATGTGCTGGCCAGGCTCGACGATGCGACCCCGGTGCTCGCCGCCTCCCAGCCGATCATCGATGCCATTGCCGGATTTCCGCTGCACCGCGGCCTGCTGGCGATCGGGCGGCGCATCGATCCGCCCGGTGCCGAGCAACTGCTCGCATCCCTCCCCGAGGCCGCCAACATCCTGCTGCTGTCGGCCATCGCCAACCACGACAATATGGGCGGCATCTTCCGCAACGCGGCGGCCTTCGGCGTCCAGGCGGTGCTGCTGGACAGCGATTGCTGCGATCCGCTGTATCGCAAGGCGATCCGCGTCTCGGTGGGCGCGACGTTGCTGGTGCCCTTCGCCCGCATCCCGCCCGGCACGGACGGGCTGGACCTTCTCGCCGCCCATGATTTCCAGATCTCGGCGCTCAGCCCGCGCGGCCGCGTCGAACTCGCCGACATGGCCGTCGCCAAGCGCAATGCCGTCCTGCTCGGCGCCGAGGGGCCGGGGCTGTCCGCCCAGCTCCTCGCGCGCGCCACCACCGTTCGCCTGGCGATGGCCGGCGATTTCGACTCGCTCAACGTCGCGACGACCAGCGGCATCGTGCTACACCAATTGTTCGCGGCCACGCGGCGCACGCCGGCCTGATCAGCGATCATGACCCCTGGCGAGCGCGATGCCCGCGAGGTTCTGGCTTCGCTTCACCCAGCGGATCCGGACGTGCCCCGGCGGCCTTGGCAACTGCTGGAACAGATCGAAATGACGACGGCAGGAGGGCGGGCAACGCACCACCTCCCGCGCCTGGGCGATCACCGCCGCGGCATCCCCCAGCAGGACCGGATCGACCAACCCGCGCGCATGGGCGACGCGCATCGCCTCGATCAAGGCGAGCCATTCCGCGTCCATGCTCGTGCCGGGGCCAAGATCGCGCCGGATGACGGCCTGGCCGCCCGCCACCACCGCCAGCTCCATGCCGACCGGATCGGGACGGCACCCGCCATCGAAGAAGATCTTCACGCCGCCCGCCACATACCCAGCGCCAGGTCCGCGACCGACCAGTCGCCGATCCGCCAGCGCACCAGCCGCAAGGTCGGATGGCCGATCGCCGCCGTCATCCGGCGCACCTGCCGGTTCCGGCCTTCGCGGATGACCAGCTTCAGCCAGCAATCGGGCACGCTCGCGCGATAACGGATCGGCGGATCGCGCGGCCACAGCGCCGGCTCGTCGATGCGCTCCACCTCGGCCGGGCGGGTGGGGCCGTCGTTGAGCAGCACGCCTTTCCGCAGCCGGTCCAGCGTGCCGGCATCCGGTTCGCCTTCGACCTGCACCAGATAGGTCTTGGGGAGCTTGAACTTCGGGTCGGCGATCCGCGCCTGCAGCTGGCCGTCGTCGGTCAGCAGCAGCAGCCCCTCGCTGTCCCGGTCCAGCCGGCCGGCCGGATAGACGCCGGGCTGATCAATGAAGGCGGACAAGGTCGGCCGCGTCGTCTCCGTGCCGCGATCGGTGAACTGGCTGAGCACGCCATAGGGCTTGTTGAACAGGATCAGCCGCGCCACGCCATCATATCCCGTACCGACCTTCCGCAACTGTACCCCTGACCCGAGGGCCGGCCTCTGCCCATAGCAGGAACCCCGGCCGATCGTGCGCGGGAATGGCGGAAATATCGTCCGCCCGCGCGCAGGATCCCGTGAGTCTCCGTTGACGAAGCCAAGGCAGCTGTGGCACTCGGCGAGCGGATCGCAGGGGTATTGATGCAACGCCCCGCGAATCCGGGCTGAAAACGACCATTTTCATGCTCTTGCGGGTGTAGCTCAATGGTAGAGCAGAAGCTTCCCAAGCTTACGACGAGGGTTCGATTCCCTTCATCCGCTCCAT
>Ga0105239_10000452_pt1 | contig 59849 bp, 57 predicted proteins | sample KBSC44metaG_FD_92761 | JGI IMG/M metagenome (GOLD analysis project Ga0105239, IMG submission 92761) | Corn rhizosphere microbial communities from Kellogg Biological Station, Michigan, USA - KBS C4-4 metaG | ecosystem: Host-associated > Plants > Roots > Rhizosphere > Soil | place: Michigan, USA...
AGTCCAATGGGTTCTCGTAGATGTTGTTTTTGGTTTTTGTTTGGTTTTTTGTCGGAAATTTTTCCCTTTTGGGGGGGGGGGGGTGGTTGTACGAATATTAAACTATTAGCCTTTGGTCGAGACGGAGTTTCATCGTACCTAGGTAAATGGATTCAAGTTCCCTTCAAGGCCACCCTGTCTCGTTAACCGTTGAACGTTTACTCGTTGTTCCTTGTTCTGAACATACTTCGAACTGATCCGATTGGGTCATGATATAAACGAGTGGTAGGCAGTGGCTAACGCTTACCACTCTCTCACGCCGCTATATTCTTGAAAGGGCCCCAGGTGCGAGCTTATGATCCCTTTGGGGCTACCGAGGGGACACCATGCCTCTTCGAAAAGTCCGATGGATCGAATACAGGCGGATCGCAAGCGTAGCTCAGCGGCTGTATTTCAGGATGCTATTTCTGAAGACGTTGTCGGCCATGTATGATCGCGGCGCTCCGATCATGGTTCCGAGGAGGCTCAATAATTGGTTACAATGCCATACGGCACCTCAGGCACTGTGGAGGCTCTTGTGTCCAGGCGAGCTTTGTTCGATTTCGTCGTAAACAGTCAATATGGCAGGCCTCCAGTCGAACGCCTATATTAGGGCCTAAAGTGGTCGTTCGATCACAGGCATGGAAACAGCTTTCCTGCCCTGACAAAAGTCGCACACCCCCAACAACACCATCTCGTACCTCGACGAGTAGTGCGAATATCTCCCATGGATTATAACCCAGTCCCCCAAGTCACGACACCTCCAAGGCGATCAGCTTCAAACAGACACCATGAACAGAGGAAGATCCCGAGAAAGCCAGTGCCGCAGCGACGGCCGAATTCTTCCAGAAGTTTTACACAGGCCTTTGCATGGTTAAGCGGTGCTCTGCTGGACCGTGAGAGCACACCCACAGTTCATGAAGAAGAACAGCCTCGATCAAATCCATTAAACAGACACTCATATCGTTATACTTCTCAATTCGACCCGCGCATGCAATCTGGACTTACGTTATATGATCCTGATCTTCAGCCAAACCATTTGCCAAAGCCAGAATCGTCCACGAGATCCAGTGTTGTCGAAGCCCTGAATTTGGATTGGCAATTGCCACCCTTGTCACGATCTTTTGCCGATATCGATGTTTCATCAGTCTTGAATGTCGCAATTGAGGCTCAGGCAAATATATCGCCTCCCTCGCCTGGTGATTCGCGCCCTCCGAATGGTGGCCTGATCGCCTGGCTGCAGGTTCTCGGCGCCTTCTTCTGCTACTTTAACAGCTGGTAAGTACGCTCGCGGCGGCCGTCTGTTGTACCCAACCAAGAGTAAATTCCCCAGAGCCACAAGAAAGCATATAAGTGAGATACCGATGTTGAATACGGGTTTGCTAATGAATTGAACAGGGGAACCATGAACTCGTTCGGCGCTTTTCAGACATATTATGAAACAAGGTCCGACTGGCATAGAAGCCCGTCCGAGATATCTTGGATCGGATCCGTCCAGTCATTTCTGTCATTGATGGTCGGCGTTATCACAGGACCTCTATATGATGCCGGATACTTTCGCTGGATCATTTGTGCTGGGGGGTTCCTTGTCCCATTTGGATATATGATGACCAGCATCTGCACAGAATACTGGCAAGTGCTATTGGCGCAGGGTTTTATCATTGGAATAGGCAACGGCTGTCTGTTTGTGCCTGCCGTTGCCATTCTACCGCAATATTTCTCCACCAAAAACCCACTCGTGAATGGCATCGCAGCCAGCGGCTCAAGCCTGGGTGGAATTGTAATTCCATTCGCCATGACCCGCCTTGAACGCCAGATCGGCTTTGGGTGGGCCACGCGAATCATCGGCTTCATCGCGGCATCGACAGCTGCAATCAGCATCGCATTGATGAAACCCCGTTTGACTCCGAAGACCCAACGTAAGCTCCTCGAGCTTGGTGCATTTAAGGAACCAACCTATTCCTACTTCACAGGAGGACTTGCAATAGCATTCATTGGATTTGCTGTACCAACGTTCTACCTCGGCACATTCGCATCTGCGACGGGAGTTGCGAGCGAGGAATTCTCCTTCTACTATCTTCCCATTCTCAATGCTGCGTCAACTTTTGGTCGCATCATTCCAGCAATTTTAGCGGCAGAGTTTGGTCCGCTGAATGTCCTAATTCCGATCTGTTTGTTTGCTGGCTCACTGGCTATAATATGGACCGTCATCAAGACCTCTGCCGGCACGATAGTGTTTGCCATCCTCTACGGTTTTTGCTCTGGAGGATTTGCAGCCATGTCACCCATTGCACTGGTGACGCTGACACCTGATCTTCGCACATTTGGCACGCGTATGGGCCAATTGTTCTTCTGTTGTGCCCTGGGGCTGCTGGCTGGGCCTCCGTCTGCTGGTGCGATCTTGAATTCAACCCAATCTTGGATCGCACTGAAGTGCTTTGCTGGTGGGACTGTTGTAGCCGGTGGAATGATCTTGATATTAGCGAGAGTGAGCAGAGTTGGTTGGAGCCTGAAGAAAAAGGCATGAAGGGGGCCAATTCAAGGATCCTTCGCGTGTTCCTCCTATGCCTCGTATCCTCAGCTCCCCGTGACTGAAAGCTCCACCCCCAATCCCGAATTGGAAGGCTATATCTCTTTCGCGGATGGTTACTTTGTCAGTCCCATGAGGAAGCTGACTGCAGGTTAGCAAGGTGGTAACGCTAAGCAATGGTGAGTGGAGAGTATGGTCAAGGTATTTCCTCAGGCTATTTGTGCTGACTAAGATTAGTTCTTCCATGATCCTACGAGTCTCTTTGTATGTGAAGAGAGGTACAGGACCTCGTTGAAATATAATTATATCTCAGACCGGTATGGAAAATCTTACATAAAGCCCACACCAGCCCTGGTTGATGCAAGATTGTTTGTTCGTCGACACACCGTTCAATATGACTACTCATAAGCTGGCTGCCGGCCAGTATACTGTCACGATTAATGGCCTGGTCATCCATTACACAATTCGTTCGACCGGAGTCGCGCTTCCTCCACTGATTGTCCACCCACCACCCTGGGGTTGCGGAGTCGAAATATATTATGCAGTCTTCGAACGACTCGAGTCGCAATATACGCTGATATACCCGCAACCACGCGGCAACAGCTCCTCTCAAAAGCCCGACGATCCTGCCCAAATGTCAAGCCGGCACATAGTGGACGACCTGGATCAGTTCCGTCAGCATCTCGGCCTGGAGAAGATTAGCGTGCTCGGGCACTCAAGCGGCGGTACGATTGCACTGGGCTACGCAATCGCTTACCCCGACAAGGTGGACAAATTGGTGCTCCTCGACACCGACCTGTTAGGATACACCCGCAAGGACAAGTCCTTTTTCGAAGAGGTGACATCCATTCAAAGCTCACCCGGGGTATCGGTTACGAACGACGCCGAATTCAAAGCGTTTGTCGTCAAGATCCTGCCGCTCTACTTCGCACACCCCGAAAACGGCGGACCAGAGCGGTTTGAGCAGGCATGGTCAAGCACAAGCGCAAGTCTCTGGGCGTACGGATCGTATTACGGGGCGGACAAGAGTGAAGCCTGGAAATGGGACCAGTTATCGGAGTTGGGAAACGTCCAGGCTCGCAGGACCCTTGTGCTTGTGGGAAAACAGGATCGCTGCTGCGGCCCAGAGGTCAGTGAGGCTGTTGCCCAAGGTGTCAAGGGTAGCCAACTAGTCGTCATCGACGATTGTGGCCATTTCCCGTGGGCTGAGGGCGGCGAAGAATTCTGGACGGTGCTGGAGGGCTTCCTAATTGGATAGAAAACATCACGAGAATCCTGTGTGCCACCGTGTACCTGATGTCTTACTTCTAGAACCCAAGATACGATAGGGGAGCAAGTTACAGCACGAGCGGGTTTCCTGATGCACTTTTCAATGTCGAAAATAGCAATGTTAACACACAAAACAGACCGATCTATAATCTATCTGTAACAAACAATAGCGAAGGGGAAAAACACCACGGCTGAAGCCAAAATGCAGCATCCACAGTCAGCACCTTGCCTGTACCTTTTTCATCCTCAGAACGGTGGCCCAATGCAAAAACCGTGAATTGTTTGACCGTAAGGCATAACTCCTCATATCACCGTGCTACCATCATTTCCAAATCCCTCTCAATCAACTCCATGCACACACAACTGGTTCCAGTCAAAGATGTTGTCCCTCCTTGCTCCGTGGCCCCGCGAACGGCCCCAATTGAAACTCCCACATATCTCACCCCACAAGTCCACCGCAAAATCGTAATGTCCGTATTTTATGAACTTGAGATTGCAAAACGAGCACCCATGCATAGTTTCTTACTCAAATCTGACTTCCGGCACTCTCTTGATGACGAAAGCATCCAGGTCCTCATCCCATGTGGCACGCTCTTCCTGCACGACGCGATTGCGCGAGTAGGAACGTCTGCGCTGCAAGTGAGCTCTAGGGGTTCCAGCGTGGCCTCCGATCTCCTCTTCATCGCTGAGATAGTGGTCATTTTCGGATTCATAAATGTCACAGTGTGTTCGACGGCGGTCTCGCTCATCCCGATCTGATCGCAAGCTCAATTTATCCAAGTCCAAGTAGTTGACTTGTGTAGGGGTCAGGCGCTCAAGTTTGACTTTCTCGAGACGGACTGGGTTAACGCGGCCGACTTTGTAGAGTTTGTGGACGGGGATCTTCTCAAGCTTGACGTGTGGATCAGCGATATGGTAAACTCTAGGAGAGCCAGCTGATGGTGGTGTTGGCTTCTTCGGTCCTAGTGGTGGGCCTGGAGAGGCTGTTGGTGAGCTGCCAAAGATATCGCGAAATCTTAAAGTTGGAGTACATGGGAAGCGTATTGAGGGAGTTGGTGATGGCGAGCGGTGGCGTGGACGGCGGACTTCGACTCTTGGTGCTGGGTCGACAACTGGAATAAATGGCGGAGGTCCTGGTACTTTCTTCAGGATTGGCTTTGGCGATGTTGGAATTTTTGGCGATGGCTTGCGATGGCGGTCATAATTGCGGTCGTATGCCCGGCCTTGATGTTCTTCCTTCTTGTATTTGTCTTCGCGAGCTCGGTGTCTTGGGCCGTCATTTGGGTCAGAGCAGTCATTCTCATAGAAATACTCGCGCTCCTCCTGTTCGCAGACTTCAACAACTTCTTTTTCGCGTTTGTAGATCTTGTAAGAACTGTACTGCTTAGGGAGTCTTCGAAAGAGGCAGAGTCTACCATCAGCATCGCGGCCAATCCATGAGGATTTCTTGTCATTCAGTGGAGACATGGCGAATGATGAGAATTCCTCTGGGGTATTTCTCGCTGACACAACGAAATGCTGCGGGCCGGGTCTTCACGGGAGAAAGATCAGAGGCACAGAGAGAATATCTTGTTTGGTTGTAATTGATGGCACGAGACAAGAATGAGTTGTATATGTCAACAGTACTCAGACCTTCCAGCAGCCTGTATTTATGCTCTCTGAACTCTTAAGAATTCGTAAACAAGCTTCTGGTTAGAGAGACAATTCATTGATGCAAGTCCACAGAAAGGACAAGGCTGCATCAAAGACATTGTCGCTGCAACTGCAACTGTATCTGCACTTGCAACAAGGGGGCAGCATTGTCACAAAGGTTGAGAGAATGAGATTTTTCCATCTTGTCTATGACGCCTAGCTTTCATCACAAGGCTGGTCACATAGACAAAGTTAATGTCTGTGTGGTGTGCCATTGTGATAGCTCTTACCCTGGAAAGTTTGCTCTGAGTAGGTCTCAAGACATAAAGGAGTGTCTCACCAGACTGCAAATCTGGTCATGTGGCCAACCTAGCTTGCGGAAGGGGGTCAACTGCTGCAGCACCAGACACAGTTGGGAACATGTTCCATTGTCACAGTAGGTCTGTTTATCCATTGGAACCCCGCTTGCATTAGGATCCAACAACTCTGTATGACCGAGGAGTGTGAATAACTCGGAGGATGATAAGGCTGAAACAAAGGAGCGGTGACACAGACCACGGAGGAGGTGCCTGAACAGTTGATGTCTTGGCGAGTGAGATGCTTAGGGCGGCGGACCCAATGCCTTGATGTGGGCTGAGGTGTCACCAGATCTAGACTTTGGCACTGCTGCCTCCATGTCGGGCCTCCTGCAATGTCCGTCCATCCTCACAAGGCTGAGGCCGGCAACCTTGAAGGTAGCTATGACAGCTTTACTTCCAAAATAAATCGCCTCTCATCCCAAGCAAGAGCACAGATTCGATGAGGCAGAGGGCTGATCGTGGTTTGGGCTTAGGATAAACCAAATCACGATGTAGACAATCACTATTCCCTGCCCGACAGAATTACCAGGCCGACATATGAGTGCCTCCATACTTGTTGGCATGGCAGCAGTTGGTTGATTTAGTTTGTTCTTACTCGTGTAGTTGTGACTGTTGGGCATCAATTCAGCCAGCTAGATTGGGCGTTGAATACGAGCCTGGACAAGGAATATGATGGCCCAGTCTGATATACCGATAGCCATCGACAGGCTGCTCGACTAAAGGGCCTAGATAAGCACCACTCCAATAAGCAGTCTGATGCAGAGACTTGTAAGAAGGGACCAGGCATCCTGTAGTATGATTTATCTCTGGAGCAGTTGCCTTGCCAACACGAATCCAGCTACTTCTTCTCCTGTTCACCACGCCTTTCGAGTGGATTGGACCAAACAAGTCAGAGGGCGGGCATCTAATAATTCTCTCGTTCTGAGAGCAACATTACTCCTTGCGCCATGGCGGCTTTCAAGTCGTGCAGGTCGAATCGTTCCGTGCTAGAGGCCGAGCTTTCTGGTTCTCAGTATTCTCAGCACCCTCCCTTGGAGCAGTCGGAGTCAACACTGCTGAATTCCCTTGGTTCTCCTCATCGCCACGGACAGTTTTCGTCCGCGTCGGGATCGACAACAAATTAACGGCAAGCCGTTTGGGCTTTAAATCCGCTCGATGCCTTGCAAATATAGCCATAATGATGTGAGAACCCCAGAGTTTCAACCGTGGAGCGGTATTTAGGGCGAGCCCTAGAAAGGCGATTAAGAGACTCAGGACGACGAAAGAGCCAAACCTTTGCGGAATGAAAGGTATGACATCCTTCTCCAGGGAGAGGATACTAGCTGATAATGCGAGCGGGGAGAAAATCAGTAACATAATCACTGATAGTCCATTGGTGTCCTGTGCCAGCTCGCGTTGCTGCGATGCCAATTGAACATTGGTGAAATTGAGATAGAGCTCTAGTCTTCTAGCGGCATCTTTGCATCGTTTCACCAGTCGCCGAAGCCCTTTATGTAATGAGTCTAACTCGTCAAGAGTCGGTTGCAACGCGGCGAGGGATTGAATGCATGGAGCCGAGTTGGAGAGATTATGAAAGTGAGGTGCGTATTGAACCTGGAACTTTTCACAAGCTTCGACAGTCCGAGAGAGATGTTCCGTCAAGGGTGTTAGAATCCCATGAAGGCGTACAATCGAATCGAAAGACTTTTGGAGAGTTCTACTATGTTTCTTGGCTTCTTCAAGCGAAGAGTGTTCATCCAACCTAGCTAACGAGTACCCATTGGTCTTTTTGACTTGTCAGTAAGAGGTCAGTAGGAAAGGTGCATAGAAGATGCTTATTGTACTTTGAGGATCATTATTCGCCCGACGCATCGATAGCAAACAACTCCACCATCAATGGTTCGTCCTCAGGTATTCAAATCGAGTTTAAGAAATCAAGCGTACCTGCTCATAAGCTCGAAACCTTTGCTCGACTTTTCGAACCACCTGCTGCCACGCACATTTGACTTGTTCAATTCGATTCTGGAAAACGACCAGAAAATATTCTCTTGGAGTACGGATTGGGTCGTCAGCGGGCTCGTTGGCGTAGGTTAACGGGTCCATACGTTGACCGTCCCTGAGCAAGCTTTCGTTGTGGTAGGATTGCACGGACTCCCGCCCTTCGTCGCCTTGATCAAAGTAAGTATCGGCGAAGCAGTAGGCTACCCATTGCCGCTCATCTGATCCTGTCACTACGCAAGAGATCGAGGCCTCGTATAAAAACCCAGGGTCTCTTTTAGTGTTCAGCTTCAGGTATGAAACGTCCCATGAATGTCTTAGAGGATCTCCATTCACGTCCTGGCGTGGATCTTGCCGCAGTGGGGGCGAGCTTCTCCATACGTAATAAGGAAGGTGGAAAGCTAGTTGAAACAGCGGCAAACCTTTTGTCTGAATAATATGCTGTCAGAGTCCTGATCACTCATTTTGTGGATTACTGCGGATCACCATACCGAAAACTCTGACCCGATGAAAGTCTCAAAGGCAATATGTCGGTAGATGGCTGACCGTAGCGCAGCTACTTGGTGGTATGAGGTTGTGTGTATGAGCGCAAGGACGACGAGTGGGTCAATATCAGTGACGAATCTGCAACTTGATTAGCATATTGGCAATTCCAGACCCCGCAACAAGTCATCAGGTGTGTACATTAAACGTCTTTCAGCGTCGATGTCAGCTTGACCACTTTGTTCGTTACGAGGTGAGGCTGAGCTCCCACCCGACGCTTCGTTCTGGCCATCCTCTGCGCTACCGCTATTGCCCTGTTCACCACTTGGATAGCGCTAGGACGCAAAGTTAGCAAAAGTCGATTCCTTCCCCGTTGAAAAGTAAAAGCATTTACTGGCTTCTTCAACTCGTGATAAAGATCACGGGCCGTCAAGGGGCTTCGATATGGCCTTGAACACAAGATATCTCCCTTCATGCCCCTTTCATCCAGCCAGGCAACAGGGGCTTGCTTGGCGCCGCCCTCACCATCCTCTGCGTATAGTTGTTCTAGCGTTGCACCCGCACAGAACTCCTCAATCTTATCGGCCTGGGGTTCGTTCACATTGGACTCGTCAAGAGGACTCATAAACACTCGAACGAAGCTCTCGTCATGCTCATCTCCAGGATGCCTCTCAACAGCCTCCGGATCTTCGTTGTCCTCCCTAATCTCTGCCCACCATTGTAAATAGGGGGTGTTCTCTGTCTTGTAGTCGAGCTTCCGGCGTTTAGCGAATAGTGTCTTCCATTTACATTTGTTGCTGGTGTATCCCCAGCTGCCTAGAGATTCTTGAGTGTGTCTCTGTCCTCTTCTAAGAGCCCTCGATCGCATTTTCAAGTCTGGTTCAAGGCCTGTTGGGGTTATCAGGGGTTAGACACGAACGTCCAAACGTCGATCATAGATGCACTGAAGAAGTCCGAATGAAGGGCGTTGCAGGAACTTCTGCAGAAAGGGCTTGATTTTCAATGGCACCCGCGTATCCTGAGTTGGGCATAAGGTAACACCAACAGGCGCTGCTAAAATGGTACAGTCCAGTACACAGCTGACAACATGAACGCCCGGCATTTTGCGCATGTTGCCCAGCTCACAATGTATTCCGTCCACGCTTGCAATTGCTCTCTTGGATACGATTATTCCTCCTCTAATACTGTGTTACTGCTTGCGCCTTTCTTTTATTCAGCACCCTGGGCTTACATTTGACAATCTTTTCAGTCTTGCAGTGGGGGCATCTAGGTTGCTGGCAGTTCGGACAAGCGTCTTTATGTATAGTTATTGGCGTCCGTCCACATCGACACTGTTATTGATTGCAGTGTTCAGTTTGGGGGTAGTTCAACGATATTTTTCGGAGGATCTCACACAGCTCCATATAAAGGTCGTGACCTTCTTTTTCGGTCTTGTGGGTGGCTATAACGACGCGTTAATGACGGGTGCTTAGGATACCCAAAGTGAGGCGCCTGAAGCCCAATCAGCGGAGCAAGTAGACACCAATTGTGAACCTCATACCTAGTACCATTGATAGGTGCATTGAATCAAGGGGGATCTTTTGACGAGCGAATAAGAAGCTCTGAGGGTCGTGATTTGCTGGTGTCGGAGAATAATTCAAAGCAGAATGCCGCCCATAGATAATATTTTTGCGCCCTTCGGACAACTAACCTTCTTCGGCCTTACTTGGTCTTCAAGCCATCGTGCAAACAATATGAGTCGTCACGCAAAAAGAAAAAGTTGCGCCGCGTAACTGGCTGGTTGGAGAAGGACAATGAGAGGCCTCTTAACACGTGACACTCCAGCCTTGTTGTGAAATGCTGTCATTTGATGAATTTTCTTGCTTGATTGTTTGTGCCCACGCCCGACTTCTGACTGCTCGCACGTCCATCAACGTTAAACATGAATTTCAAATATACTCAACGAAGTTTGTTAGAAGGTGGTAGTGTGATGCGGTTGAGCCTGAAATTCGGAATAACAACAGCCTGCGCAGCGTCGGGAAGCTGCCGTGTTTCTCTCGAGAGGGAGGAACACGCACCTCCACTGAGAAAGAGGCGACGGTAGGTAGATATCACTCCTAGATCCTGGGATCCCCTAATACGAGACACTTGCACAAACTGCAGAAGCCAGATATACTGATCTCAGCTCCATGGTTATGTTAAGACCTACCTACAGTCTCAAAATCTGCATTGCATCAAGCTGTCTCGAAGGGAAGCTCGTTCTTGAAGGAGTCAGGGAGGTGGGCAATGAACGGGGTCAAGTCCCGATGAATATGTTGAGAAATCCTCCAAAGCTCCCGTGGACTTCTGGGCGGAGAGCTAGGCAGAGTCAACAATGACGGGGACACATCTAAACGACTCGGCCTGTAATAGAACCCATTAGTTACGAATGAGTACAAGTGCCGACGCGAGGACATGCATGGCGAAAGGCTAACTCTCACTCCTCATAGTGCTCAGTGCTCAGGGCTTAGCTGGGATACTCATATTGGAGCCATTGCGGAATATAGTTGGTCAATTCATCCGCTTCCTTCACCCAACGCTCATATCCAGATACTCCTCGTTGTACGGAGTGCCTTCTGCTTCACCCAAATTTCATTTCGCAGAAGAGTTGTGATACGATATCGTAGGCTCATGGTTGCTTTGCTGAACCTAGGGCAAAGTAGGCTGAATCATTGTCATACCCAAAGTCCATTGGACAAACAGGAGTAGATCGTGCTCTCCCAATGCAAATAACTGCCCCCTGCCTCATCACTTGATCCCTATTTGGATTGGAATTCTTCAAGCCAAGCCTGACAGACAGCTGGCAGACGCCTGACCGGGAGGGACTTAGAACAATGGGACCGGGGTAATTTCCAATTATTCGGGATGGACGGTCTCAATGCGTTTTACGGAGATCATCAAGAGATCCTTGCCGCCTGCCAGGCAGGCGTAAAAGATTGCCCCATGCCCAGCTCAGACATCGTCATTTGGAAGGGGGTTTGGCAAAAGCCGAAATCTGAGTAACCAAATCCACGCGCTGCCAGAGGTGATCGCTAGGATTTCTGGGAACGTTGATTCAGCGTGGGTGGCGTGGAACGTCGGGGGCAAATGAGGCAATGCCACCCACCCGCCACCTGACTCCATGATGACGCCTGCATGCTTCCACTACACCCCGTGAAACAAGTTCAAAGGGTAAACAAATAGCCTTGTGAGGAAGGTTGACGTTCCATGAACACACAGGTGTCAGCAGAAATCCTGCATGCGATTGCACCAGTCGGTCTCTTCTTGAGCCAGGGAATGCAGTTTGGGAAGCCGAAGGTGATATGCACACTCTCATCAGCTGCTCAAATTCATGATGTCGATGTTTGCGAAGACGATGAAAAGGGAGGAGGGCTGAACCCTGTGGGATACAGCTCCGCTCACTCGGCACACAAGACCTCGAGCAATAAGCGCCCGACAACTAGTTGTACCAATCTTGGATAGCTATTCGTCTTGTCCCTGACAGGAACCTGCCTAGCAATTTCGAGACAACTTCCTTGAACGGTTACTCGCTCACGTTCAGGTCACACGCTGCAACCTGCCAGTTGCCATCGCAGCCTTGTCCTTTCTGTTTGGTCGATATTCTTCTATGACACTAGGTAATATGCAGGTTTTCCAGTGGCACATTTCGAGTTCGTTACACTGCATCAGAGGAGAGATGTGAAATACTTACTGCAGAAGCACTTCATGGCCATCTTCAATCCTAACGGGGAAGGGCTTAGCTATTAATTAACTTTGAACTTGACAAATCTGGCGTCGCTATGGATGCAACCGCCATAAACGAAGGAATGCTTGATGTCACCTCAAACCATGAAGAAACAGGCCCTGCATATGACTGTAGGAAATTAATCTTCTGGAGCCTGAGAATCCAAGCCAGGAATAAAGAAATAAGGCCAACTGAGGGTGGTATTTGAGACTTTTTGGCGTCATCAAAGGCTGTAGCGTGATAATACGATCAAAGTTTAGCTTTTACCTCGTCCCCTGATTTCGTTTCCTGTAGTTTGATAAGCGCTTCAATTCTACAACTTCACTGCTTCCTACTCACCGGTCTTTCGTTCGTCGTCTGATCAGCATGGGACAGGATCCACCCAGCGACATCTTTTGTGAAATTTTCTCCCACCCCATCTGGCTCCACATGCAGCTTGTGGTATGCATCCGGGTACGCCTGGTACGCCTTGTCCCCTTCTGGAGCTTCCAAAACGCCAAATAGCCTCTTGGCGGCTTGAGGAGAGACTACTCGGTCTGCTGTGCCGTGGCCAAGCCACAAAGGACAGGGCAACTTGGTATGTAAACCTGTGATGCGATGCCCATAGCTCATACTTGAAAGATCCCCTGCGCGCTGAAGAAGACCTTTGAGGCCTTCTAGAGTTCCAGTATCATGACAGAGTGGATCGTCAACCCAGGCCTGTCGCACTTTGGGATCGTGGCACATGTAGGTTGAATCCAGTTTCTGCTTCAGTTGCGTTGTAGGAAGCAAGAAGGCAGCCAGCTTTCCAGCAAACACTTTGAGAAAGGATGGCTGTTCAGAAGGATCAAGCTCAACATATGGAGCTTCGAGGATTAGACCAGATATCGGCGGTCGATTGGAAAAGGCCGCTGGGTCAGATAGGAGGTAATATAAAGTCTCATTGCCTCCCATGCTGTGTCCCATCAAGAACAACGGCTTGCCCTTGGTTTCTGGCAGAGAAGCAACATGAAGCACGAAGTCATGGATATCAGCAATGACAAGCGATGTGGGTCCTGTATTGCCCTGTTCCGAAGGCTTCTTGACCGATCGTCCCCAGCCCCGCTGGTCAAAACCATAGACGGCTATATTGTGTGGTGGAGAGCTGAGAGATGGGAAGAACCCATAGTATGCTGGAATAAGTCAGCAAAATACTTCTTCTGATTCTATTGGAAGCGATATACTATTGACGTGATCAGAAAATCCATGCACGAATATCACTACCGCCGCCGCATCTCCTGAGTCAGGCTGTCCAAGTTAGCCAAGCTATTTCGAAATTCTACCTCGGAATTTCGGTGTATGCCGAGAGAGGCAAGATGGTATGAAGCCGGAGCATGCCATACCGTCCACGATTTCGTGTAAAGGCTTGTCCCATCCTTTGTTGAAAATAATCCCTCACTTGTCACAGTCATGGCGGCGAGGGCAAGTCAACGATGGAAGCACGTGCAAAGAGAAGAGTCGATTATATCTTCAGCGAGATTAAATGTATATAGCGATGCTCGAAAGGATTCCTGAAGTGTAGTAAGAGAATAAGGTGCAGAAATATTGTTCAAGTTAGCAAGAGTCGTTTGTTCAGCTCAGCACGTGAACCGTGAAGGAGAACCGAGGCGGTTGGGGTGGCCGGGGGGCTAAGGCTTTGGGCACACAACTCAAAGTTAAATAACACACGTGAAGCTGTCCCTGACCATTCACAGGTTTGATGTGATCACCTCAGCTTCCAGTGGACATGTTCCCCATTCAGGTTTATGCAGATAGATGCAAGGATCTTAACGGTGAGCAAGAGGACCGCCCATGAGAAGGTCGATTCTGCATCATTACTCAAGTAGTACTCCATTCTTTTTTTAGTAGTGCAAGGGCTTTAGAGGCCCTCGGGCCTTGACTGACAAGGATGAAAAGGAAGTGAGTTGTGGGAAGTCTATTCGAAATAACCTGTGTCTGCTCACGAAAATTGCTGAATCTGCCTCAAAGGGCGCCAGCTCTCCATGGAAGAGGAGAGCTCCTGGGTAAGATCTCTATGAGTATGTACGGAGTAGGGAGTAGGGAGTCCTTGATTAGGCATACAGCCACCTACACATTTACCTAACTATCTAACATAACTAGTTAAGTCGTTTCCGAGGTCCTCCGTACTTGGCTCGACATTGCTTTGGCTTAGCCTGGCTCCTCAAGGACCTGTCTACCTATTATTTAGCTAGTCTGCCGCTCAACATCGCCATCCCATGCTTCTCCAACCGATCAACTGGACTCGCTCTTATGAATCATTCATGGACCCTTTTCGCCATTAGGCGATCCAAAATATCACTGACACACGGGTATGAAATGATCTTATCATCTTTTACCTAGGAGAAACAGAAGGCAGACGAGCGATGACAGTTGGCACAGACTTGGGCAAATGATGAGGATCTTACCCAAGCGCCAACACGTCTAGATAGTCACTCCTTGATACAATAGGACATATTTCAACAGTCCATGAACGAATGAATCGGGATCAATACGACGATATTGGTTTTCGACTAGGTCAGTCGTGACGTTGAAAACGTCCTTTTTATATCCTCTGCCCAATCTAGCTGTTTGGCTTCAACGCGCCACACGTGAAGCATTTGATGGCCCACGAAATCCCGCCCCATCCTGAACAAAGGCATAAGGTAGTTTAAAGACTTGAAGAACCTTTCTAAAGAAACAATGTACTCCGTCTGTACAAATTTGCACATGACCTCATTCAAAGCAGTGTACATCACTAGGGTGGAGGGGTCAGGCAAATAGCCGACCTTTACTCCTTCATCTTCCTCCGATTTTCCCTACGACTCATCGACTCGAGAATCTCTCTGCCGAATACATACACCATATGGCCTGGGGCCACGATCCACACGCCATTTGGAATAATCCAGAGCACGGCTAGCTCGAAAAAGGAATTGTGTCTGATATTTGCAAAGTCGGAGAAAGCTTCATTCAACCCTGGAGACAGTTAGGAGGTCCGTTCGTTGCAATTGGTAGGACGGGCGAGGCTCACAATAAAGCATCGTCTTGCTCACGGTCATGACTGCACCAGAAAAACTTAGCAAGACCGCTAAACTCACACCATCACCTCGTATTTCTAGGTGGCTGATATGTGCAAAGCTCCAGTCGCCAATCTGGCACCCTATGACATAAAGATACCAGCAATAGAAAGCTCTTTCGAGCACATTCATTGCTGACTGCACTGCAGTGAATCCGTTACGACTGTTCCACGCCGGCCACCCATAAATATGGTCGACGGAGCCATACATGGCGTAGGGCGCCCATAGGGGAGAATGGAGCGTACCACCAGGCATCGCATATGGGCGAAGCTGGACATAGAGTGTGTCCCAGGCAACCAAGGTCAGTGAGAGAAAGAGCCAGGCGAGTAAAGCTATTGGTGGTCTGTGAGTATAGCCTGCAGTGGTGATGGCAGAGGGTTTGGGCGTTCGTGCTACAGGCTTCGATGCCCCTAGGTCTGCCATGCCGGGCAACTTATCACACATGAGAGCTGGCATAGTGGCAATGGGACTGTTACGGCCTGTTGTAGAGCAGTCGGCTGGCGTTGGAATGGTCTTAGCGAGAGTCGGAACGTGTGAGTATGATACCGAATTCAAGTATTGTTAAAGTACTGGGAATGAGAGGAAGCCATTTGGACACGACTCACACTGCTTATAAGCACCTGTCTTTACGGCAGTGTCATGAGAGTATGTATATGACAGAAGCCTACGACAGCTAGTGGCGGCTCTGCGTATGATGACTTCGCGACTGCGTAAACCATTCCGCATGAGCCCTAGGCATGGGATCTTACAGCCCGCTCTCAGACCCGCTGATGCTCGTCGTGGGAACGCCTGGAAGGTAAATAACACAACCTCCACGTGAGCTTGAAGAGCCTTGGTCAAAAAGTCCAGTTGTGTGTTTCGTGGGTGCGCGGCATTTGTGTTCGCAGACTCACAGAGCCTCGATGCACGATGATATTACTCGGACCCGAACGTCGAGAACCCAATTAGGAAATTGATATGTGAGAGGAGGAAATATCGTCAACGATGACGTTTGCGCAAGCGATGACAACCTTAATAGTATACTCACAATCGCAGATGGCATCCCAAAGATATCCAATACGCACTATTAACCTAGCATACCTATTTTCTTGATCCAAAGCCGAGCTCCTTAAATCGAATTGCACCTCAGACAATGAAATATCGCGGGGGCTGCTACTGTCGGAAGATTCGCTACGAAGTCGAGCTCGACGACCTAGAGAAGGCACGCACGAGTCTCTGCCACTGTGGGAATTGTAAGAACTCCACAGGTGGACCGTTCGGCATCACGACCAAGATTCCCAAGTCGAGCTTCATTGTGACGGAGGGGAGGGACAGTGTCAAGGTCCACGAGGCCGATAATGGGGCTGGTACCCTCATCCGTCGAGAGTTTTGTGAGACATGTGGGAGTGGGTTGTTGGAGTATGGTGTAAGTCATATTCCGTTTCTTTCATTTCTTCGGTGCAGTCAGGCTGCTCAGAAAAGGGCCTCCCTGTGCTGACTGAAAGGCCATCCAACTCTCCGGATCTTTTTTGAGCCAGGGGTGCAAATGAAGGACTAGTTGTATTTGTTGAATGGGCCCAAAATCACTGATCTCTGTACTCAATTCTGGGCGATGGTCCAGGCCAATACTGGAGGCTTCATTTATATCTTCTTCGGCACGCTCGACCGCACGACCGATTTGCCGCCGAAAGGACAATTCTTTGCAGTAACGGGGTAATTGGATGCCCGAGATCCCTGGTGAGTCCTTTGCAGTGCGGATCGTGATATTATTCCCTTTTGCTTTCGCTTGAAGAGACCGTTCCCCAACATGATCTGTTGTTTCTCACTTTCACGGAAAGGCTGACATGTGCGGTGCTCGACTTCAGGGATTTTCCATAAGCAGAGGATAAAGGAATGAAGATTGAGGAGGGGGCAGTCTCTCACGAACAGAGTGTAGAGGGTCTTTGTATCGTTTTGTTAGAAGCTGCTGCGTCAAATACAGCTTTCGAAAGGTCAGAGTTTCTACTTTGGAATCTTGGGAGAGTCATTGACTTGATCATCAGCACCTTGTCCGGGTCAACAGGAACATGATCCAAAAAATATCATACTGCCTCGCGATGTCATCGATTCGGTCTGTTTGCTGCTTCAGTATATCAGAACTGTATATGTCCCACTTCTCATTTCTCATGTCGATTGTTTTACCGTAAATTAGGTTTTTGGCCCAGTATGATCCATCTGGAAAGGGTCAGTGTGTCAAATCTTGTCATCTCTGGATCAAATCCTTACATCGGCCAGTATCCATGGATATCTTTCCTCCTCAACTCCTGCCGACATTGGGCTAATAAAACCTCAAGCTCTTCAACCTGCCATCCTAGAAAGTGTGTGAAAACCTTGACGCTGAGGCCGTAGAACCCGTCCATTAAGTTAACATATCCAAACATTCCAGCTTCCCGTAACGTCTTGTCCTTTGGCCAAGGACCTATGGGCATCTTGAAGTTCAACCTTGTGACGTTGATGAACCCCGCGTCACGCATTTGCTGCATGACCAGGTCTGGGTCGCAGTGGCCTTTCAGCCCGATCTTGTTGATGCCTTCGGTCCATAGGTTTTCCCATTCGGTGATCCGTGAATCCGCGGGAATGCTGTTGTCATCGGAGTAGCGCTTGTAGCTGAATTCTTGGGATTCGACCCAGCCGCCTGGTTTGAGAACTCTTGGGGTTGAAAGTACATTGTCAGTCTTTGCAACAATGCATGGAATGGAAATTGGAGATTCCAAGGGAGGGGTGGTTTACTTGAATGCCTCGCGATAAAAATGGGCCCCTGCGAATGTCAATCAGTCGTTCTCAATCTATGTTTTGGGTACCTCTTACAGTCCTTGAGCGAAGTATCATTCATGACTCGCGAATGTACCAAATCGAACTCTTGTCGAAATGTCCATTCCTCATCTGCATCTGCGATTTCAAACTAGCTCACCATGAGCATGGGGATACAAAACCCGGTACGAAACGTATATACCAGTAAATTAGGGGGAACATAAGATGGCTGGATCGGGCTCAAATCCGTCCCATATACTAAAGAAGTGGTATCAGCGTCTGTGAACAAGGGAACCCAAGAGTTCCGAAATGCGCATACCGATTGCCGCTGGATAGGTATCGGCTGTAATCAAACTTTCAGTCCATATATCTTTGTCATATAAGGAGACACTGACCGAATTCGATAGCCCATATACCTGGAAACCATCAGTTGGCGACGCCTTGACTTAGAGGATACACTCACCCGTCCCAGTGCCGATATCAACTACACTACTGGGATTTTCGATGGGAGCAAAGAACAGTCTATTGCCAACTGACAACCTTACTGCATGGTACATGATATCACATCTCTCTTGTTCGAGCTGAATGAGACACGTCAGCGCGAATCGCCCCTGATTAGAAGTCGGCCACCCACCTCGTCATTCGGTAGTATATATTCTTCATTGATCCATCAGTATCAGTATTCGGTCGTCACAGCAAGGATCCGCTTACTTCCAGCGTGATACTGTGGTTCAATCAGAAGCAGAACATCCATGCAAAGAGCTAATTTGAACGTACTGCATGATATGTCCGTCCATGTGAATTTTCATAATCGTAAATGCTTGATGTAACTGATCGAGTCGATGATTCGCTAACGGGGCCTGTCAACTCTCCGTGCAATGAGAATATGGAAGCGCGTAAACACATACACATCGTCATCATAATATGCTGAATCTGTGTCGTTGAATCCCTGTCGCGACAAATGAGTCCATGGACGACTGAAGAAAAAGTGAACAGCTCGCGAATCCATACCACCAAGTCCTCTTGCACCTGAATTTCACCTTCATCGGGAGATATAGTCATGATGGCAGGAATCAATAATAGTGGAGGTAACTACATCACTTGTTACACAACATCTGTAACAACACCAGGTTGTGGAAAGAGCGGAGCAGGGTTTTGATGGGGAGATGACCGAACGTGAGAATCTGTCGCCTCTCGTCTAATTACGCGTAGATTTAGGCGGTTGGTCCCCTGTCCCGTGGATCGATCTAGAATGAGGCAGCCCCAACCGAGGCTGAATTTGGTCCTATCACTTGCACAGCTTTCGCCGAACAATAAACTAGCTACATGGTAATATTAACTAGCCACATCTCAAAGCGTAGTTTCTACCAGAGTGGAATGGTACTCCGCACTGCATTCGCTGATGCTCTTTTAACTCTTGGATAGTATTTAACACGCCGAGAATGTATCAAAAGTGGCCCGGGTCGACTCGCAGATAGGACTAGGTAATCAACTACTTAGTTACAACCAATGGCTTCCTCCAGGTATTCCAGTGGGTGAAATCGTGCAGATAAGGAAGGTTTCCTACAGGACAAGACGATTCGAAACCTGCATTTTCGAGGGAGGCCCCTCGGGCCGCCCTTCCGGGGCCTTGGATCCAGAGCCGTGGGCGTTAGTTCACCCACTCAACCAACTATCTTTCCCCCATCCGCCCCCCAGGCTCTTAACGACCTCAGCTAAGCAATTAGCTACATACAAAGTAACGAAGTGCTCCGTACTTATCGGGACACAGTGACGAACCCTGCTTCTGGCTCGTTGTTCTCTCTACATTGGCGTCGCATTGAATTATCTGTTTCTAGCAACCTTTATTCCACACACCCCTCCTCAAGGCCTTGCGTTTCTTCACGTTCAATCCTTTGGTTCGGCTTGACTGACGGATCCCAAGCGGTTACCATGGCCTTCTTAGACGCCTTCAGGCTCTCATTGCCTACTATCCTCGGGACCGCAGGGGGTCTTTGGATTCTCTACTTTGTGACAAGCACATATTTGAGTTATCGAAAGCTACGGCATATCAAGGGCCCTTGGCTAGCCTCAATTTCTCCCTTGTGGATGTTTTACTACACTTGTCGCGGAGAGCTTTACTTAGCTGTCGAAAACGCTCTCAAGAAATACGGTAAGGAAGTGCATTACTTATTACTGTCTGCAGCCATAATTTTCTGATGGTATCGAAACACAGGCTCGCCAGTGAGGGTAGCGCCAGACTATATTGTCACTGACGATCCCGTCATCCAACGACATATGGCCGCTCCGAGGTCATCCTTTGTGAAGGGAAGGTGGTTCAGAGGCATGAAATTTGACCCGCGTTTGGATAATTTGCTGTCCATGAGCGACGAGAAAGCACACAGTGAACTGAGAGCAAAGCTGATGCCAGGAGTATAGCTACCATATCTTTCATACCCCGACCACGCTACTGACCACAGGACAGTACACTGGCAAAGAAGTACCTATGCTTGAGCAGGATGTAGATGCTCGAGTGGTGGAGCTTCTCGATCTTATACGTCGCGACTATGTGGACAAGAATGAGGCTATGGATTTTGCCCAGCTTGCTGGATTTTTCACCCTAGATATTCTGACTCAAATTGCTTTTGGGCAGGCTCTGGGCTTTTTGGTCAAGAACGAAGATCTGTACGACTACCACAAATCCTCGGCTGCCTTCTATCCCGTTATGGAGTTGAGTTCCAACCACCCCACTATCCTTGCAATTCTCAATAGTAGGGTCATGCAGGGTGCAGCACCGAAGCCCACTGATAAAATTGGATTTGGAGCCATTGTTGGCGTGGCTCACAAGGCTGTGGCTGCAAGGTTTGGCCCCGACGCAAAGAAACTCCCAGACATGTTAGGTTCATTTATCGACCATGGTCTCACCCAGCAAGAATGCGAGGTTGAGTCCCTGCTTCAAATTCTAGCTGGCGCAGATTCAACAGCAACTGCTCTTCGAACAACTTTCCTGTTTATATTAACCAGTCCTCCGGCGTATGCGAAATTGCGCGCTGAGATTGCGGCGGCCGTCGAACAGGGCAACATTTCATTCCCAGTGATTAAAGATGCAGAGGCCAAGAGTCTCCCCTACTTGCAGGCATGTATCCAAGAGGGACTCCGTATGTTCATGCCGCTGCAGGGTCTCGCTGGTCGGATTTCACCTTCTCCCGATGGCGCAACAGTAAATGGAGTTTACATACCTGCTGGAACCGAAGTTGGAATTGCAACGTATGCTGTCGGACATCGTCGTGACATCTACGGGCCAGATGCAGACACGTTCCGACCGGAAAGATGGATTGAAAATGATACAGAGACTCTTAAAAAGTATGAAAGGGTAAACGAGCTAGTCTTCGGTGCTGGTAGGTCGAGCTGTTTAGGCAAGGGAATCGCCCTCATGGAATTGGGTAAAGCGATTTTCGAAGTGAGTTGATGATTTACCTGCCTTGACAGCACAGGGACTGACAACGCTGCCCACAGCTACTCCGTATTTACGACTTCACCGTGGTCAACCCCTTTAACGCAATAAAAGTCCGCTCAAACTCTGTTGTTATTCAGACAGATTTTTACGTCCGAGCATGGCCTCGAAAACAAGACTGAGGAAGCTAATTTCCGGTTCTGGAGGCCATAGGCTTTGAGACAAACTTGTTAATTGAAGGGATGGAAAAAGAAACAATTTTCCAACAAACGATATGTGGTAGGCAAGGTGCTGCTGGGATTGATTGCCCAACTCCGACCAAGAAAATCCCGCAGAGTCTCATCTGGCTCGATGAATGTTTTTAGATATGCATAGCACCTGGATTTGACGATGATGGACATAGCTTGGTGCTCCACGCTCTCAATCAAGGTAGTTGGATAAAAATTTTTAGCGGAATCGAATGTTTTAAACGGCATCCCTGGATATCTGCACACCTAAGGATGTGCTACATACTATACGTAGGTACCTACTTAGGTACGGAGTACATATGTAGGTATGTAATTAGGCAAGGTAATAGCCATTACGTAGTGCCGAACAGCGTCAGGTGCGTTGATTGGAAAGGCTTGGCGCCAGCTGACACCCCGGGCATCTAGACATCACCTCCTTCGCTCTCTGGTAGAGACGCCGATTTCATCTTTCGGAATTCTTCATTCAACCCACGACCATCGACTGAGCAGGTCAGTTGGAGCAAACAGTACACCAACCATGAATCCTGAGTTACGACGTCAAGTCATCAATGTTTACAAAGGTGAGGGGAATTTCTCGAGATGGCCAGCTGTCCAAGTTTGATTCGTACTTACTAAACCCCCAATCTCCCAGAGCTCCTGGAGATGGGAAAACATTACCCATTAGGATACACATACTTCCGTACGAGACTGCATAAAGCATTCATGTCGCAGGCAGATCTCAAGGATGAAGAGAAAATCCGCCAAGGAATCAAGCGCGCCGAATTTGTGAAGAAAGAAATTGAGGCGCTTTACTTTCTCAAGAAGTATCGTTGGATGAAGCACGGGTACTACAGCTGATGGCCTTCGATGCTGTGCTCTTTGCAACTACTTTGACTTTACCACATTCTCATGAGAAACATGGCGCGTCGATGATACGGCCATGGAGGTGCCCCGTAACCACCATGATTGGCAGTCTCGTTGCCAAAGCAGCCAAGTCGGCTTGTCTTTTTACCAGCTGAACTCTGAGCACGTGGGACTGATCCTATAATTAGCTGGAGAGAAGCGCGCTGTACTGATGCAGCAGCAGCAATCTTTGTCGGACCGAATGGCGGCTCATCCACTACTGGGTCAAATGGAGGTAGCTCCACGACTTCGGCAGTTCTGGGTGGTGCGTCGATTACTCCCACCACTACCAGCAGTGCATTCCCACCCAGCAACACTACAGGCATTATCAACGTAGATACAGCAGGTAATAAGACAAACTGTACCGCCCCAACAGATGGGAAGCATGGCCTGCGTACTTCATGCTTGGGACCCTACTTCCACCAAGATCTGGATGATACCTAATGGTTACGAAGTGAACAACCATACTCCCTATGCCGAATTCTTGGCCGGGTTCGCCAACCTCGAGCATCTAGACCCGAATGACCCGGGCTTTGTGAGGATTTTGATTACTTCGACGCCGAAAACGAGGCCTCAAAGACAACTTGGCCGAGAAGGTGTCACAAGGGCTGAATGCCGTGGGAATCCCCACCAGATATTCAGAGACCATTGAACGGCAATGCCATATCAGCATCCCGGCGAATCGTGAACTCGTTGCCTCTCCATGGGGCGACCAAGTGTTTATCAAGTCGTTGAAGGAGGGTGACGACGCCAACACCAAGCTTGATATCTATGGAGTCGACTGTGGTGCTAAGGGTCAAGCCAACATAGGTGGCAAGGTCAGCTTTAGCCTGAAGGAGGTTTCGAAGCTCTCAACGCTCAATTCCAAGGTGATATGACAGTCGCTGTCAAAGTCGGCGTGGATGCCAACTTCAAGTATGAACAAACTTTCAGCCGACAGCTCTTTGAAGTTGGGATCCCAGGAGCTTGTATCAATCGTCTTGTCTGTGTCGGCCCGTCGGTTCGAATGAGTGCGGATGCCAATGGCTAGCTCCTCGCTGGCGCGTCCATCACTATCCATGATGCTCGTCCGTCAGTGGATTTGCTGGCTAGCCAGAAAGGAACTGCGTCCGGATGGCAACCTGAATTCATCCCAGTGTTAGAAGCCAAAGGATCACTTGTGCTGACTGCAGACGTTGATATTCCGGTCGTCGTCGTCGTCGGTGCCAACATTCCCAGTAGTAAATTTAAGCAGGGGCTTTCACTGGTCGACAGACCTTCCATCATCGCCGAGGCCACAGTCTCTGGGTCCCTTGGCCTGGAGGGCGGTTCAGTGGGAACAGCCGATGGCTGTCAGGGGACTGCAACTAAGATCAGTCTAAAGAACAAGATGTGGACTGAAGTCCCAGCATTCAGTCCATTTGTCCATGCGGATATGAACCCTAAAAAACTGGCAGAAAAGTGCATTCCATTGGGTGATCAATCTGGGAGAGGATGCATCAATCCTACTGATCCAAAGACCCGACTGACCCATCTTGTGGAGGAGACGGAGATGGAGACGGAGGAGGCAACGACAATACACCGAATGACAAGCGTTCCACATCCGGAAAACTGAAGCCTCGACAAACCACAAATTCATCGTCCTCCAAACGTATTGACACTACAGCAATCGACAACGTAAATACTACTACCAGCACAGCTGATTGTATCCTACCAGATCTGGGGGGAGGAAAATTACAGCACGACCGACGGCTACACCGTGGCATCCCTAATCAATCCAGGTGAGAAATATCAGATTGTCCCCTGCAATGACAGAAACTTGTACATCTTTGGCATCAACGACGCAGTTCCTCAATATGATGGCGCCGACATGTAGACGATGTCGCCCAACCTTGACGCAGAGTATGAAGGAACGGAAGATGATCGAGTCGTGGCTGATGCTATGGGCCGTATCTCCCATTACTACCACGAAGAGATGACGGCTACTGGAGTGTCGAGATTGCGAGTCAGTGACGTTGAGAATATCGCGATCGATGTGGAGAACGTTTTCTTCGTCAACCTAGATGCAGACGCCGACGACGGCGATGATGATCTGTATGTCGCGGCAGACCTTGGAGGCACAGCTTACTACCCCATCCCTCAACATGAACGTTCGCGTGTTCTTGGCTGCTGATCCGGATGCCAGTGTGGAGCAGCTGAAGTGTCCAGACATCAAGTACAGCATTACAGGAGGCACGGTAAAGGGCTACTTCTTTATGCCACTGGTCCGAGGGACCTGGAAAGAGTTTGGGATGCTGACGTAGCATTTCACAGTACTTGCAGGATGGGAAGTCTTCTTGACTTTGTACAGTATTTTAACATAGCTAGATGTTGACCAAGACAAGGAATGGAAGAAGGAGACTCCCTCTGGTACTAGTGACTGTGATTGACGCAACCTGTCTATTACCGACACCTTGGCCAGGCAAAGCCTAGAAAAGAGCCAAAAGGGCTGGTTAGATGTTTAGAGACGCCAGCAAACGTGGGGATGTGTGAAGGAATGGATGGATGAATGGATGTCCAGGCGAGGAAGGAAAAGCAATGCCTATGTTTGGAGATTGGTAATGATCGCATGAGAGTCTAGGGGGGGAAATAATAAGAACAGCCAAAAAAAATATCTGAACCCCACCTGATTTGAACAGATAACCTTTCGATCTGGAGTCGAACGCGCTACCAATTGCGCCAGGGATCCTGAACTCGCAGTATGCCACTCCGCCACGGCAAGTCGGGAGCATTTTGGTCAAAATTTTCGGGATAATAATTCATATGGTTACTATTCCGCCTGAGAATATAGTGCCCATTCTACCCTAATCCATATCCTTACGCGGCTTTGTCATCCAGGCATACTAGTTCTTTATTCCACCTCCGTTCCTCTTTTGATTTATGAGATAGTGCCCAGGGTGCTTCGTTTGCCGTGTAAAGTCAACGCTTCTCCTGAGATTCAAGTTGTCTGCAATAATAAAACAGCTCGACACAACCAAGGGTTGCCGTACTCATAATTGTTACTGGAAGTACCGCTTCAAGCATTGCGAGACCTCTGAGTCTCTGACTGGAACTCAAAATATTCGGATCCTGGGGAACCTGACCCTCCCTGCACCGTCGCCCTGCCGCCCGGACCGAGAACTCGAGAATATGGTGACTAATTTACTTACATCTGTTCAGTTGATGAGTTCCTGGGATCTCTCAGGCCAGGCAAACAGGAAGCAAACCTAGGCATTACTAATCATGCCGCAGAGATTGTGAGGTCCTTCCAAAGCTGCCCAGACACTTTTGAAGTATTCAAAGCCGAGGGGACTAAGATGTGGCATAGTCTTGTTCGCCGATCACCAACCTGAGACCACTTTGTGTGTCCATCAGGGTCACTGAACTCTGGACTGATATATATCTCTTGCACCAACCTTCGTATTCTGCGCTACATCACAAGGATAGGTCGACTGCGGACCCCTCAAACGGTTATATCGCAATGCTCATGGGCAATGTTGTCAAAGAAAATGAAACAATTCTAATTGATGACCTCCATCGAAGATCGGGAGAACCCATTGGCTGGGTATGGTACCTCAAAGGAGGTGATCGAATGCCATGACCGCTTTCACATAGGACATCTGTAAATCTTCAACGGCGAAAGTGGAGATCATATTTGCAGCGCATGTACAGAAAAGAGCTCTGAAGATATGGAAGATCACACCGTTACCCCTATGGGGCGCTCTAAGCGGTATCTTCTTCCTGGTTGAAGAGTCGAATTTCCGAGGCGAGGCTAAACAAACCGCGTTCCGAGAGTCCTAATGTTTGCCTGCCATCCGCAGCGGTTGTCCGACGAGAAAGAAAGCAGTGTATTGGCCCGAAAACAGGGCACAATCGCTCTGGTGGCTACGAAGTAGTCCGAGATGGCACCCCAGGCATATCGAAAACTACTTCCGGGACAAGAAATGGAGAGAACCTGTGAAGAGCGTTAGTCGCGCATCTGGGTTTACCACGACCTCAGCTGGGTGGCCTTCGCGTGAGTTTTGAGCAGTAACCAGAAACCACTGTTTGAGGCATCAAGCTTTTGATGCCAGCGGTGGAAGTGCTCGTAGCCCAAGGGAAGAGCGCAAGCGTAAACTTGAAGGGCGCTTGGGGGCGCTTATTGGGACTTGGGCGAGGGCAATCGCCATGCGATTGGTGATTGAGGTGGCCGCTGAGCTAAGAGTATTACAAAGAAGGAGCAAAGAGCGTCTAAGTACTCCGTAGTAAGTAGCGAGTCGAGAGAAGCGCTCAGCGCGCGGCTGGGCTGGGCGGTGGCACTGAAGTCTTCTCGTGCCACCAACCAACCAGCCAACCACCAACCACCACTCCAGCGTCCCAGTACCAGTACGGAGTACCACCACCACCACCAGCTGCTGCTGCTGCACCACTCGCTGCCACTCCCTAACCCGCTACTCCGTACTCCGTACTTCCAACTCCTCCCAAACGAAACCGTCAAATTCAGTCTCTCTACACACCCTTAATCATCTCCATCCATATTTTGTCTACATATCAATTCGACTTGTTGTCAAGCACAGTGTACCCCCCACAGTCTCATTGACGTGCCATTTCACTCTAATTCAATCCACTCGACAGCCGCTTCACTGCCTCTGCCGGCCACCTTGTCCAGACTCCAGACTTTGAACCTAGTCCAAGCTTCATCCCGCTCTACCACCACCGCTTCAATCTCTCCCACACCCACTACTGGGGCCGATTTGGACACATCTGTCGTGCGAGTCCCTTGCTCTCTATTCTTCTCTAGACCCTTTGAGCTCCGCAAGGATCTCATGTTTAGGAAAAGAAGACAAGGAATTCCCTTATCCTCAATCTCGTTCGCCCAGAACCCTTCCGCCGCCGCCCCTCCCTCCTGTCGCGCATTGTCTCGGCGACTCCCATCATACTGCCGACCGCGCGGCCTGCCTCGATAGATGGCAGATGGTGCATTCCGCTTCACTCAGCCTGGAGCAGGGCAGTTTTATCCCTCTCAACACACTCACCACCGTAACCGTCCTGCCTCCCCACCAGGTTCACGCAGACCTTTCCCGTCCGACGCTCCCTCTCCATCACGATCGCCTGTGAATGCTGCTTTAAGCTCCAATTTCAATATGTATTCACAGAATGGCTACCAAACTCAGCACAGTCTGATGGGCGGGACGCAAAATCACCAACGATATGGCAACATGCATATGTCCAAGTATCAGCAGCCCCATCATGGTCATCACAATGTGAATCAGCATCATGGCCAACACCATCACGGCGGACAACTCGGCCATCAACACAATATTTCCGGTGGTGGCTTCCAATCTTCCACTCCGCATCTTCCCTCATATGCGCATGAACATATGCAGAATGGGAATGGAAATGGTTTACCCCCGGAGGAACCTGAAGAGATCGACAATGAGCATTGGCGCGAACAGAAGCAATACTGGGAAGAAAGTAAGGATCTCTCCGGTCCTAATCAACGAGCGCGCACTGTTGCCCATCATTCCAAAGGTGTAAACTTTGTCCCTGTCGCACCCGCCACGGAAGAGAATCAGACCGATAATCGACCAGTTGCCCCATCCAATGGAGATGTTGTGAACAAACAGACTTGGGACGAACTTGATTTAGGTGGTCAAGGCTTGTGTGCCCTTTCACCCGTCCTGTTCAATCCGTCCTATCATTTCTTGAAACGACTCGACTTGGTCTACAATCAACTCGAAGCCTTACCTCCTGAGATTGGCCGTTTGAAAAGCCTAGAGCATCTTGATGTCTCATTTAACCAGCTTACGGAGCTTCCCGAAGAAATCGGAATGTTATCGAATCTCAAACAGCTCTTACTCTTCAACAATAACATCCAGAGCCTCTGCTATGAAGTCGGATTTCTGTACAAACTGGAAGTCCTTGGTATCTACGGCAACCCCCTGGAACAAGGACAGCGGGATAAGATCACGGAAGGTGGCACAAGAAAGCTAGTTGAGTACCTCCGGGAATCCATGCCAGGTATGTAGTGATTGAAACATGGACTGCACAAGACTGCGCTAACAAATTGATAGAGCCGCCTCCTCCACGCGAACGTGAATGGCATCAACTAGAGGAGATCGCCGAGAACGACCCCAAACAGGATACCATCAAAGCCGTCACCTACAACATCTTGTGCGACCGATACGCGACGCCAAGTTATTATGGCTGGGTGCCTGAGAGAGTCCTAGGATGGGCATACCGGAAGACTTTGTTAATTGACGAGATGAGAGAGATGAACGCTGATATCATTTGCTTGCAAGAGCTTGATAGGACAAGCTACGACGAGTTCTTCCGACCTGAATTGGCCGTCAGCGGATATAAAGGGTTCTACGGTCAGAAAGGTCGTGCTGAGACTCTTGGAGATCACGCCAAATTCGTCGATGGATGCGGAACATTTTGGACAGACAAGAAGTACATGCTCTTGGATTCACAACATCTTGTCCTGGGCCGGAAGGCAGTGGAACGTCCTGGTGCAAAAGCGTCTGCCGATATGCTCAATCGAGTCTGGCAGAGAGATGATATTGCCACTGTCGTGTTGCTGGAAAACCGCGTGACTGGCTCGCGTCTTATTGTCGCTAACACTCATCTCTACTGGGATCCTGCTTTCAAAGATGTCAAACTGATCCAAGCAGCCGTATTGATGGAAGAATTGACCAAGTTGTCCGACAAATACGCGAAATTCCCCCCCGCCACCAACAAGCAAGTCTTCCGATTCTCGGATTCGGAGGATGAGCCACTCCCTGAACCAGGTCCATCATTGACATATTCTTCTGGTAGTCAGATACCCCTCATCATCGCTGGTGACTTCAATGCAGCTGCGGGAACCGCTGTCTACGATTTGTTAACCAAGAAAGGAATGAGTGCAGAACATACCGATCTCATTGGTCGAGACTACGGACAATTCTCAAAATTGGGTATGTCTCATCAATTTACACTCAAGTCGTCCTATGCACCAATTGAGGATGAGATGCCTTTCACCAACTATGTCCCTCATTATGTTGACGTTCTGGATTATATCTGGTTTTCGAGTAATACTCTTCGAGTGGTTGGACTGCTCGGCCAGATTGATCCAGAATACCTTAAGAGGGTACCTGGGTTACCGAACTTCCATTTCCCGAGTGATCATATCTCCATAGCTGCCGAATTCAAAGTCGAGAAACAGCGGAATGTACAAAAAGCCGTTGAAGCCGACTTTGGACCGTCCAGCAAGAAGTAAACCTTCTTAAACGACAGGCTTTGGAATGAGACGAATGATGGTTTCCGGGTGATGTTTGGATCATTGCATGGCGTTTTTCAAGGCAAATAAACACTGGAAAACCGGAGGGAAGATGTGACCAGGAGTCTCAGGTTAACGGAAACCACGAGTGGACGATCTTTGGAGACTATCAGACCCATCTTCGTGTCCAGGGGGCAAGTCTAAGGGGAAGAAAGAGCGGTTGGCCATCTAACGTCTACTACAGTTCACTATGGTCTGTGTCTATTCCCTCTTTCCCATTTATTTTCTCCCAACAACCGCGTCAGATCATTATCAAACGTTTGTCCCAAAGTGTACGAGCATTTTATTCGGTGCGAAATGCAAATTATGGTACGGATATGGAGACGAAATGCGGAACCCAAAATTCTGTCAATGTGGGCAGGCGAGGACGAAGGCGAAGGGGCGAGGCAATGTGAGAATTAAAGGGGTTCTTCAGGATCAATCAAACAGGGTAAATGGGGAATCAACTTTTTTCGTTCGCTTTTGCTGCTCGGTGGCACCCATGTCATTAGTATTGCATCGTGGTGAACTTTTGTGTTCGTCGTTGGACATCAGGGGACGCGTTAAATTTTCCTTTCCTTGCGTCTAGCGATGACTGATGCTACGCTACTTAGTCTACCCCTTCACGTTCAGGCACATCACGAAGCGCGAGGTGGGTAAACAGGTGAAAGGTTCACAGGCAATACAATGTATGCAGCTGACAAATCTGTTTCTGTGACTTCTACCTCGCTCTAATCTTCTGCTAGGATTTTCTTGGCTTCCTTTCTTGCTCCCTGCTTCCTCACGTATGTATTGGAAGAATCCTCTGGTCCACGTAATAATATATCTATTGATCATATCAACCGCAAGGGGTTGTGATCCAGGGTTGTTGCTATCCTGCTGCGTATGGCCGGTGTTGTGGGCCCCCATTTGCTATGGCTTGCGGGCAATCCGTGACGGAGGCTCTTGCAGCCGCTGTCGTGTGGACAGCGTCTTGAGCCCATTTAGCCGCCAACTGAGCAGCTCATGTTCGGCGACAGAGAGCCAGTAAAGCCTGGTTTGGGAGCAGTGCACGGACGCTCTACCTCGTCCCTTCCCTTCTCGAAGCGAGGTGCTGTAGGTGTAAATTCACCGTGTTCTTGGCGTACGGTCTCCTTCTGATTTTCATCGCCGTCAGACTGACTGGTGACTGGTGCAGAGCCGATGGTGTATAGTTTGCCAACCTATCCCCTACCGTTTTTCCCCCTTCTACCTTCGCACATCAACCTCATTCAGTCCCTCTCCCAGCACACCACTGCGCTGCGCCTTCCCCACCGCCACCACACTCGCTTCACCTTTCCGCACCCTCTCCTCCTCGTCGGCATTCATCTTCTTCCTCCTCTGCGCCTCGCGCAATGTAAAGATTTTTCTCTCATACTGCACTTTCTCCGCGATGAGATGTGCGCGCCGTGTTTCCAGGCTCTCGATCGCTTTATGGTAGTCCACTGCTGTCGCTGTAGCCGTGGCTGTTGATGCTGCTGCTTCTTCTTGCCGGTTTTCATCTTGCTTAGCCTGCGCTTTAGAGTTTTGCTGCGCAATCTTGACAAGCGCACCTGCGATGGCGCCCGAGGCGACGATTGCGGCAACCCCCACCGCGTATATCAGCGTTTTAGATTTGCTGGTGCCAGGAACTGCTGTGTTGGTGGTTGTGTAATGAAGAGGGTCGGTGGCTGCTGGTGCTGGTGGTGAGCGCATGGGAGCCCGTGGTGGACGAGAGTGCCGCGTCCTTGAGGTGGTGCCCGCCATTTTTTTTTGGTTTTTAATCCTGTATTAGGGCCTCGCCCATTTGGAACTTCGGTTTAGGGCATTATAAAAATAACATTTGGCTGTTGATGGGCATTGTCCAACATGCACCAGCTCCAGAGGACCAAGTGAAGTCCATTTCACATGGCATTTGCAAGCAGAAGGTCAGCCGAGCACCCATCATCAGGCTGAGTGTCAGCCTTCCACGTGATAGTATTCGGCATAGTTTCCCGATTTAGGAGAGGGATCTGTTCTTTCCGTCAATTGCGGAGACACTAATATTCTACCAGAACGCGCCCGCTCCCATCCACGTATTTCAGTCTCCTGACAACCAGGAACTGACTCTGCATTTCTTCAAGTTCCCCACGGTCCATGGACATGCTGTAGGCCAAATACCGAACGACATCCACGTTATATTACTCAGTTCCGTCATGGCAGACGAACAAGGTAGTCTCAATTGGCGTCTGAGCGCGCACCCCATCACCCTCCTCACATATCTAGGATTCCGAATAGGTATGGACCTCAGATTCTCACAGCCAACCCAACCCAACTCCTTGACCAATGGCAGAGCCAGATTTCCTCTGCTATAGCCCCATACATATCAGAGCACAATGCTAACCCTGCCTTCGAGTCTTCTAGGGAGTCTGCTAATGTACCTGTTCGGCGTCCTCTTTATCCGCAACTTCGTGCTGGTGTTCATCCTGACGCTCCTCCTTCTGTCGATCGACTTCTACTACCTGAAGAACATCGCTGGGCGACGGCTGGTCGGCCTGCGGTGGTGGAACGAAGTCAACACCTCGACGGGCGAGAGTCACTGGGTGTTTGAGTCTGCCCCGGAGGGCGCCAGAGCGGAGAACAAGACAGACAAGCGCTTCTTCTGGCTCAGCATGTATATCACGCCCGCGCTGTGGATTGGTTTGGCCATCCTCGCGATTGTGAGGCTGCAGTATTTGATCTGGCTAGTTACCATTGGTGTGTATACCTCTCCCTGTCATTGCTGGGTGAACCGAGTGGGGAGCAGCTACTAATTGGTAACTCTCAATTAAACAGTGATCGCCCTCATTTTGACGATCACCAACACCGTGGCCTTCTCGCGATGTGACAAGTTCAGCCAGGCGTCGAGTTTCGCCGGATCCGGCTTCCTTGGTGGCCGCCTTGCGAGCGGAATTGCCAGTAACATGGTCGGGCGTTTCTTTAAATGATTTGGAGAAGACTTTCATGGCTTCATGATCTGTAGGGTTCTTGGTGGAGTCTTCTTGCGGGCATCTCGCGTGGACACTATATGATATGACATTTTCAGGGTGGGAGGGAGATTTCCACGAACATAATAACTCGGGCCAGTTACAGGACAGGCCGGAGCAGGAACAAAAACAGGCATAATCGGCATACTGTCAAGCTATATTCCATCGAGAAACAGCGCCACATACCCCATTGGGTCATTTCCTGAGCGTTACGATTCTACGATGCCATCACACCGCGCTGAATCACCTCTTCTTTTGAGCCAACTTAAACCTACCAAACACAAAACACGGTGTTTCAATCAGTAACCATCTCCCTTGTCCAGTTACTTGCGAGTCACAACTATAGTAGAACGGTGTTCTGTTAGAATCTTCAAGATGAACCGCTTACGCGGAATCCACACGCGGCATCCTCTTCTACCCATCGGTAACTGAGTGCTGAAGTTAGACCATGTGTGTACCCTGAATAGAGTATGTTGAATTACCCGAATTTTCAATAGTATTTTAGCTTTTTGGCAGCGCCGGCTTGAGTCAAGCCAGCGTTGTTAGTTTCAAAATACTACGTACCATATGCAACCAGTAACGTCTGGCTCTTTGGATCCAAGCCTATCCAATGCCAGACCGCTCCCGCTCTGCTAGCATGCTCACCGATTCGTTCATCTCACTTCTCCTGTTCAGCCTTCTCCCTCAACAAAACCTGCTCCATCCGTTCGAAGCCTACCATCGCCCGGCCATACCTCTCAAAAACCTTCTCATCATATCCGTCCGCGATTTTCTCTACAAAGTCATCCTCTCTCCATCGTTTGTCAATCAACTCCTCAAATGTCTCGTTCTTCGATTCATCGCGTTCAATCGCCCATACGGCCTTATATGCAGCTCCTAGAGCGCAAGCGTTCTCACCAACGTCGAGTTTGAAGACACCTTCGGAGCCGCCGAGCACTTGTCCAGCGACACGGGCGATGGCACGGTTGCGTGAGCCGCCGCCCACGAGGTAGATGCGACGGGGCTGCGGGGGGAGACCTTGTGTGGGTGCAGTGACGAGTTCACGAGAGCGTAGACGGAGGGAAAGGAATTGAGATTCGACGATTAGTCGCGCGTCGGCTTGCGGACTGCCAGCGACGGACTGTGTGCGTGTGAGGGTGTCTGATTGCGCGTCGTATGAGAAGTGCCATTCGCCAACAGGGAGATTCGGAATGATTTCCGGGCGCGGGAAGTAGAGGCCTAGGTGCATTGGTTTTGAGGGATCTTTCTGAGCTAGTGGTGGTGTGGAAAGGAGGTGTTTATCGAATTCCTCCCAGGAATTCTGGTCTGAAAGGGACGTACTGGAATTGATGGCGTTGCGCACCTTTTCTCTTGCTAGTCCACCGTTCTTGTAACAGAGCATAAACATGTACAGGCCAGCAGTGGTGGGAGAGTTGAAAAAATGTGTTGCTGGATCTGGTTTATATTCCGATGTCGACATGAGGAAGGTGGTTGATGTCCCTAGAGATACCATTGCATCGTTGGAGCGAAGTGGCAATGCAAGAATGGTCGAAGGATTATCACCAGTAGAGACCACAATCGTGCAATCCTTGCTGAAGCCATGGCGCTGCACAAAATAGGATGAGATCAAACCCAGATTGCAACCACCGTCCGAGGGTACGTCTCCCAACTTTGACCTTAAGGTTTCCACGCCCGCAGATCCAGCAGTTAACTCTAGCAATTTTTCATTCCATTTACCAGCTTTAATATCCCAGAGATTCATTCCACAGACATCGGAAATATCAAAAGGCGCAAATTTACCTAAAAATATTGTTGCAATCCAAGAGGACACGAGGGTGATTCTCACCGTCTTGCTATATTTCTCAGGATACTTTTTTTGGAATCTGAGGATCTGGGGGCCCGTAAATCGGTGATGCGCTTTGCTTCCTGTGGCAGCGGCTAGCTGCGCTTCATTACCCAAGATGGCGTCAAACTCGTCGCACTCCTTCTGTGTACTGGCATCCTGCCAATTTGGACTGAATGGATGTGCAAATGCATCATCCATTTGTGCTTGCAAAGTTTTATCAGGGCTGAGCTGTGCAAGTATTTGTTCAGCATCGGCACTCCAAAAGACGCTCCCATGTTGCATGCCTGAACCGCTAATACCCTTGATCCGGGAAAAATCGAGGCCTCCATCCTTCAGCCTTGCCAAAAGGGTGTCGATTGCTTGTAGCCACATGGCTACCGGTGCAAAGACTTCATGTTCTGCTTCATTGACAAGGACACCCTTATGGATATTGAAACCTTTGGCGTCTGCATCGAAGTCGAACTTGGCCTCATGTAATTTCTTCAGACTAGAATCGACCACAAGTCCCTTTAGTTGTTGTGTAGAAAGGTCGAATCCGAGATAGAGAGGACCGTCGTCGGACATGATGTGATGGGGACAGTTTTATGCCGGGTTGTATACAATGTGCACGAGACAACAAAGGTCCGATTTCTAGTCAATGGACCATATGTAGGCGATCAGGACCCCGTTGAAAATAGATTCGGGGTGTGATGGACAAGTCGAGAGTCTGAAGGGCAACTTCAGTCATGAGGGAGGTCGTCATTTGGTATGAACGCCAAAGTCAGGTAAGGTTCCGGTGGTCGCCTTGGCGGGATGATATCAGCCTGAATCCGTTTAAGGAAACCCTCCCGGACATTTATACTGATTGTTTTGCCTGGGTTTGATGGTCACATCAAAAGGAAGTACCTATCCTGGTAGTCTGTTATGGAGACTGATTACTCACTTCTCCTTTTTCCATTGAGCTGAGCGAGCCACATCACCATTTGTCTGTTGATGCAAATATCCATTGCTGTGAGGATGGCCATGATGATGATCATGTCGATCCCCATTGTTGTCTTCTGATTCAGGCTCAGGACTGCTTCTAGGACTGACATCTGCCTTGATAAAATCGCTCGCAAGCGTTGATGTCGTATCCTCAATAGGGACAAATTTAACGCGGACCCTTCGAACGCCACGCACTTTCGCTCCGGTTCTTTCACGAACAGCATTCTCAATAAGCTCGGTTTGCTCGAGAGTGAAAGTCTTTGGGACAGCCAATTCGATGTCGATCAAATAGTTCTGGCCAGATTTAATTCCTTGAACATCCCTAAGCTCCGTTTCGTGTCCAAGCTTGACTCCGTCAACGCCCCTCCTGACATCACCATACAATGCTTTAGTTGCGGCTCGTTTGACGGAAGACTTGACCTCATCATCCACAGTGACGTCTGCAAGCTCCAAGAGAGCTGTCTTCGTGTTCCCCCAACCGGCTCTGATGACCATGGCAGATATGATCAAACCGCCAACAGGGTCTAACCATGAAGCATCTGAGAACACGTGGGCACCTCCTATGGTAGCAAGAGCAACAATGCTAGTGAGGGAATCGATTCTGTGGTGCACGGCGTTGGAGGCTAGGACAGATGATTTTCGTTCACGTGCAATTTTCATGGCTGGAATTTCAAGATTAGCATTTTGGGATAGAGGATGGAGACATGGCGGAATATGTTACTCACTCGCCCTGTAGAGCCATTCCTTAACCACGATGGAACCTGCGGCTAGCCAGGCAGCATTGAGATTGGGAATGGTATGGCCCCCATGGCTATGGCTGTGGCTGAGAAAAGAGAATAGTCCGTGCGAGTGTTCAGCATGTTCGTGGGCGTGTGCTGCCGTTTCGAGAAAGAATTGAGTGTACAAAGCATCAAGCCCATTCAGACCTATACCCAGGCCGCCGAACAAAAGCAAGCCACTGACGCCGAGCGCACCCAAACCCTCGATCTTGCCAAATCCACTTGGAAAGCGATCAGTCGCAGGTTTCAGAGACCATGAGATGGTAGCCAAGGTCATAAAGTCGGAAACCAGGTCGGTCAGGGCGTGGAAGCCGTCAGCCACTAATGCTTGCGAATGGAAGACATAGCCTCCAACTCCCTTTCCTATGGCCATACCCAAATTGACAAAGAGCCCAATCCTCGTGATCTTGACGCCAGCGTCATTTCTGTTTCTTGAGGTCAGGTATGTATTGTCATGACTGTGTCCATGTCCATGCCCGTGACCATGGGAGTGTCCGCTATGGCCGCGCGTTTGTGTCTGTGTCTGCGCGAGTGACATGGCGTTTCTAGACGCAAGTAATCGCGTGGTGGAGAGGACGAGAGGGGATCTTGATCTAAGCTGAAGCGTGGATAATGACCGAGAGGTAGACAGGCAAGTAGCCTGTTTGCAGAAACTCATATGCAGATGACTGGTAACATGTCTGGAACTGTGCTTGTGCAGACTGGCTATGCGAATGTGGTAATGGGACAAGTGTCGCGTTCCAGCGCGGATGGAATGCGTCAGTGGCATTTGGGGTTCGTTTCTTTGGGGGCTGACCGCTGACGAGTGGCTACCGATGCGCAGCCGCAGGTGCCAGGAACGAACGAGAACGAGGCCGAATTGGCAGGAACTCAGGGGAGCGCACAGGGGAACAAAAAAAAAGAATTTCGGACGCCGCACGACACGAGTCGTTCTAGTTAGGTGCACTGTTCAGTCGCACATTTTGGTTTAGCCAATGGTTTGTCGATGGTAGTATGTGGTTGAGTTGATCCACCAGGCTGATGTTGAATATTATTCACGAGAGGCACAGAGTGCATAGACAATTAAAATTATGGAGAACATGACTGATTCTCTGTGCATCATCACATCATCCAACTGAAGAACAGCAATTAACAATTCCATGGCTGCCGGGTTATACCTATGTAGGTATTCTTAGGTAAGACTTCAGGCAGCTCCAACCGCCAAAAGGGTGCCTGAGCGAGCTCCCAGGCGAGACTTTCTTGCACCCGACGGCCCCGGGACCACCGGGAGACTTCGGGGCAATGCCGAGACTTGAGGTTGATGCGAGGCGGGGACGATTTTCCCAAGGCTGACTGAGTGGTGACCATTTGACTCGGGGCAATCGCAACCACAACAGCAGGTCCTACATACTCATATACTATAGCACAAAACACAGGTGATATCTAGTCTCAGGTCATCAGCGTTCGCATTGATTCTTCCTCAACACCTTTGAATACAGGAGTGCTCCCTTACTCTTATACATAAGAATTCGAAAGTTCTCGTCTACCGTGTTCCTGAGCATCCTCTTCCTGATCGCGCCTTACTCAAGCTTCAATCGCTCCAGATCTTTAACAGCTTCCTCCAGTCTCTGCACTTCACTCTGCGAATCTACCAGCTTCTCTGCTTCCTTGGCTTGCGTCTCCTTGTTTGCCTTGGCCCAGCCTGCGCCGCTCATGATTTTCTTCTGCTTCTCCACCTTCGCCTTTGCATCTTCAATTCCCTTTAGTCGTTTCTTTAGTTCGGCATCGATGTCTATCCGGCCCACAATCTTAAGGTACACAGCAGCGTCTGCGTTGATGCTCTGGAGCGCACAGCCACCTGGGGGTGAGGATTCGGCACTGGGTGGAAGGACCTCGATCTCCCCTGCGTACTTGCCACCGAGTGATTTGATTGATGTCCGCTCTGCTGACGCCGTTTGAAACGCTGACTCGGAGTAGGTTTGGACGATGAGGTCGCCAGGCTCTTTGAAAGCGTACTGTGACAACAAACTCCGACCCCCGGCAGCCACATCCATGATAAATTCGTATTCCTCCGCTGCCTTGGGATTGTCAAGCGCTTCTGTGAATTCAGGGTATCTTGCAATCATAATGCTTTCCGTAGTATCACCCTGGCGACGTGGGAGCTTCTGCCATAAATGCTCCGTCAAGAATGGCATGAGCGGATGCATCAGCAAGAGGCCGCCTTCAAGTGCAGTATACAGTGTCTGCTGTGCAGAATGTCTCTCATCTTCGGGTGCTTCAGGGGTGAGAATGTATTTCGAATTCTCAATAAAAGTGTCGCAGAGCATAGTGAACCAGTACTGATATAGTGTACCAGCAACCACTGAGAACTCTCGTTTCTCCATCGCTTGATTGATCTCTTTTGTAGCCTGATTCAGTCGATGTAGAACCCACTTCTCTGCCAAAGACTTGGGCTTGTTGTCGATCGTCGTTGCATCTGCCGCAAAGTTGTCGCCCATTCTTCCTAAAGCGAAATTCGTGGCTTGGTAGATCTTGTTACAGAATCGACGTTTCGCTTCGATCTCTCGGATATCAAATGCAATGTCACCACCGCCAGTCGTGTAGTTCACCAATGTAAATCGAAGTGCATCGGCGCCACACTCCTCGATACCCTTCGGGAATGCACCCTTCTGGTACGCTTTTGCGCGATCAATCTCGGCCTCGTCCAGATTGCCCGTGTATAACGTTTTGTGAAGGTTTTCGAGAGTAATGCCACGAATAATATCGAGAGGATCAACAACGTTTCCTAAGGATTTTGACATCTTTCGCCCCTCAGCGTCTCGGATCAAAGAATGACAGTATACCTCAGTAAAGGGTACGTCACCAGTGAGCTTCAGTCCAAGCATAACCATTCGCGCCACCCAGAAGAACAAGATATCCCATCCGGTCTCCAAAACCTCCGTAGGATAGAGCGAGCGTAGGTCTGAAGTCTCTTTTGGCCAACCCAGCGTGGAAAAGGGCCATAGCCCACTTGAGAACCATGTGTCTAGAACATCCTCATCCCAATGCAAGGAGAACTTCTGGTTAGGAAACTTCTTTTCAGCTTTCGTGCGGGCTTCGTCTTCATCGTAAGCACAAACCCAGAACTTTCCATCTGCATCATCGCTTGTACCATCTTCCAACTGGATGAAATAGGCTGGTGCTCGATGACCCCACCACAGCTGTCGAGAGATGCACCAGTCCTGAATGTTTTGCATCCAATAATGGAATCGTTTTAGTTCAGATTCAGGCCTGATGAGAATCTTTCCTTCACGGACAGCCTTGTCAGCCTCCTCGGCCATTTCCGTCATTTTCATCCACCACTGGGGCTTGAGCACTGGTTCAACCACGTCTTTACTTCTCTGACACATTGGAATCGTCATTGGGTTATCTTCCTGCTTCGTATAGAGGCCAAGTTCCTTTAGAGCGCTGATCACTTCGTATCGAACGTCGAATCTCTTGTGGCCCTCGTAAGGACCAGCATTGGCGTTCATTAGACCATCATCGGTAAGAATATTGACAAACTCAAGTTTATGCTTCTTGCCCTTGGTGAAATCGTTAGGATCATGGGCAGGTGTGATCTTTACAGCGCCCGTACCAAACTCCTGTTCAACCTCCTCATCTGCAAAGATGATGATCTTTCGATTTGGGAGGAAAGGATGAATGGCGTATTTGCCGACAAGGTGCTGATATCGCTTATCGTCCGGATGTACAGCAATACCTGTATCGCCCAACATGGTTTCCGGTCGAGTTGTTGCGATCTCGATGAATTCATGGTTCTTGAACCGGTCTGGGGAAGTGGAATTCTTGTGCGAGTCATCGCCATTGCTAATGGGATATTTGAAGTAGGTGAGCACTCCGAACTCGACCATCTTGTCATAACCGGGCACTTTCAGCTTGGTTCGACCCTTCAACTCCTTGTTATCGACCTCCAGATTGGACAGAGAGGTGCTAAGGGCCGAGCACCAGTTTACGAGGCGGTTAGCTCGGTAGATAGTGCCTTCCTCGTACAACTCGATAAAGGATTTCCGTACAGCAAGAGAAAGATTCTCATCCATGGTAAAAGCTTCCCGGCTCCAGTCCATGGAACCACCCAGTCGTTTCAGCTGATTGGTTATATTGCCATGGTATTTCTCTTTCCACTCCCAGATCTTCTCGAGTAGCGCAGGGCGACCAAGATCATGTCTGGTCTTGCCTTCAGTCTTGTAGATCATCTTTTCTACCACAGTCTGGGTCGCAATACCAGCATGATCACAGCCAGGGATCCAAGCGGTTGTCTTACCCTTCATTCTCGCATGGCGAATCATTGCGTCTTGTAGCGCATTGGTCAAGGCATGACCCATGTGTAGGGAGCCTGTGACATTAGGAGGTGGAATGGGAATGACAAATTTGCCTTCCGGCTTAATCTTGCCATCCTTGGTGAATTGAGGTTTGAAGTATCCTCTGCTCTCCCACCATTCATACCTGTCCGCTTCGATCTTTTGAGGTTCATACGCATCCACAGCAGCAGGCTTCCTGACCTTCTTCTCTTTGGCATCTTTGGGTGCAGCGGCTGGTGCAGCTTGCTTCTTGGACTGCTTTTCTTGGAATTTGGCGAGCTTCTCGGCTTTCTTGCGCTCCCTTTCAACTATAAATCCCAAAATGATTAGAAATCTTGCAACTCATAGACCAAATTCATGTATGGGACAACGAGGTATGGTCTCTTGAGCGATTTGACGTCGTATAGCTAGAAGACAGAGCCCCTTGGAGTATACAGCGTACGTTCCCAGTCATAACACCATGAGATTTGGCGCTCCGGTACTTGTTCTCGAACGGGTCATGTTCGCAGGGTAATGCAATGGTGACCAAGCGAGCAGAGTTAAACACAGGATATAGCGGAGTCAATGCGACTTCTCAATGGTGTCTTGCGTACTTTCTTTGGCGGTTTTCTCCTTCCCAGCTTCTCCTACCACAGTCTGACCCTTATCATTACCCTGCAAATCCTTACCGGGCACATTTTGACCTAGAGAATCTGCTTTGGCTGCATTTTGTAGTGCGGAGGTGGTTTTAGAAGACACAGGTGGAGGAGGCCCAGATGGAGAGCCAGTGGGCTCACCAGCTGTGGAAATAGTCAGTATCTGCACCGCAGATATGAGGATTGGAACCAAACCCACTGATGTTGTGAGAGGCGGCGTTCAAGGCCATATTGAATCGAGGTAGCCGTCTCCAAAGAGGAGGGCGCAACAAGAATGGCCTGACAAGTATTTTTGCTAGACAGGCCTTGCGGCAGGGTCAAAGATTTTTCCTTGATTACGAGAAGTGCAGAAGGGAAATAATAATGTGAGACAGGAGAACCAGCTACAGAATCGTGAAGGGTGAGTCACGGTTCGAGAACGACAGGAGACTCATCAAGCAACAGTTTAGCGAAGTCTGGGGTAGAATATTATGAGTCCCAGGCTCTGAAGGGCCTGGTAAGTGGCAGGAAGAGGCACACCTCTCGCCGCTTTTGCTGTGTGCTTTATGCCCCCTCTGTGCCAAGACACCCGAAACTGCAATCTACGTCCACTGGCAGTTCATCATTGCTTTCTCGAAGCATCACAGGACATTTAGATTATTACATTAGAGGTGCTTTTGCTGGAGCTTGACAAAAGTCGAATCAGTTGAGGATCTTTGTAGAAATGAGTCGAGCTTTCTTTGCAATAATAAGGGCCCCTCTATCCTGATTTACCCCCTCCCTCCTGGTTAGGACGCCGATAAGACTGCCCCTGCCTGTCGAAACGCCGTCCGCACTTCCTCCGCCCATTGCTTTCCAGGCTTCTCATCATCGTCGTCGTCATCAACATAATTACTTCCCAGCGGTGATACTGACACTTAGGCTCTCGACTGTCGCTAGGGGTCTTCGGGACTGTATGTGTTGCCATGAATCATCACCTGTGTCAGATCGGGTCCCTTGCCATAGCGACATTGTAGCTGTTCTTAGTGTTGCATTTATTCTATGTCTGGAGGACACGAATGTTCAAAAAAACACCAGCCTGTGATTCTTTGGTTCATGAGACGTGGTTCTGCGTGCTTTGTTGCTGTGCGGCTGTTCTGACTGGTGCGAAGTATGCATGCGCCATCGCTTCCTGTGCCGTAAGGCGCTCCTGTAGAACGTATCAGTAGGGGAACAACTGGAGAGAACAAATCCGCGGGGTAATCCATACCTGGTGGTCGTATCGGAGCAGCTTGTCGAGGAAGTCAATGGCTTCAGGAGTGACAAAGCGTTGATTGTCAGCATTGACGAAGCTTTGCCAAGGCTTCTTTGGAAATCTACTAAGTATATCGTCGTATTGAGCGTCGAGTTCGATATCGTATCGATCCAGGTACTCAAAGAGTTCGTCGGTGCCGAGGACTTTTGCAATTTTGACCAGCTGATCTGAATTGCTTTGCCCGTGGAAGAATGGCTCTTTTCTAAAGATCATAGAAGCAAACATGGCGCCTAGGGACCACATGTCCAGAGAATAGTCGTACTCTTGATAATCAACTAGTAGCTCTGGGCCCTTGAAATAACGTGATGCCACCCGTACGTTGTATTCGGTACCTTGGTGGTAAAATTCGGCAAGACCCCAATCAATGAGTCGCAGCTACAAATCGTCAGCATTGATAGGAATGGGGACGGGACATGGTGAGAAATGTACCTTTCGCTTGGCGTGATCGATCATGACATTGTGGGGCTTGACATCGCGATGCATGATACCTTTACTGTGACAGAAATCCAGAGCCTTGAGTAGCTCGTTGATGTAGAATCTCACGTCATAGTCGACGAAACGTGGATAAAGGGTGCGGAAGTCTGTGTTATCGACATTCTCAAAGATCAAGCTGGGTGTCTTGCTCTGGCTGTCGCGCACCACATCGAGCAATGCTACAATATTGGGGCCACCAGACAGGTTCTGTAGGATCTTGATCTCACGTTTGATCTTTTTCTTCTTGACAGGTTTGAGGACTTTGATGACACATTTCTGGTAATTGGCGACGTTGATGCCTTCGAAAACTTCCGAGTATTTGCCCCGCCCTATCCATTTTTGTTAAGACATATCCCGTTCTTCCGTTCCTCTGGCCATTGAACCTACCAATCTTCCTCACAATTTCGTAGTTCTCAAGTACGCCCCACGAAATGGCCACAGAGTCGTAATCCCAGTATGACCGGGGCATGTTTGCGTTGACATCGGCATAGACTCGCGCCATTGCGACGGACAGGTGCAACGAGGCTAATAGTTGGAAGTTCCAATATCATGCGCTAGTGTGATGCCTGCGTTGGAGGGAAGGCTGCGCACTGGGGGCGTTTGAAGGAGGGGATGGGAGAACCCTGGGCGCAGGGCTGCAGCGAGACCCGCAAAATGTGCGGCTCAGCTGTGATGAGTACTCAGATACTTTGGGGGGATATGGGGTAGGAAGAAATAGAAAACAGGTGCTTGCTAAGGCTGGAAATGTGGTATTAAAGAGGTAAATTCGAAGTGGATGTGGTGGGTGGTGGTGGTTGCGGATGTGGTAGAGGCAGGGTGTGGTGCCAGCAGTGGGCAGTCGGCGGTGCGTCGGCCATGCGTCAAAGCGGCGATATATTATTCACCAACCGGATATCCTTTCCTTGCCGCCCTTGTTCCAAAAAAATATAGTGGTGACTTGTGGATCAGGCACGACCAACTTGAAGTTTACTCTGCCAAAGCAGAAGGTAACCATGAGTGTGGCCAGATAGGCATTTGCAGCCCGCTTTTATTAGAACACGAGTATATGCACCATGCTCTCGTTGCCCATCCCACTAGCGGCGGCTCTCGACGTTGTCACCCAATTCTATCAACATGCCCTTCCATGACCTTAATGTTCCCTATACCTCCAACCACACGGACCTATCCAACACTCTCGCCTTTCACGCTGAACTTGGCTATAGTGTGGTCGCCCTTTCCCTCTCCGTGACAGCGAAGCTACCCTCACAGCCGCAACTCATCCCCCTCTCGCAACTCACAGTTCCCAAGCCCATCACCAGGATCCTCACCCGCCTGACCATTACCATCTCAGATGCAACACAAAACCACCGCCTGACGTCTTTCCAACCACACTACGATCTCCTTGCTTTGCGGCCCACTACTGAGAAAGCCCTTCAACTATGCTGTAACAGTCTCGAGTGCGATATCATCTCCCTCGATTTCAGCCAGCGCTTTCCCTTCATCTTGAAATTCAAGACTGTGGCTTCGGCATTACAGCGCGGCGTTAGGCTCGAAATTTGCTATTCACCCGGAATCTCGCCGTCTTCCTCTTCTGGCGGGAGCAGTAGCAATGATGCGCGCAGGAATCTGATTGCCAATGCAGGGTCTTTGATCCGCGCAACGCGTGGTAGAGGGATTATCCTGAGCAGTGAAGCAAAGAATGCCCTGGGTGTGCGTGGGCCATACGATGTCATGAATCTCGCCCAGGTCTGGGGCCTAGGCCAAGAGCGAGGGAAAGAGGGTTTGTGCGAAGAAGCTGGCAAGGTAGTGAGATTGGCCGGGATGAAGCGAACGAGTTTCCGAGGCGTCGTCGATGTCATTGATGGGGGTGGCGTTGGTGATGGGGGAGCCACGTCGGCACCAGCTGCGCCCAAGAGCCTCTCAACGAATTCGGTCGGACAACCCGTCGTAGCATCCCGACAGAAGGAGAAGTGCATTGTCCCGGCCCCCTCAGAAGCGAATGGCACGAAACGAAAGGCATCAAATACTTCCCTAAACGGCCAAACCACCACCATTTCTACCTCATTTACAGAGGAGGCTCAAACTCTATCCAAGCGTGAGCAAAAGCGACGCGCGAAAAAAGCGAGGATGGAAGGGAAAGTGCAGGAGAAATTACCATCCGGCAGTTGACCTAGTTTTCTGTGGGTATATCTCTCCGTTGAGCAACTTCTCCACAGGAATAGAAGTCCAACATCTCAGGAAGTATCCATCGATATCCTTCCTACCTCGAAAGTATTGCGTGTACCACCTGCTAGTGCCGCAATGAAACGCTCTAAGTCCCTAGAGTCCTACTCGTCAGCTCAACAGCCTTGGAGACGAACTACTGTCCGTAGAGCCAGGACAGAAATATCAAGCAAAACAGTTTAAAAAAGCATTCTGAAGAAAAGGAAGCGAGAAAGTTTTGTGGAAAAGGTAGCAGGCTCAGGGGGAACCGCCCGACGTCACATTGCGAAGTCTCGCTGTCTGTCTCTATAAAACTACAGTTATAACACACTAAACATCCCCTTCAAAAGAAAACCCCCCATATCGTACTCGTGCACATACACATTTCCGTTGGGTAGGTTCCTTTTTTTCTCTCCTCCAACAATAATTAGAGACAAGACAATAGACAATTCACCAGTCATCAAGGGCCTTACGTATTTTGGTGTGATAACATCCCTCTCTTCCCCGAGAATTAGTCCTGCATTGTGTTTTGGGTTTTGTTGTTGTGTGTGTATGGTGGGTGCAAGGCTTTCCTTCCCCGAAGTGTCTGAAAGAGCAAGTTCCTTCACTTTCTTGGGTGGGCTTGTAGCGGCGCAAAGCACACGCACGCAGGTAAAAACCAGTCTCGACTCTCGCCAGCTTCCGACTTTGAGTTCGTCGTCGTCTCGGTTGTTTTCTTTGCTCTCCTATCATTGTCATCTAGGCTAGCCGGCTTTTTCTGGTCGTCTTCGTCTTTTTCCCTGCGTGTCGGCACAGGAATGTCGCATATAAAAATTGGGGGGGAATCAGCTTCTTCTTCGTCCGCTCGTGCTGTGTTCAAGGGGTTGGGTATTGTTCCCTCTCTTCTAAAAATAATCCAAAAGGCGTTTTTAAAATCGAAAATAAACGCTCTATAAAGTGGTCGTCGTCCAAAAAGGCTTCTTATAAAAGGTCCTTCACAGGGGCCCGCCGCAATTACCAGAATCCGGGGGACGGAGGAAGATGAGTCCATTGTAATCGACTGGCATGGGTCCAACAAGGCGTTAACTTGGGTATCATTTTTGGGTGGCTCAATACTGCAACAATGTGAAAATGATGGGGTAGGCAACGATGCCTTCCCACTGGGAAAGAGGGAAGGGTCAATGGCGACGGTTTTTATATATCAAAAATTCAACAAAGTCGGTTTGCGCTCACTGGCCAATACCTAGGGTATGAGAGCCTGCGAGAGCAGTCAGTGTTGCAGGATCCAAGGGCTTAAATGATCCGACTGGAAATCCGCCTGCGGTCGCAGCAGCAGATGGCAATGACTCTTCCGGCTTGTCCCCCGAACCTATTGGGAGTAGTCCGGGTGCTGGGGTCGCTAGAGCGGCGGCTGTGGCAAGAGATGAAGTAGAACTGGTGGTCGTTGATGATGCTGTAGTAGTTGAAGCTGCTGGTGGAGGTCCTGCAGGCCGAGGGGGCTCGGCTCCTGCAGGTGGAGGACCAGGCGGTGAAACAAGAGTGGCGGTTGTAGTGCTTGGTGATGAGGAGCTCGAAGTCGTAGATGACGCCGCCTTTGTGGATGAGCTGCTGATGGGTGCTGGCGGCGCCACTGGTCTATTGGGTGGAGCCCCGGTTTCATTTGGCTGCGCGTTGTTAGAAGAAGAAACGCTGCTAGGACCAAAGATCATCGTACCAGTTGAACCTGAGATAAAAATGTTAGCGAAAGCTTTCAAAGATCCATCTATTCAGAGGCGGACTTACTCAGGGCAGCGCCTGGAGGACCACCAGCTGGGGGAGCGGGAGCACCAGTAGGTGCTGGTGGCGGGGAGGCCACGGTGACTCCAGTCTTCAAAGCATCAGCGGCTGGGATCGAAGATCGACCAGGCTGGATGGCGCCTGTGAACATAGGAGCATTTCCCATGGGCCAAGGCCATTGTCCTCCCGCTGGAGGTGGGCTGCCACCTCCGCACCAACATCCGGGGGGAGCGTTCTGCCACTGGGTGACAACAGCAGTCGCGACCGATGTGCATGGTGCAGCAGCAGTAACGGTCGTCTAGAAAGCGAAAATGTCAGTTGAAGTTCTCCAGTGACCTACAAGACCGGAGCTCGATGATCGCTTACCACCTGAGTTGCGGTGACTGTTTGCTTGCCGCCGTCCTTCATGCTGGTGACGGTGATCTTTTCTCCCTCCTTGGTCCATGTGACGGTGACTGTAACGGGCTTCTCGATTTGTTGGGTGATCGTCGTGGGCTCGCAGACAGGAGCTGGAGGTGGAGCAACGTGACTCGGTTGCCAATCTTGCCATTGAGTCGTCTGATACTGGTCTTTGCCCTGACCATAATCACCGCCCCAACCACCTGGTGGACCCCCTTGACCTGGACCCCCTTGACCTCCCCATTGACCTTGACCTCCACCTTGGCCACCGTAGCCGTCAGCCATAACCTATCAACAAGTCAGTTGACATATCCAAATGTTGGGGACTTCTGAGAAGTCATACTTGCGCCAGGCAAGCTGCCAGAAGTGAAACAGTGAAAAATGAGCGGATTGCCGGCATCTTGACTGTTGGAATTGAGAATGATAAATTTAGATATTTGGTTTTCTTGGGGTTTGTTTTAGAAAAGGAGCGGAAAGGAAAAATTAGTTGATGACCTGCAACAAGAACGAATGACTCGAGGTGTGGATGAACAGAGAGATGGGAAATGGAACGAGGATAGCGAACGGTTGCGTGTCTAAATGTACATTTTGAAAACTTCCAAGAAATAAGGGATTCATTTCATGCAAGATTGAAAGGAGGAAGTTCCTTTCGGCGTGGTCGACATCCGGACAGCGGGCTCAGACAACGAGTGCACAGAAGCGACAAGCCTTGTAAGCGACAAGATGGCGCGGAGGTGAGGGTGTTCACAGCACGCAGGGTCCCCATTGGCCGGAAGGGTCATCTCAAACGCGACATGCGACGCAAACCACTTCATCCGAGTCTCAAGGTTAAGTGCTTGGAGGCTGGGTAGTATCAAAATGAGGCCAACTGTGCCAGACGTGCTTGCTGAGACGGAGGGTGTTTCATAGTCGGGAAAAGTTGAGCCCCGATGTGGGGCAAAAGGGAGGAGCCAAAAGATCGAGATAGGAGACTGCTTCCAAGCATCCCGCCCTCTACCCTTGCAGAGTCGATCTTGGCGCCTGCTAAGCGAAAGAGATCTTGCCTTTTAATGTGATTCGATCCAGGGCTTTTTCTGGACTTGGTGATTGCGAAATGTGGCTTTTGCAGCGCGATGGAACATTGACTACCAACATCCTAAAAGGGGCTGATGCTCCGCTCTTGGCATTCCTGACCGTTGGCGTAGTCAGTGCCAAGACTGATAAGGCTGCCCCTGGAGGGATAAGGCTCGCATACAAACCACAGCGACCTAGACCCAACTTGTAGCCGTCCCACGACAAGAATGCCATCAGGGGAAGCGAGCAGCCCTCGACTCAGCTTCAGACCCCCGCCAATGCACCACTGATCACATTTATGGATCGCGCTGCCAAGATGGAGACCATCTCGTAACTTCGTAAGATGCCCTCGTCTCTCCCGTCCTGCAGATCGAAATCGAGATTTCAACCTGAGTATGTATCTGCCCAGAGTTTCAATGCAGAGAATACCGAGGTTTCCATCGCCCACGTGCTGACCGATTGTTCTCGGCCCACGTTTCACGTCGGCCACATTCTTCCAAGTACCGACATTTGTTTGGGAGATCTGCAGGTCTGGATCTTGACAAATCTGGTTCCTGGCGATATGTAAATGTTTTCGAGTAATTAGGATTTTCCTGGTTAGGTATGTACGGAGTACTCGAAGTATGTGGGTTTTGTCTAGGTCATTCAACCGTCACTGCAAACACATGGCAAATTAGCAAGGCACGTCTCCATGCTCGTCAGTGGTATGTAGTAGTAGTAATACACTCAGGGCCAATGCCGTTCTCAGTTGCCAGCGTGCCACACTCAACATCGGAGCAGCCACAATGCACCTTTCCTACTTAGCCACGTCCAAGCCTTTGACTAGTTGCGTTACTTCTACGCCCTTCATTCGTGTTGTCACTTCCGAGACGAGATTTTCCATCTTGACCAACACGCCTTCCTTCTCCGGATGACCATCTGGAAGTCCCAACTCTTTGACCCTCACCTCCCCTCGGGCTTGCTCGTCCTCTCCGAGAATAACGGCGTATTTGGCACCATATTTCTCTGAGTTTTTGAACTGTAGTTGTGGCTTCGGTCGATCCTTCGCCGAGTATTCAACCTTGAGTCCAGCTCGCGCGAGGATTTGCTCAACGAGTAAGCGTTCGGCGCTCATACCACTGAAGTCTTTGCCTCCGAATGCCATGATATACACATCTGTGGCGGTTGAGGAGACATAGCTGAACTTCTTTCCCTGAGCCAACCGGGCCTTGGTGATGCTGAAAATGCGGTCTACACCAAAGCTGACGCCGACGCACTGCATGTCGGAACCGGGTAAGAAACGTTCTACTAGATTATCGTATCGTCCTCCAGCGGCAACCGATCCCACACCAACAGACGGGTCATCTGAGCGATCGTCGTCTTCGTTAAGCTCCTTCTTTGCCTTTTTGCCCTTGCCTTCACGTTGCACTTGCTGGGAATCACCACCATTCACCGTCGCTGGAGCTGATCCTTCAGTCACCACCTCGTAGATAATACCGGTGTAGTAATCGAGTCCACGTGCTAAGCAAAGGTCGAAAGAAATATCACGGTGTGCGCCCAAGACCTCGAGGATGCGCATTATCACCACCATTTCGTCGATACCTTGCTTTGCCTTCGCATTGGCCTGCAGCTCCTCATCCTTCTGTAAAGCCTCCAGAAGCTGCTTGCTGCCCTCCCATTTCTCACCTTTTCGTATGACGTATGTTCTAATCTTATCTGCCACTGCCTCGTCCAAGCCCTTGATCTCCACCATTTCTGTGCGGACCTTCTCCCATGGCGATTTATCCAGCTTGTCCACAGCACTGGATATTGCTCTGATTTTGTCCTCGGGAACTCCACACACCTCGAAGATGCCGTCTAGGATTTTTCGGTGATTGAGCTTGATCGTATAGTGGCCCTGCCACTCTAAAGCTTCAAACACTTCAACCACAATAGCCACAATCTTAGAGTCCCACATTGTGGAGGCTCCCGAGCCAGCAAAGTCAACATCGCATTGGTAGAACTCCCGCATCCTACCCTTGGCAATGGCAGGTTGGTCTCTTCTGTACACTTTTCCAATAGCGAAGCGCTTATACTCCCTCACCTCAGGGTGCATGGCTAGCCATCTGGCGAAGGGAACGGTCAGATCATATCGTAAGGACAAGAGCTCGCCGCCTTGGTCTGCGAGATCATATATCAATTTGGAATCTTCACCATACTTGCCCTTCAGGACATCGGCGAGCTCGAAAACAGGGGTATCAAGTTGTGTGGCATAACGGCTGAGCACAGTTCTTATTCGGTGGAAGATATCGTTGAGGAGTGTAGAATCTTGGTCAGACCAGTCTCTTGTGCCTTTGGGATTTTTCAGTGTATCCTTTCCTTTCTTCTCCTTGTCCTTCGCCATTTCAGCGATTGTAAAGGATCTGCAAGGGCTTCTGAGATAGCTATAGGGTGGGTTCCGGGGAATTCTGCTCGTAATCACGAAAAATCGAGAGCGGAAACACATATAGAGTGAAGTGGTGAGGGGGATTTCGAAATAAACAAGTCACCAAGGAACGCCGCATGTGAGCCCAAAAATAATGTGAGATGCGGTGCTGTCACTGGTTCAACTGGCAAGAGTCACTCCGATGTAGTCTTGGCACTGCGATGACTCAGGAGTCAGATTCGGCTAAATTTTGCTGAAAAAGGCCCCCTAACTACATACTGGTACGTAGGTATTCTTGATGCCACTCTGCCTATTCTTGTTCTCCTTGGTAAGAATAAGGGCAATTGCATAATAGAGTGAGAACAGGGATTTTATAGAGTAAGAACGGGGACTTTAGTTTAACACAGCATTGTACACTTTTTTCGCGGCCGTCTCGTCAGTAAACCATTACAGGTTCGTGGCCAGGCCCTCTACATAGCTACTTGGCATACAACCCAACCTTGTTACGTGCATCTCTTCTGTGGTCTTGCCCTATCTACCACGTCGTCGAGCCGGGAATGTGCCCTGGACTGTAGTTGCCTCTTTGCGGGCTGAAAGGACCGCCCATGGTGCCCGGGCTACCATTATTCTTGCCCCTGCTGCTGCCACTTCCCTTGCGTCCAGTCATCTCGTAATCGGTGCTCGTCGGCATTGGAGGAATTGGATCGGCATCCTCAAAGTCTGCAGAAAAGTTGCTGAGCCCGCCTATAGATCTGTTGGTATCAGATCTGGGTCTTCGCATGTCATTTGAAGGAAGAGTCTTAGCGTATGCGAGGAAAGGCGAGCTTTGCGCTTCGGGGATCACGGGGCTATTCGGAAAAGCCTGGAAACTGCCAAATGCATAAGGGCGTGCATGCTGGGGCTGGGGCTGGGGCTGAGGACGAGTACCCGGTAGTTCACCTTCGGGAGTCAAAGGACCACTATTGTTCAGTGTCATCTGTCGGTGTTGTTGTTCTTGCTTCTCGAGCATATCCAGTTCACGAAAGTTGGCTTCCCAACGCACCCGAGAATTGCGCAGCTCGTTCTCGATGAATCGGATTTGATTGGTCATCTCAGCCTCTCGCCTCTGCTGCTCGGTCTCCTGTGCGGAGGATTCAGCAGCTTTTCGTTCCTTTTCATTGAGACCTTGGACGTTCGCTTGGTTGATACGATCGTGTTGCTCAGTCAACTTGGTGTTGCGACCTGTCAAGCGTTCCTTTCGCGTCGTGATGTTCGTAAGCTCGTTTGTGACACATGAAGTCTCATTATCTGCCTCTGAACGCGCTTTTGTCAGAGCAGAATTGGCATCGGCAAGGGATTTCGCTTGCGATTCATAATCCTCTTTGCAAATAGAGTGATCCTCAGTCGCGTCATCGGGTGTGGCATCGATCGCAGCGGTAGCATCTGCAACGCCATCTTCGTTCTGTCGAGTGTTCCGCTCCAGTTGCAACAACTTCTGCCTTAGCTTCGTATCGTCCGTCGAGGCTTTGAGCCGAGTATTGAAGCTTTCGACATCCTTTTCAACTTTAGCCTGGTTCGTGCGATGTTGGCGCCGTGACTTCGTTTGACGATTACGGGCATCGCTAGCTTTGACTTCTGCAGTAGCGATCGAGTTTTTAAGCGTGGTAGTTGGTGAGGATGGTCGAGTGGATTGACGATTGGGAATTGGGGCCATAGATGTCGAAAGATCCTTGTCGAGCAGAATTGGAGTCTTGACCATGATTGAGGCGAACTCTTCATCGGTATCAGAGCTGATGAAGGTGCAAGTGTATGTACAGTTTGGAGCAAGGCCGGAAATAGCGCCTGACCACTGTGCGCCAGACATTTCCGAGGTCGAGGTGCTGTCCAAGATTTCCAAGGATACCGAATGCCATTTCGCTAAATTGATGCGAACGTAGAAGGGCCTGTTCTCTTTTGCTTGAGACAATAGATCATTTTGTTCTCCGAATGAAAGGTAAGTCGTTTCGAAATAGATGATTGATGGACGCACTTCAGTCACCCAGACAATGTCCTGATGCACGATTTCAAATGGACTGCTTTGATTGTTGGCTACAGTCGGAAGACCCTTGTTGTGTTCGACCTCCCTCAGCACATGGACTTTGGTGCTAGCCAGGGCTGCCCAAAATGGTTGCTTACTCCGGATATGGTTTGCATAACGCCGCCTCTTTTTCGCGCTGGTAACCTTTTCCTTCCCTTCCTTCAGGCCAGGGGTAGGTGGCTGCTGATAGTCGACTCCGGAAGAGATTCCAGCGGTAGTCGACCCATCTAGAGCCGAAGTATCAGACATAGACCCAGCCAAGGCTTCGGTATCTACTCGCTTCGACTTTGTATTGCCAATTGACGGGTTACTGCTTGATATCCTTCGGCGAACAATAGCCATGACAGCCTGGCTGATGATATGGACTGCAAAGAGGCTGCGAAGTTTAGATGGAGACCCAAGACTTTGACCAAAATCAGAATCGGACGGTAAATACTTGAGGTAGTCCGTTAGACCAACATGTGAAAGAAGATCCAGGGGTACCAAGTTCGAATATAGAAAACGACGAACACCTTTACTCCGGACTGCGTGCAGGAGGAGGATGGCTGCGAAGCAGGACGTAGTGACTCCTCCATTCTTCCCTGAATTCCCATTGCCTAGGGTGATTGCGATTTGTATCTGAGCAAGATCCAGAGCAAAATTTTGAGCCCAATTCCACAGGCAGATCCAAAGAGCGAATCCAATGACATCCACCGCCGCTATGGTGTGGACGCTTGGGGTGCCGGCTGCGCCTTGGAAAATGTCGAGAAGGGAAAACAGAGATACGGGAGCTCCGCCACCTGGCATCAGGGTCAGAGAAGCAAAGAGTGCTTGAACGATGGTGAGAATCATGGAAGGAAGGGCTAGAAGTACAATAAGCAAGGATATGGTATCGTAGGCAGGTCGGGACCTCAGGATGGTGTTGGCGAGCTGAAGAGCACTGACATCCTGACCGGATTTGGGTCTGGGGGAGATGACTTCGCCCCGTCGAGTGTGAAGCATCGTCGACGCTTGTGAATCCCACTTGATCTCCTTGTCCTGACCTTTCAGTTCATTTGGGTCCGCCGTTCCGAGTCTATGGGATTGGCTAGCAGAGGACTGAGCAGTGTCTTGAACCGAGTGGGTTGTAACAGTAGATTTTTGATCGTTGGTCGAAGTGGTCAGGCCTGACTCGGGTCGATTTTGTTGAGGGACAGGCTCGGAGGGGACAGCGCCCTTTGCGGTGCCATTGAGATGACCATTCGACTTTTGCTTTGTGACACGTTTCCCGGGGCCTACAAGGCCGTTCTCATGGCGACTGTTATGCTGATGCTTTTTCCCCGCGAGGTTTCGCGGCATCTATGTGTGCGGAGAGCCGTTTGAGCTCGAACCCAGTCGGCTTGGTGACTCCTTGCAGGTCAGCAAGCCAACTGGACAAGTCGAGAATTGATCGAGACGGCGTGGAGCGATAAAATCAGGTGAGGGGATGTCGGGGGCCGAAAGGGATCGGTGTGGATGTAAAATGGTGGCCTAAATAACAATTGAGAATGCAGTCCGTAGAGGAAAAGTGGAAGAAGACAACAGGGCCAGAAGAATGGCGCAAAGGAAAGATGCCAAAGGGGACAAAAATATGCGAGGAGGCAAAGTGTGGTTGATGTGTAAGTTGAGATGTTAGTAGTCAGTAGTGGTTTAGTGTGAGGACACAAGATGCGAAAGACAAGATGCGATGTCAGTCGCACTGGCAGTTAGTTGTTCAGCACTGCACCTGCAGCAAGGCAAGTCGCGACAAAGGACCTACGAGTATTAGTTCTTAACCAAGGTTAGCAAGAACAAGTTTAGTGTGGGCAGGATTTAGCAGGCGCAATACCAAGCCTTAGGGCCTGAAAATTGTGCTCTACGAGTACTCCGTACAAGACCACATGTACGCTGGTACTGGCAGGGCTCAGGTAATCCCGAGGCGAGCAGGGGGGCCCCAACGGGCTCTGTGCCTAGCACCTACGATTAGGGCTTGGTCATGGGCATGGGTGTCCTTCGCCTTGCCTGGAAGTACGGGGCACGGGAGCATTGATATTGGCTCATGGGTGTCGGCTCGGGGGCTAGAAGGCTCCATGAAGCCCCCGCCATGGGCCTCTTCACCTCTGGCTTTCTCAGCTTGGTCGCCCATTGGCAGCCCATTACTCAGTTTCCGTCATTTAGCATCAGTGTTGCTAATTAATCACAACAACTTAACTTAGTATACTGGGCAGGTTGCAGCGTCATCGTCATCCTCAAGAGCCTCTTTACTTGTTCCACTCCAGCTGAAACTTGGATGCGGACAGCGGTCCCAGCTTCCACTATTCCGAGCTTTGTCCCATCCGAGCGCCACAACTGTATATTGAATGAAAAGGGACTTCAATGCCAATGGCAGAGCAAGAATGCCGCCACAGAACTTCGGTCGGCGAACTTGATCCGCCCTCGGGTGGCTCACTGGCTTGACACTGAACTTGAGTGCCTGTCAATTAAATAGTGATCGCACAGGCCCATTACGAGTCTGCCCATGGTGCCGAGTTGAGTTTTTGGACTTTCTGGCTGTCTGACCTTCTGATGCAACCAATCTCGGCCTGAAATCGCAATTGGACCAGTCCATTGCAGAAAAAACCTTGCCTGTCTTCGACTATCCAGATCCATGTTTTTTGTCCCTCCGCACAGGGCCACAGCATTGTAGCTTGCCTGCCCTATTCCGTTTCCAGACTGGCCGACCAGGATGATCGGCTTGCCTTCTACGGAGTACGAGGTATTAATTACTTAAAAGTGTGTGGCCGTGGGCGGCAATCATCCCGCCTTCAAGGTTCAAGAATATCAATCTCGACGAGAACGTGTAGGGAAACTGAATTTGACTTTGGGTCAGGGCTTGAAGACCTCCCGGGCCCTGGCTGGCCGGCTCCTAGGCTCTTTGACCTGCACCAGGCTCTTATACAAAGAGATGGGGGAATGCTGTCTGATTTCTGTTCGCAGTCTGCAGAACTTGCAGGTCGCCAACCGTGAAAAATTGCCAACCAAACGCCACCCCTTTTAGGCACTAGCAGCCTTGACGTGGTGCCTTGAGAGTTGGACAACCAAGCATTGAAGCAGCTAGCCATGACGCCTAGAGCGGTGATCCGCAGATGCAATTGAAGCATGCGAGAAGGTGAAATAACTGCACTGGCGCCCTAAGCATTTCTTAGCTGCAGCTTGGACAGCCCTTCACTGATACACCCCAGCCAACCGAGCCCCAAGACGTTTTGCAACCGCGCCTAAAGCTGCCCGATGATGTCGTCCCCCAGCTTCCAGCCTCCCAGTGGGTGGTCGTTTTCACCATTTCAAGTTGCCTCCATGTCTTGCATCCCTTCCGGCTTCAGGTCGCACAAGTCCTCTTCTCATTCCTAGTTTCGCACTACTCGTCGATCCCTTCCTCCAGTTTCCGTGGCCCCGCCTGAGTGCCAGCCGACTGTACGGAGTACAAGTTACCACAAAGGCAATGCGGAAGAGCAGCAGTCTTGACCTAATCTCCAATCCATTCCATCCATGCTCGTCTCAAAGCGGTTCTGCTAAATCCTGGCCCGGCTATCTCAGTGCTTGACCAACCTAGGCGGCGATGTTGGAAACATATCACCCCAAGCTAATCCTGCACATCATTTTCAGGCTCGCATCAAAAAGGCTTCAAGGTTGCCACATCGCCTGCTGAGTCCAGCTACCTAAGCACCCACAGAGGTACCTAGTTTGCAGGCAGAATCGTGGAGAAATAGGCTGGTCCATGCAGGCAATCGCTGTCAGCAATGGGTTCATGCTTACTTTACTTCCTCGATCACTCTTTGGTGCCTCAGTTGGGACTAATCATTCATGCACTCACCAGCCAGCACCCGAAACAACTGGTAAATCCCTGTTATCAACTTGTGTCTTACGACACTTTTGATATGGTTCTCAAAGTGCTGCACGGAGTCACTCCTCATCACACTATTATTTGCTCACCCCCACTAGCCTTTTGTTTGGTAGGTGACCCAGCTTTCATCTGTCACAGGTCTCCACCGCTCACTCCCAGCTTGTGAAAGGCTACACCGCAAGTTGATGGAAAGGAAATGAAAAAGTGAAAGCAGCGAAAAGCCGGTGTGTTCCGCTTCCAGTCGTCAAGACCAGGGGGTGGTCGTGTGAGCCACTGAGCCCGTTGGTGTTGTCCATTCACACAGGCTTGGCCTCTCCAGTTCGCAGCCGCGAATGATCTAGTGCGATAGCCCTGGGGGTCTAGCATACCAATCACAAACCACTTACTTTTTCTGTGCTCTCATTGCGAGAAGGGCGTTGATCAGGGAACAGGGGTGTGAAGTATCGGGTATTTCAGCAACACCCCTGATCCATGGCGGAATTCCAGGTTCTTTCATATCGACAATTGCGCTTTCCAGAGTGAGCGGCCGTTCCTCGGAGGCATGCCTATGACAGCGCAGGGAAGGGTTGTCGTTCATGGAGGCAGAGAGAGAGATGATCGACAAAGGATCGACGAGTCAAGCACCGAAGATAGAACCTGCCACTGTCTTGCACAGTTCAAGTTCTCCTTGGAATACTATAGTCGCCATTGAGATGCTTCCACTCTCCATCGTTGCACCCGAGAAACCCTAGCGGAGAACTCCGGCGACTTAGATTGTTGTAGTCTTTCGTCAAGGTTGATTGAATGGACGGAGATTTACTCGGCACCTCGGGTATGATACTATAGCACTACTATAGAGAACACTATATACCTAGGTAGAGTCAAGTGACACGTGAAAGCCCAGATTCGACTTCGCTCAACAGACTATAGTACTACTACACCTTGCTGCTCCAGACTAGTTACCAGCGTGAACTCAGCAGCACCCGCGTGAAATCGGAACAACTAATAACCCACGATTAGGAGGAGCCGTCCACTGCAAGCCGAGAAGCCAAGCTCTTTTTCGCTGCCCTAGTTGCTATCCCTAAATAAACAATTTGTTCCAATTGCTCAGGCAGATATCTACACAACAGCAATTTGAATGGTAGTACGGAGTACATCTCAAACCCTCGCCATCTCAAGACTGACGGGGTAGGCGCTTTCTATATGTGGGGGTTTCAACACAGTGCCAGTGCGGGGGAGCATCTGGTGTCACTCAAATCACTCCCCACGTGACCCCGCCCTCAGGCACCTTCTCACACAAACAGTGGCAGAAGCAGGTGCGTCGCTGTCTCTCACCAATACCGAGTACGGCACCAGAGAAGAGGGGCAGGAACTTCCCTACCTGGCACCTCGAACGCCACAACCTGTCGAGGCTGATCCCAAGCTCGTCACAGTCAGTCTTGCAATGTGTCTCGTATACGTAAGTCTTCATTGCTGTCCTCTTGATTCGTGTTAAATCCTCGCAAAGCTTGCGACTGGGGTAAAAATCATCCATTGCCAACAATCATGGCCAAACCCACCGTGCTTATAGTCGGCACCACCGACACTAAACTCGCAGAGATCGCATATTTACGCCTAAAAGTCCTAGAGGAAGGGGCTTGCTTGACCAAGGTCCTGGACGTGAGCCACACCCCATCCAAAGACCCTGCACTCGCCGAGCTTTCCGCCAAAGAGCTTATATCTCCGCTTCAAGGATACAGTTTGGAGCTCAAAACCCTTTCTCGCGGAGAGTACATTGAAAAGGCCATCGAGCTATGTCTCCCCGTCGTGCGAGACTTGGTCTCCAAATCCGAAATTCAAGGCATCGTCTCTGCCGCTGGGAGTAGCGGCTCGTCACTCGCTACCGCTCTAATGAGAAGAGCATGTCCCATCGGATTTCCCAAGCTGATGGTCTCGACAATGGCAAGCGGAGACATCAAGCACTACATTGAAGAAACAGACATCACGATGATGTATAGCGTGGTTGACATAGCCGGTATCAACTCCGTCCTCAGACGGATTTTGGCCAATGCCGCGGCAGGGATCTCTGCCATGACCAGCTCCTACGCAAAGGCTATGGTAGACCCTTCCATCCAAGGTACAAAAGGCAAACGCATTGCTATTACTATGTTTGGCAACACAACCGCGTGTGTGGACCAGATCCGACAGATTTTGACATCGACACCGCATGATGTCTCCGACTATGAAATCTATGTCTTCCACGCCACTGGAGCCGGAGGCCGAGCCATGGAAAGACTCATTGAAGAAGGCCAAATTGACGCCGTCATAGACTTGACAACAACCGAAATTGCCGATGAGTTGTTCGGAGGGGTCTTAACGGCAGGACCAGACCGACTCGAGATCGCCGCAAAGAAAGGCATCCCGATGATTGTCTCGGTCGGGGCATGTGACATGGTCAACTTCGGCCCAAGGGACACGGTACCCGAAAAGTACAACGACCGAACGCTCCTCGTCCACAACCCAGCCGTCACACTCATGCGCACGACCCCCCAGGAGAACAAGGAAATCGGCCAATTCATATCATCCAAACTAACGAAGCACGCCAAAGAGCCCACCTCGATCCGCGTCCTCCTCCCACTGGGTGGAATCAGCGCCGTCGATGCACCGAACAAGCCATTCCACAACCCAGATGCCGACGAAGCACTGTTCCAGAGCATCGAAGCAGGTCTGGAAGGTACGAGCATAGATGTCGAAAAACACCATCTCCACATCAACGATGAGCTCTTCGCCGGACATTTAGCAAGCGCGATATTGGAGGTCATGGGTGTTACGCCCCGTAACTACAGGCTGGCCAATGCCAGGAGGCGCAAATGGAGTTTCGACCATGGTGCAAGTGTTATGCTCGCACGGCGCCCCAGCCAGTTGGACGAGCAGCATCCTGCTACAAATTTCAGTGTTTTCTAAACAGCTTCTGTGTGTTTTTCAGGGGAAACCTGCATTTTTCTAGCATTCAGTCCTTCTTTTTGCGAGGTAAGTGCAGGATCTCAGGGGACAACCAGGCTGGCTTGAGGTTGAAGACGTCCCTGGGAATCCTTGGTGGAGTGGCCCGTCGTTATTTCTGGCTAGGCTCTGGCGCGTGTTGTACACTTGTCTCAACGACATTTATTTCCACTTGAGTAATGAATGGACTCAATCAGCACGCCCGAGTCATTGGCTATTGGCCATTTATTGATGTGTGGAACATTTGGTTATATG
>Ga0105239_10000453_pt1 | contig 59783 bp, 57 predicted proteins | sample KBSC44metaG_FD_92761 | JGI IMG/M metagenome (GOLD analysis project Ga0105239, IMG submission 92761) | Corn rhizosphere microbial communities from Kellogg Biological Station, Michigan, USA - KBS C4-4 metaG | ecosystem: Host-associated > Plants > Roots > Rhizosphere > Soil | place: Michigan, USA...
AGGGGGGGAGAGGGGGGGGGGGGGGGGGGGGGGGGGGGGGGGGGGGGGGGGGGGGGGGGTGGATAGCAAGCAAGATTTCGCATCCGTCTCCGACGGATTGTTTTGGTAGAAGCGTCAGAACATAACAAAATAGTGTCAAGGATGGAAATAGGAACGGTGAGATTAGCACTTCTTCCATGACGATCTACACCGCAAGAACAACTAAGGCCAAAGACGATAATAATTGCAATTAAGAACATTAGTTAAGGTGTTGAGAAAGGAAAAATGACACCAACCAGTCTGTGCCGAGACCTGACAGACAACTTACAAGCGAATGAGCCTAGAGGACCCCGGTTCTCGCTGTGTGGCGAATTTGCCCCGTAAAAACCAATATCCCGCTGTTTGTAGGGCGAACAGTCTGAACTCCGAACCGATTGATTTGAGGGTCTTGTTGTCAGTTCCCCAGTACAATGGGGAAACCCAAAAATTCCCATCCCTTTAACTCACCGAGAAACCTCCATTGTTATGCCATTCGGATTGAGACTTGAGACAAAACTTCTGCAAAAGAGCAAGAAAATGTGTGGATGAAGAGCATATGTCAGCCGTTTCCCCATAAATGAGAAGACTTAGCTGAGTTTTGATTCTGCCGAGGACTGATCGAGGGTTGAGAACAAAATGTTTCTTGGGGCCGTTCTGTTGAAGGTTCCAAATGGAGATGGCGAAATGAGTTGACCGAATGAAATTCTCTGGTGTAAATTTACACCACCACTGTCTTCTGTGCAGGTGTGAATGCGTACCTTGGCAACAAAGCCATCTTTTCTTCAGGGCTTATTTCATTGTCAGAATAGACCAACCTGGTTGATTTTGGTTTCTCCTGGTCCTTCTTTGCACCCTGCTCACCCTTCTCTTCGGTGACATCGTCTTTGCGAGGCAGTGAACTAGCAGTTTGAGCTGGTGGTGCGGTGGCGGTGGCTGCATCCACATCAGCCTGCTTGGATGCAGATGAAATCAAATCATCGATTGAAGATGCATTAGCTTCATCAATTGACTGACCTGGGGGTTGAACGTCTAGGGCAGGGTGCGCAACAGCGCTAGAATGAGCGTCCTGTGGGCGATGCTGTGGCATAGAATTATGATTTGAAGGAGCAGGAATCTGACCTTGATGCATTTGCTGGAATTGCATGGCATTTACTGCAGGTGCCCGGAAAACTGGTCTTTGCGGCAACCCTGGAGTATTCGGTAGACTTACACTGCCTGTACGAACAGGTGCTATGAAACTGCCATTAGTGGCAGGGGAGTGAGTATGTTGCGGTACATGGTTCTGTGGTTGCGGTTGCGGTTGCTGTAAGAAGCCGGGTGGAGGGATGGGAAGCCCATAGGGTGACTGTGGGGGACCGGCTGGTGGTGGGAAGGATTGCCCTGGTACAGGGTATGGTGGTTGATTCTGGTATGGAGGAGGAGAAAAGCTTGGTTGAGGAGGATATGCAGTGGGATGCTGCTGTTGGAACGATGGCTGAGGAGGTTGAGCATACGGTTGTGGATAGCGCGTGGTTGATCCTGAAGTGAAGCCCGGCTGTCCAGGTGGAAGGCTAGGGGCCTGCCCATAAGCTCCTGGTATGGGCGGTGTCGAAGCATGTGGAAACGAGGGGGGCGCCTGGTAAGGGGGCGTCGCAGTTTGCGTCTGGCCAAAGGGGGGATGTGGATATGGTTGCTGGTAGCCAGGATATGAGGGAGAGGTAGCCTGATTGAGAGATGAGTATAAATCTAAATTGTAGCGAAGAAGCTGCAGACAACTTACCGTACTGTTCTGAGATTGTGTCTGGCTCAGTGTGGGTGGTGCAGGGGTGGAACTGCCAGAGTTCCCGGCGCTTCCCTGCTCAGCAGCAAGTTTCGCAGCTTTGTGCTCAGCAAGCCGCTTCTTCAGATCTGAGACATGCTCAAGTTTTGGTTTCTTATTGACATTACCGGCAGCACTGTTGGCCTGATTATTACCAGTGACGGCCTGACGCTCTGCTTGGGCTTGGTGGTAGGTAGTGAGGACTCGCTGCGCGTGTTGTTGAACGATGTCCTCAGGAATGCCTTCCATGCCGAAGATCTCAATGTCGAGTCCCGCGCGATTAGGAAGGGCATTGTCAACGGCAGTAAGATTCTCTTTGTGGACCTGGCTCATGTGGACACTCAGGCCTCCGGCGGTGTTCAACCGTCGAGCACATCTTTCACATTTGAAATGCTTTGCTTTCTGATGATTGATGAGGATTTTGAGATCATCAAAATCTCGTTCGCAGTAGTAACACCAGGGACGCGCAAGGATTTCCTCGACGTCTGGCTGCTGGCGCTTCTTCTTGGTCATTTTGGCGGCGGAAGGGGTAGCAGGAGACTGGAGGTAGTAGAGAATATGTAGTAGAGTTACAATTGCGCGATGGGGGATGAGAAAGGGGAAGGCGAAAACGGTGCGTACGACGCGGTGAAGAGGTTTATGAGTCTCGAAAAAGACTACAGTGAGGCTATCTTGATGATTGTGATGGACAGATGACCAAAGTTCAGTTGACTTGTGCGAGTTTGGATGGAATACGGAGCACGGAAAGTTGTTGAAGGGGTTGGAGGTTGCTCCTTGTGACTGGTGATTGCCAAGACCAACGGCCGCTGGAGGCCTGCAAGGAGGCCCCAGCCTATGGTGCGCTGGCAGGCACGAGCCTTTGCCTACCATGCCCTGGACTTGGGTGTGTTTGCTATTCAGCTTGACCTCCGCATGGAGTACAGAACTGATAACAAGCTCACAATAGAACAGAAATGTACACCCTAAAACTGCCCTCTTGGTGCTCGCCCGAGTGAAGGGCACCGAACTACAGAGTGGATAGTAGCCAGCCTCAGTGCATGTTCCGGTCCAAGCGCCAATCCTGAGTCGCACAGTCTCTTCCCACCCTCAACCACAGTTATTCACGTTTTTACTACCCATTCTAGTACATTGTACAGATTCAGACCTCTCATTTTCAACTAAGAGCACGAGGTACATTTTCTCAATATCTCCTATGAGAATGCCTCGAATATTTGACAGAACCAGTTCTTACCAGAACTAGCAAATCGTGACCGTAGACCGTTTACCTGTCCCGATTGATATCATGACAGAGCGCATACGGTCGTCACGTGTCGTTGGTCCAGTGCCTTGTCCAGAACGCCTCGCTCATGCACACAGACTTTCCTGATTATCCCAAAATTTCATGCCCTTTCGCGCTGACATCCAACAATTGACTCCATATCGCTAAAATTCGTGACTCCCAAGTTTGAATCCATGATTCCAATCCCGCCATTGATGTACAAGTTCTGCTCATCATTAGTAATCTGGCCTGTGACTAGCCACTTGCTCGTCTTGAGTTCCTCAACGATCTTCTCGTTGGTGCTGCGCCGTTCACAACGATGATTGAATCGCTTTCCTCTCGAATCAGGCTTGGTCGTCGTATTGGGCTGCCGCTGATATTATTCTCCGGTTTCCGAGGTCCTCGAACTTGCCCACGAGGTCTTTTATCTTTCTCAATGGCAACCTGAAACTCGTCATCTGTGATGTCGTCCTCATCACCCTTGTATGATTTGTTGCCTAAGGCCGCCTTTCTGTTGAGTCCTCCTCTTAGTCCTGTCCCTCGTTTCGTCTCCTGAGGCTCTGGAACAGCACCGGGAGCTGGACCGATGTCCGCTTCAGACACAGGCGTTGCAGAAGGTGTGGTCCGAGCGCTATCTGCTTGCGCGGTCCCTTTGGTTTGTGCTGATCGTCTGGGCTTTGGAGAGTCCTTCTGCTTTTGTTCTTCTTTTGCCTCGCCATCGGGGAGGTTCTTTTTGTTGCGTGGTCTTTTGTCTTGGTCGTTGACCTTCCAATATGCCCACTTCCGAAACATGCTGAAGCTTCGCACCGGATTGATACCGGTAATGATCTTGTGCTTCCATTCCTCGGCCTTCTTGGGGTCAGGATGCAACCATGAATGGGTCTGTTTGACACACTCCACCAACTCTTCATCTGTCCATTTCCGATTTTGGAGTTCAGTTGGGGAGTACTGCGTCCAATCAACTTTAGTCGGAGGGGGCTTCGAGATAGCCTGAGTTGGGATCGTATTGGCAGCGACTGACTCTCGCGCCTCTTTGGCCTCCTTGGCCTCCTTGGCCTCTCTTGCTTCCCTCGCTTTGGTGTGCTGATTTGGATGTTTGGGTCTATCCGGACCATTGAGCTTCCGACGTTTGCTGTTTGGTGTACCCTCTCTTCCATCGACCAAGGGTGTACTTTCCCGTTTTCGGCCAGGCGTGGATGCTAGAGATGGAGCTTCGGATACATCTCGTGTAGCTGGAACCTTCCTGCCATCATATCTAGTTCGTGTCAGGCGTTTGTCCACAGCTTTAGAAGGTGTATTGGCAGAAGCATCGGTTCCAGCCGATTGTGGCCTGGTCACCTCAGCATTCACGTCGCCATTTGCTTTGTTGTCGTTGTTGTTATATTTAATATTGTACTCGTCTTTGTGGGTCTGCTGTCTTGGGACTAGAGCTTTGCCGTTCTTGTAGACTGGAGTCCACCCATCAATATTGTTGGGATTTCGTGCCTTTGCGAGCATTGCCTTGTATTCCTTTTCCTTGGGCACAAATCCTCCTTGCTCGAAGGGCTCCTGGGCGAGGCGGACATCGTGCTTCTCGCGCTCGGTGACCTCATCAGCAGCCCTTAGTCCCGGGATCCCTGCTTGAAGCAGAGCGGGCTTGTTTGGCATGTACTTGTAGTTGTACAGTACCGCTTCCTTTTGCTCCTCAAAAACATCATGAGGTGGAAGCTGTTGAGGATTTTTGAATTTGGATTTACCCTTGATGCGATTGATTTGCCGCTCAAGGTCGAGGTATTCATCTTGAGCGGATTTTAGTGCAATCTGATTGTTAGAGCTAGCTGCGTATAGCTGCTGTCTGTTGAGATTGGATATGTTCATGAGAAAGCTTGAGGGTTCATTGAGTGGGAGAAACCCATCATCGTTGAGCTCTTTGGAGGTGTACAGGGCTGGGCGGGAAGTAGATTCAAACGCCGCCTGCCAAAGAGTATCGATTTCGGCAGCCATGAGGACAATCAACTTTCACACAATTGTTTGGGCTGAGAAATCAGTTGGTGCATCGAATTAAAGGATGATTTTGGATGATTTGTTTGGGGTTCAAGCCTGGGTGGTTTGAAAAGTTGGTTGTTGGAATGGACAAGGGTAAAAGGAGGAATGAGTAAGCCAAGGGTTGCACTTTGACAGCAACTGATTGTTGGTGAAAGCAAGCCTTGGTGCCGCAAAGACTGTCTATTCGACAATGACAAGAGCGTGAATATTGGAATTGTGATTGAATACAAAAGGCCGGCCAGTGGCAGAAAGAATGAATGAATGAATGGGAATGGTAGTCCAGAAAGGCGAGCTGGGTCTGGCATCAGCGACACTTCCAACTCTACTATTCCGGAGCGTTTTAGGCCATGGTTGCCCAATCAAAGCAGTGGCGTGAATGGTCTCCAACGCTAGCCTGTTTGGGATTCATTCTCTTGGCCCCCCGGGAAAATTTCCATCATATTAAGTTTGCTACGGTGGACTTTTACAAAATATAACTCAATGGCTCGCTATTAGTACCTATAGCTACCTTTGCTGTACCGACTGTCTGGCAAGGGCTTGAGATAAAAGACGTGATGCTTGGATGCTTGAACATTTTGTACTCAACGCCAAGATGAGATGTTTCACGGCGCTTTGAGGACGACTTGGGTGTTCGCAATGTATTGTATTCCATCATCTATGCAGGAAGCTATTCACAACATGGCTCAATATACCTTGCTACGTAGTGTGAGCCCGAGTAAAGAGAGGCCTTCTACCTAGATCCCTAAGGAGACACACCATAGGGGGTTCAGCAACCACCTCACTCGCTTCTTGTCGAGAATAATCCCCACTAACATCAGCGACCCATCCTTCCAGAGTTTGTATCACATCATCCAGCGGCTTCTTGGCCTCCTGCTGCTCGCTCCCTGAGTCTTGTCTTGGTCGCTTTCTTAGCCTCTTCAACCCAGCCGTCATAGCTACCATCCTTGACCTTGGCCATAACCACCCCTTTGAGCACTTCTCCTGTGAATCCAACGAAATTATGACGCCTGAGAGCATTCTCCCAGTCCCATTGCGCACGTTTCTTCTTTTGTCGAGCAAGGCCTTCATAATCCTGGAATTCCTGCGCTCTGACTCGGAGATCCTGGCAGACAGCCATCAGATTGAACCGAACTTCCCCTGGCGGGTATCTTTCCATCCGTCTCTGCAGGACTGGTATAATCTTTTCTGGAAACTCGTCGGCGGAACAATCGCCATGAGAAATTGGAAATGGTTGTAGCCCGTCCAACTCGTACAACTTTCCGTGATATGCAGTGTATCCAATGAAGTGGAATACATCCTCAGTACCTGCGTGGGGATCTCGTTGCGTCTCATCAGCGAAGGGGCTTGACCGTGCAAAGCTATTATGTGTTTCCCGAATCAGATCTGAGTTTGACAGAGATTCACCGCGCAGGCCCGCATCGAAACCAGTTGTGAAATCCTTGAATTCTTGTAATGATGGGCCAATGTCTATTGTCGCACGAGCGGCACCCGCGCCTGATGAGGCTTGGTTGGTGGACTTGTCGTTATTAAGCACCACGGAGAGGATTGCTTGCGTTCCGCAAGCATTTTGTATGGTTTGGGCGGCAAAGAAGAGACCATCCTCTTCAACCACCTCGGAGTCGTACGAGCCATCCTGTGGGGTGCCTTTGGATTCTGAGGAGGAGCCGATCCACTTGAAGAGGAAAATAACACCGTAAACTGGACTGCAAGGGAGACGAAATGTCAGCTTTGTAATACAAATCCACAGCGAGGGATGCCTAGGTAACTGCAAGGGAAGCGGGCTACGCACGACTGTCACGTTACCTCAAAGCGCGTATGGAGTCTGCATCCAGTGATATCAACTCTTCAAATTGTACACCTTTTACTCCCAATTGCTCAATAAGAGATGTGAAGACGCCCTACAATAAAGCAGATTTGTCAGTCTCCCTGCCTTCACACCAACAATCTCAAAGCAAGTTGCAGACCGTTGTACTCACTTCGTCTGACTCGATAGTGCTCCAGCCGCCACTGGAAGCATCCTCAGCCATGGCTTTGTATGGAAGGGGCTGATAGGCGGGGGTTGCTATTGAACGAGGTTGAGGCTGAGGTTGTTTTGTGCACTGGATTGAATACCGACGGCAGAACGGACGTAGTGAGCTCAACGGTGTATGTCCAAGAGCGAGTACTCAATGATCCTCTTGTCACGCTGTCTTGCAGTGTCGTGTGCAGCAATAGTGCAGTTTGTTGGTATGGGTGCCTGTGTAAGGACCCAGGAAGTTACAATTGTGTCAAAGTTCGCCAGTTGCCGATGCAGATCCATGGAATGACGTGCGGTGTCTGTGCCTGGCAGCACAAGTAGTTAAGTGAATAATTAGTGGCCAACCGATCCCTCCAGAGGCCCGGTCCTCACTTAAGCTTAGGCGTAACTTAGCTAGGCTTAGGCGCCCACTAACTACCCAGTGGACACCTTACCCGTGGTCTCCAAGCGCCCCGCTGTTTGCTCCCAGGCGACTGGCACTTTACTAGTTAGCACTCGTGTGGAGGAGCTCGCCAGACTTTAAATGTTCTACATGTGAACAATTGTTGAACGTCCGTAGCCTGGTAGTGACCGACTACCTAGAGAGGTATCGGGGTAGTTTGCACTGGCCTCAGAAACAGCTGAACGCTATCTCTCCGTCCTATGATCTTACTACTCAGGTGCGGCTCTTCCACGTCTCATCTTGGCAAATTCAGGCATTGAATGACGCCCAGTGGGTTTGAAGTCTAATATCGTTGGCTACACTGACTCATCCGGCTCTCTGTCTGGGTGACCAGCGGTAACATGACTAGAAATCTTGCTTGAAGTGTGTCATCATCATTCTGCTATGGGAATTCCAATATCAAAATCACACCGGGTCGTACAATGAACGACTTTTGACTCAAAAATCAACCCCTTCAGGGGAGACAGCTTGACACAAGTAACAAGATCTATGGCTTTTCTCTTGATATTCCATCACCCAAGGCCTAGGTGGAGTTATTAGGACTATGATTAGCACAGAATCATATTCGAATCTCAATGAACTGAAGAAGAGAAAGAGGAGGATGAGGCGGAGCCTTTCAATTCGTCAGAATGGTCTTCAGAATGCAGCAACACCGATGCGCAAGGGAATGGACGGTCTCCACGGACCACGACAGTCTCTTTTTCATCATAAAGACACATACATCACTGCAGTCTGTTGACCACGTATGCCGTTTCGAGCATGTCCCTATGGATCATATTCGGTGGACCTACTGCTTCGACAGTCTGGAAGATCACTCTCTTTCCGCCCTTTGCATCAAGCAGGAGGCCCTGTCTACACCGTGGCAGACTCGACAGCCCATGAAGATGGAAACGACATCAGGGATTGTTGGAATCCTAGGCCTTTTGGTCCACATCAACCACAAGTGGACGAATCTCCATGGCAGCAATTTGCTGACTACCTTTGCACAAATCGTCCGCCTCCAACATGGCCTGTGCCGGGACAGATGGGGCTGCTTCAATGGGCTCGGTCACGGACGAGAAGGCCTTGCACCAGACTTATCCTCCTAGTCGAAACGTCCTTCCACTTCGTCCATACTTCATGCCGTCAAGACAGAGGAGAGACCTTGCATCAAGCCGAGGCCATCATATTCGATATTCTTGGTAGGTAAGGTTGGAGCGGCCTAAATGATTCTATCACGCTTCATGATCATGTCACGGCAACCAATCCTGTGCCCTTGCGAATCAACTCGGAAGTGGTCGTGCAACTACATGGAAGGATGATGCCGCACGGCGATCTGACAAGGTAATTATTTGCGCAGCCGTATACGAAAAGGTCCATGTATCAAAGCGACCTCTCCCCTGTCGCTCCATCCAATCTAGGTATATTTCCTGGCCATAGTTTGTTTAATTCGAAGAGGCCGAGTCAGTTCTTGGTTACGAGGACTCCGTCCTCCCGTACAGACTTGCACATTTCCATCGGCGGGTGGCTTAGACCGCCAACATCCACCAAGGTAACCAATATGCTGTCCAAACGATCAGATGTTTGTGGCCCCTAGTCTGACCGCGATCTCGCCTTTCGGAACTCAGTTAGGACCATATATGCTCCTGAAACCCTAAAATGGCAGCGTGGCCTAGAATAAATGCCAAGAACGGAGTTTACCCTGACGAGGTGCCTCTCATTATCGATGAAAGGAGGTGCCCGATGTGACTGAAATCGGCATCTGCCTCGTATGATATTGACAAACTGCTCCCCTTCGGGCGAGCCACCAAGTTGCCGAGATCAAGGTGCACCTAGGCAGGCAAGGGACTATCATCCCTGGCCTTCCGCTCTATTCAGTAACCGTTTGCTTCACCGATCTATCCATGAATAGGTTCCCAAGCTTCGAACTAATATCCAGCATGGCCATCCTATACGGGGTGCATCCGAAGGTCATACGAGGTCGTCGGCATCACGGCGTCCTTTTGCCACGCATAAAAAAGTGCACTCTCTCTCCACGTGGGGAGATTAACTTCAGCCTTTTTCACCCAAACAACATTTGATTTATTTTCGGAACACGAGATCTAGCATCCCATCCTCATACAAAGTGACTCACCTGCCTATTCTCCTCGTTTACCCTCCCACCGCTCAGTCCTCCCGACTCTCCTTCTGCCTGCTGGAATCAGGTAAGCAATCACGCCTGCCAAGGCCGATGATGCTGCGCAGCAATGTAACAGAAACAGAAACGAACGATACAGGGAAGGCTCCGAGCGTCCATGCGGCCGCCGTGATGGTACCGCGTCCTCACTTGTGACAATCACCGACCTCTCATCGCTAACCTTAATTATAATAAATATTTAACCACTGTTCCTAAATTCTTAAACAGGACAAGCTCATCTGTGCAACCGAGTTCCCCAACGATCCCTCGTAAGTTCGTGACTTGTCCAGCCTCGGGATCTGCATGGGGGTTAAAAAACCTCCCATTGACAACACCCTGCCCTACCTTCAGGGTTGTGCTCGTGCTCGGATGCATGCACCTGTGTAGCAATCGCAGGCTCGCAACCAACCAGAAAAAAGAAACCCTCACCTCCAGGAAAAACATGCTAACTCAACATAGCATTTGAAATGGATCAAATTTGTCTAAAAATCCAGGGCCGAAAGGTCGCTTTCCCTTTTGCTAGTCAAAAGATATGTACTGTGGTTATTAGTTTACTTCGCCTGCAGCGACTCAACCTCTGTATCATCAGATCCACCCAAACATATCAACGCGCATCTGCATCGGCATCTGCATCGCCCTCGACCATGCAATAGTGCCAATCACTTACGAGTCGGTTGGATCCTCGGGCGCACTCCGGGGTCCAAAATGTATACGAGGCATAACTACGCAGTGCTAAGTTACTTCGCGACATATAGGAGATTCAGATTCTCATTTACCTCCATCCCGAGTACGAATACTCCAAAACGAAGGCACAAAAAACTTGTTGAAGCCGAGCAAAACCCCCCAGAATATTTGCCCCCCGCCCCCCCCCCCCGGCCCCCCAACTCAGAGGTATCGCCTACTAACTAGTTCACGAACTAATTAGGAGCCGACTCTCTTCCGAACAAGGCAAGCACATGCGCTGTCACTGGCACGGGGCCACCAAGGTGCTCCTCGCAGGTATGCACCTAAGTGACCTTGAGCCCTTACGGAGTACTCAACTCGGTATAGCAGGTACATGCCATCGCTGCTTTCTGCCCTTCCGGAAGGAAGAACCAAAAAGCGCCCCTTCGACAGTCAATCAGTAGAGCGCCTAATTCATCAATCGCCTTATTTTTTAATATAGCTTGATACGAAACGATACGGGGGGACTTTGCCCCACCTACAGTTAGAGATTAAGCAATGGCGAAAAGAGTACAGAAAGGAGTTTTTTTCGGTGGGGATCGCTTGCATATCTTGATACCCTGCACCTATGTCTGTATTGCATCCACTGTAGGTATATTGAGAGACTTAGAGAGGGAGGGAGTTGGGGCCAGAACACACAACGTTATTAGTAATAGGAGTAATAGCGGCAACAATAGAGCCTGTTATCGTAGAACTATGTAGCTGCCAGAGCCATGATTCCACAATTGCTTTTTTCCCTGCCTTGCCTTGGTGCAGAGTACCACCCCCGCTTGCTCGTTCGTTCATTCGTCCGTCCTTTCATCAAGCACTTGCATGGTTTTCGCAGATCATCAAATCCTACTCGTTCTTCAAAACTTGGGATTTGAACGAAAAGTGAGAAAAGTGAATCAGTCCCATACCTCGATTAGATAATTGATTTAACAAGAACCGCGCACAAAATCACAGCAAACAAATCTGTGGGGTCAAGAGAGAGACACACACATGGAAAGGGCGAGCGCGGCAGTAGTATCCCAACATCGAGTCCATAACCATTCACTTTCCCCAAGAAAAAGACCTCGCTCACGTCGTCGTCGTCGTCGTCGTCGTCGTCGAAGAGTTTTGACTTGCACCTCAGCATATCTTTTTTCATTCTCATAATGATTTGCAAACAAGTGGTTCACCCCACATAGTCATTCAATTCAAAGTCTTGTATAACTCCTAAGCACCATTTTTTGTGTCGCTTATTTCTTATCCTGTCCAGCTTGTCCCACTCTTCCTCCAACGCCACGCTAATTCCCATGTGTGACCATATTACCCTTGGGTTGACGGCCAATTTCACGTCATCGCCACTGATCTTGAATCCCGGGAGTGATCCGCTCGTTCTGTCGTCACATTTGTCGCTCTTTCCCCTTAACGTCATCTTGAAGTTGCTGGTAGTGCGGTAGCTGGCGTTGGTACTGCAAACTCGAGGACAAGGTGTTCGGTGACTGTACGGAGGTCCTGTAGGAAGAAACAAATGAATACTCAGCTCGTCAGGATTCCAGCATTACGACGCCTCGTCATGCCCAGAGTTGTGAAGGAGTGACGAACCGAGTATTCATATTCATGCCTCCGTAAGGATACGGTGGTTGAATTTGTCCAAAGTAGTCCACTCTAGAGCCGGGCATCTCGTGGCTACTTCTTGAATTGTGCTGCTGTTGTAGTGGTGGTGACCCATACACCAGCCCCATAGCTCCTGTACTTGTTCGCTCGCTCATTGAATGCGCTCGTCCCAGAGAGCTAATCGATGACATTGCAGACTCTCTTCGCACGTCGCTGGGGCTTGATACATTGGGGAAGTATGAGCCCGGTAACGGAAGGCTGTTAGATACGTGCATTGGGGAATTGGAATACATGGACTGTGATGAGACATCGGTTCCTGAAGAGGAGATCGGCATATGTGGAGACACATACGGACTTCCTTGAGGTGAGTGTCGGTATGCATCCATGCTTTGAGAACTTTGACTGTTCTGTCGCTGACGCAACCGATAAGCCGTCATAATCTGGACTGGCACATCTAGTAGCGCCAGGGCGACCTGAACACTCGCATCTGGCTGAGTTGATCTCCTCGCCATTAATATCTCGTGTATACGTTCAAGAGGAAGGATAGACATGCTTCCAAGATAAGCTCCACCAATCTCCGGAAATAGCGGTTCCACGGCCAGAGCGCTTGCATATAGATGTGCGAGTAGAGTCAAGGGCGCCAGGTCAGATTCTCCTGGTTTTATTATTGAGGAAGGCAGCCAAAAGATCATATCTCTCAATGGTTGCAACCGAGGGAATATTTGTTCCGGTGCTTGTATTTGGACGTCTCGTTGTAGATCCTGGAGATAATCAAGCAGGCGTCTTGCGTGTTCAGCAAGCTCCTCACCGACGGGAAGTCGTAATTGGAGGTTGTGGAGGGCCGTGATGATTTGCTCAACTCTGCGAAGATCATCATGAGGAATGGATAACTGAGCATGGGGTAGAGTTGGTGTCGCCGGGGTTCTGGCTCGCGCGATTGAACGTTGGTTATCCAAAAACCGTGCCAATTCAGACTCATGCACCCATGGTCGCATTGCGCTCATCACCTATTGCACAGTCAATCTCTCATTCACGGGACGAGTCAGGTCTCTCTTACCGTCGAGACGCCTTGCTGGAGGGAAGCCCAACTGCGCCTAAGGCCCATGTTAGACATAATTAGATATCAGAGTGACATGCTCACCATTCCGGGGCCACCCAGGACAAGAGCATTGAGGCGGCCAGTATTGGTTCGGAGTTTTCTCTCGAGAAAGCTCCAATGGCTTCGTGCAGACCCTTCAAGGCGACGATTCGATGGTGAGAGGCAAGGTTATCAGTATCCGCGTTCTTTGTTTGCCAAGCTAAGTGTGAAGCAGACAGAGCAAGCAATGCACTCATCACAAAATCATGGGACAAGGCGGCATCGATGAGTCTAATGCTCGGTCAGTTCATGATTACGGGAGAGGGAGGTCGGTGCCCTCACGAATTCATCTTCAAGCCCCATGCTGTACAAGTCCTGTAACCCCTGCTATTCATATCTGAAGAAAGGGTCACCATGTGGTGTATCAATCTGAGATCAATAGTCGAGAAACGTGTCCAATATAATGTGTCGTGCACACGTAGTTCTTGTATCGGGGAGTCTCCACTCATGCGCCAGTTGTCCAGGCGATGCTGAAGTTCAGGAGACATAAGAAGATCTGGAGGTTTCGAACCTTTGAGAGGTTCCTCGCCAGCGGCGGGCATGTCCAGGTAGTCGCATCTGCAATTGTGCTTCGTACAATTGCGACATTGTGGGAAGTTCTCGTCGCAGCGTATATGACGTTTCTTGCACGTCCGACACCCTTTACGGGATTTGGTGTGGCTCTTCCTTGGTGGGCCTCCTCCCGGCCCTGCCATCCTTCGCGCCAGGTTTGCTGAAGACCTTGGATAAGAGTGAGATATTCAACAATATAATCCAAGTCCAATCACATATCCCAATCAGATGTGGGATGGGGATGGTCAATAGTCCAGGAAGATTGGTAGTTCTCTTATTCAAGAATATGTGCTTTGAAAGTCAAAAGTATCTGGAGAATCAGCAGAGCAGTTCACTATCCGTGAACTTGAGACAAAAAACTGCCCTGGCAAGTGGGTTGTGTTGTCGCGAAAAGATGTTGTATTTTGCGCGGGAGGATGGTTCGTATTAATTGTAAGGCTGAACCATACCTAAGCCCCCCACAAGAACCTCCGTATATGTTGGATGAAAATACACACACACAAGGCGGAGCAGTCTCGGCGAAGAGATGCTACTGGACTTGATGAAGAGTCACTCGTATGACCAAAGGGCGTCTAGACAACTTCGTCATCCCCCGAAGAAATGTCAGCAGAAGCAAGGGGTTATCTATGTCATCGTAGGTACAGAGTTCGGGGTCGAAGTTGTCGGGAAGGGAAGAGGTCAGGAACTTGGTTGCCACGAGGGTTTCATCGCAGATGTACGAATACCGCCCTTGAAATAGACTGTTTTGAGAGTAGAATACGGAGCGGCTGGAAATCAGACAGTCCAGGCTACTGCACCAGCCAGAGGGGCTTCTCAGAAGGACTGAGCAATGAGAAACAGAAGACTCAGCCTCGATTCCATTAGGGCGGGATCCCCCATGAATTGTTCTGTTTGATCAACTTTGAGTTTAGGAGCCACTATTTGGGAAGGCAAGCTTGTGACGCAATTGGAAACCAGGGCCTACCAGTCCAAGGTCAATAATTACTGAGTTTATTGCAACATGGACATGAGGGGCCAGGCATACTCCGTACTTGGTGGACAGACCAGGAATCCAAGCTGTGCAAAGGCTGTGGTGCGATGAGCTTGGTGGAGAGGAGCTCAGATGCATTCCCACAGGTTGGCATGCAGGTGGGCTGGTTTGACCTAGGACCAAAGTGACTAACAGAGGTTTGGGAAAGTTTTTTTACACACCTCCAGGGAGATCAGACTGGCAAAAAGAGAGGCTAGGGACAGGGGAGGCGGAAAGATCGAATCAGTTCTGGCAACCGCAGTTGAGTGCGGCCACTGTCACCGATGGTTGAATTTGAGAGGTCAGCAAAGTCAGGGATTGTAAGAAGGCAGCGCACCAAAATTCTGGGAAGTCGGTAGCGGACAGCGGATGGATGGGACACCCAGCCAGACAAATGGTCCGATCATCAATCTTGCTGTCCTGCGTCTGGAGGACAAGTCCCAGCGAACCTCAGGACCTCAGGCTGGGAACGGGCTTTACCCTGATCCCCGGATGTGATGGAGTGGTAAAGGCAGGCACACGGTACTCCGTTACAACTTACCTCGCATGGAGGACGGAGTACGGAGTACTGTATTTTCAGATCAGCCAGAGGCACATTGCACACGGACGCTGCCCGGGTTGTTTTCTGGTGACTAGTGTCTGGTCACCCATCCAGTGGGCCAAAACGGAACCAATCTTGGCGGGGGTATGAAATGAGTAAGAAAGCGACTTCACAGGCTTCCTGTTGAAGCTTGACTGGTCGTGGAGCATGGGATGCCAGGTAAGGTTAGCATTCAGCTAGTCCAGTTTGACAAGCGCATGGACCCTCCTGCAGCCCTGTCGAGCATGACCAGGCGGCGAGCCCCAAAACGATGGTTGGATAGTGGAGGGTGGATGGTGGTCAATGGTGGCATAAAGACTGTTGACGAAGGATGGGGAGAAAAAAACGTGCGAAACGTCCCCTTGTGCTTCGTGCTGCGTGCTGCGGGCTGCAGCCGGAATGCCAAGTCCAGCTGAAGGAAGGAGGCAGTCACGGACTCACGGTGAAGGCAAAAGTGCCAGTAGGAAGGAGTGGATGCCAGGGCCCAGGTGCACACACTGCAGGTGCAAGGCGCCAGGTGCAGTGGTCTGCGAAGGACAGTCTACAGACGTAAAGGGCAAGCGCTGCCAAACGTGGCACATCGCTCTGGCAGCTTTTCTCTAATTGGGCTAGATTCGGTAGCTTGGGTTCAGTACCGAGTAGCTTTGAACGCCTCTGCAGCTGCCGATTGCATGTGTTGAGTCCAAGTCTGGTGCACACCCACCATTGGCACCAGTGAGAAAGGTTTGGGGAGACAGGCCCAGTGTTTCCCTCACCTTGGTCCTGACCACCCCCAGCGTCAGCAAGACGGCACTATCTCTGTACAGACCCAACGGCCGACCTGAGGGCATGATGTCGGATTGAACCAGGCCAAAGTTTCCCAGGAGTTACAGCAGGTGTGAACGCCCTGGTCGCCGAAAGGCTGCTGACGCCTGCACGTGACGGCGGGCCGCATTGTTGACGGGATCCTCTCACTCACCTCGCATGAGCGACTGGGTATCTCAAGGACATGATTAGTGGCGAGGTCACAACCAGGATGCAGCTTCGGGTTTGCAGGTAACAGCTCTTTGCAAACTCTCCACTGCAAGTCTGCAAGTGCAGCGTCAAAAATCCCTACGAGACTGGCTAGATCGTAAAGATCCCACGAACCAGGGCGTGGCCTTGAACAGACGGCGTGGTGAAGTGTTCAATAATGCCTTTGAATTTTGGGGGCTTGAAACAAAGAGGGCGCCCGTAACGTGGAATACCTTCGATACTGACTTGATCTGTCCGCCTGGGTGCCTCCTTCTGGGGATTGTATGACAAAGGGAAGCCCACTGCCTGGTAACAAATCTCGATCATCTGCTCTACCTCACCGGCTAGCATGGGTCCAGCACGGGAGACAGCCAACTAGGGTGCGCGCGGGGTTGGGTCGAATGTGTCCCCAGGGATCCCTTGGACTAGCTGCAATTCTCGCTGGGAACCAGTACGCGCCATTGGCAGCATCCTGGCCCTCGCTAAAGAAGACCATTTGGACGAGTCTGGACTCAAAGACGGTCAACATTTCAAGCCGGAGAGACCCTTTGTTCCTCGCTTACTTGTCGTGGTCCTAGATCGTAGATGATCGTGAGCCGAATAGAGATCAAGCTCATGTTGACACATCGGAACTAGATTTGCCCTGCCGATCTTCAAGAGGCTGAAGAATCCACTCTCAACTCAATCCTCGAACCACCACTCGCATCGTGTTGCAAAGCGATCTAAGGCTGCGCCTGAGAGGAAGGAGGTAGGCTACCGTAGGCGTTGTGTCTGTGATGAAGCTAGGGGTTAGTTTTAATGTTTTGTACTGGGGATGGTACGGAACCTCCCACGGGCAGTCGTATAATCGTTTCCCGACTCAACAAGTCTCGGATTCGAGCTGCGAAGGCTGCACCGTGTCTGAAGTATATTCGGTAGCACTGATCTGTTCCATAAAGACCTGGCTGCAGACCTGGAATTATTAAGTCCAGTACGGAGCAGTATCTGCTGCAGAAACTCTTAGTCTTTTCTTCGCTGCGATTCATCTGCCCCACCCGGCCTGGGGATGAGGCATTCGAGCTCACGGCAACCCAGCCCCCCTCCAGAGCCCAAACCCTTCACCTACTCTTTCAATTAACCTTTGGGAAAGCGCACTTTTGCGCTTACCAAAATCGAACTGGCTCTGTTCCGGTGGCCTGGCACTTCCACCACCAGTGCCCAGGGAACTTTAGAGTCTGGCTCTTCCTGTTGGTGGGTGGGCCCAGAGCCAGAGGCCGAGAGATACGGAGTGATGTGGATACGGTGTAAGTGGGTGCCCTGCCCGAGTTCCGACTTAGTGTCGGAAAGTTCCATCATGTTTCCTTCTGCCTCTCACTCCTCCGTACTTCCTGCTATTTATCCGCCCTCCTATCAAGGTTCCAAGGTTGTCGTGGTAATAATTGCCTAGGCAATACCTGTCTGTGCCTAGTCCAATTTCGCCAGAATGGTTCCAGGGTACAGAGAGTCAAACTCTGCTCAGTTAGGCGCGTAAAGTTCATGGGGATCGGATTCAGCTCAAGCAGGGACATATAATATCTCCGCGGCTGACCCCTTTCCGGATCCGGGGTCATTCGCAGACCCGCAATGTGATTGCAGTATCATCACAGTAGTGCTAGGAAGAAATAACCACAAAGTCTGGGACAAATCATCAAGCCACATAACAAATACATAATTCACGATGGTGACAATTTCCAGCTGGGGAAACCTAGATAAGTAGACGAGAAACCTGGGTGAAAGGCGTCTCGTCTCCTTCGGAAGGCTGAAATTCTTGAATCTTATCCACGTACCTGTACCGAGGGACTGGGTTTTGGACTTGCCTCGTACCGTTGAAAGAGCTTCTTTGTTTGCCCATTTAGGCTTCTCAGCTTTACGAATCACGAACGGGGGTCTGCCTTACCGAGTACGATTTGGCCCAAGTTGGTATCTGTCGTCCAAATTGGAACTCAGTGGGGCTACCAATTACGACTTTTCAATTATGAACAGTCAAGGCTGTTTCCCACTGTCCTTCATGTCACGGACTCACGGTGCTTAGTGAAAGAAAGCTCGATGTAAGTAAGCGTAGCAATAAAGGAACAAGCCGTTCAGGGCCCTGATGGGTTTGCATAAATGGCATTGATGAGATGCGGAACGAGAGGCCGTCAGGCCCAGATCGTCTGGCCAACGCTGTCAAAATTGGGAAGATTTCACAAGGATATCCGGCGTTTTCAACAAGGAGACTCTTCGAAGGTACAGTCGAATTGCACAACAGAGTTGGCGCTCATGGTATCATTTTTGGTTCATGGGTTGCGCAGCATTTGTCACTGCCCTCCCGAAATCTTGATGCTTGATCACTTCTTGAATCAGGTAGCCTCTTTTAATGCCAGTTGAATAACTCCAATGCACCGCCTTTCTTACATCACAACACCGCTGTTGCTAGCTATTCTGGGCCATAGCTCAGCTGCCTCCTTTCCGACGGGTCCGGTAATGGCACTGCCCTTCATTTCACCTTTGGGATTGACAATGACGCCAGCGTTATCTTCGAAGTAGAGATAGATTCCGTCAGATCGTCGCCAAGGTTTCGACTGTCGAACGACAACCGCAGGCATGACTAGAAAACACAAAATATGTGAGCTAGGTTCTTTTGTCCAACCAGAAGCTTGTTGGTGGTTCATTCAAGCGTGACCTACCCTTCTTCCTTAGCTCAGGCTTTCCTTTCTTGACTGTGGCCATAACCATATCACCGACACCCGCGGCGGGGAGTCTGTTCAATCTGGCACCAATTCCCTTGACCGAGATGATGTATAGATTTCGAGCACCTGAGTTGTCGGCGCATGACATTACGGCTCCGCTGGAAACAAGAGTATTAGTCCAGGCCCAACAAAATGACATGTTCTCCGAGGGTCGTCCTCCAGAAGGCATAATGTCCAAAATTACCACCACGGTGGAAAAGATCGTAACTTTGGCTTCCTCGTGGGTCCTTTAGGAATCAGGGAAAAGGGTTTCGGAGAGTACGTACACAGGAAGACCGAGAGTCATCTTGAGTTTGTTGCCAGAGGCACCACCGCGACTGTCGAAGATAATTTTGTTAGCTGTGCGTCACCTAAATAATCCAACCGTTCGCACAAGGAAGTGATCATGAATTGGCTGGTCGTAGTTCTCATCTGGAGACCGACTTACCCTCGCTTCGACATCTTGACGGTAGTGAGATCTGTGCTTTATTTGGTGTGAGGGTTTCTTTGAGATAGAAATCAAAGTCGCAGTCTCGCAGATAGTGCTTAGTGACAGTGAAATTTCATGTGCGGTCTTGGCGCCACAATTAGGACTCTTATATTACCTAAGCAGACTTCCCCCACACTCCCACTCTGCTTCTGGTCACGTGTATGGGTCACGTGGAAACAGCCATTCGAGAACCACAACGTAGTAAGGGCATCAATTTCTTGTCTCCTGCCTCACCCTTGAAACTTGATATCTTCGCAAGTTACCTATCTAGGTTTGCTTAAAATCTCGGTTGACCCATGACTAATCTGGAATGACCGAATTTACTATTATCCTGATGCTCTTCCGACTGAAAAACATTGCCTCACACTCATTACTAAACACATTCAGCTTCGCCTGACATACTGGAGGCGCAACTAGGGGTCCTCATATGGCTTTCCAATGACTTCATATGTTCTATTCAAATATCGCAGGTATTGGTGGTGTCCTATTGATCTAATCCCTTTCACCAAGCACAGTTTTGTCCGGTTGTCACTTGGTGATGAACAGCGCCCTCCACGATGTCAAATTCACCATCCTTGCTTTCGAGGTCGGCTGTGAAAGAATATGGAGGAGCACTAGTGATCCGTCCTCATTGTGTAGCAAAATGCAATATTAGGACAAAATCCAGGATTGAATTCATCAAAGCTATTAACTTTGGAAACACGAAGTACTAGAAGGCGCTCAAAAGTACTATCTTACTATAGCTTGCATAGCAGGTTTTGCTAGGAAACACTAAGGAGAAGACATGGCCAGAGCGATTGAAAGGCTGGCTCAATTGAAAGCAAGGCTTTCACATCCCGTTGCGAATGAGGTTCTTTCTGCTCCTGAGCAGCACTTGAGTACTCCCTGGAAACCACGAGATCGACCCTACGATTCATCCCCTCCGGTGAAAGTGAGTAACAGCAGACTGATATCGATTTCGCTGACCCGAGTGCTAGCTTATCATAGTTGGTGCGGGCATCGCTGGGGTTGCTGCTTCGATATTGATATCTAGGAAAGTCAAGAACCTATCCTATACTGTATACGAACGACAAGACGCTGTGGTGAGCATTTACCTCCTCCCATGCATGCAATTCTGGCTTACGGGATGAAATAGGGTGGTTCATGAGCGCAGAATCGCTATCCAGGAGTCAGGTGTGATATCCCATCACACAGCTACCGTATGTATAAGTGCTTTTGTTGCCTATTGTATCCTGCCCTAATGACAAATATTAAGAATTGACATTTGCCCCACACCCTCGCTGGTCGGAGTATTACTCCACTGGATGGGAAATTCGAGAATACTATGAACGACTCGTCAAGCAGTATGAAGTCGATGAGCATCTTCGCCTCAAGCATCAAGTTTTATCGGCCAAATGGTCCGACCTAATACACCAATGGGAGGTCACTATCAAAGATCTCGTCACGGGAGACATTTTCACCGACACGTCGCACTTTTTGGTCGAGGCGGCCGGAAGACTGAACATCCCAAGCTTTCCAAATATTCCAGGGCTTGATACAGAATATAGGGGAGTTCTCGCTCACACATCTCAATGGACTGAAGACCTCACCCGAAGCCTCGAAGGAAAGCGTATTGCAGTCATAGGCAACGGTGCCAGTGGCCAGCAGTTCCTCGTCAACACCTTGGACAAGGTTGCTCATGTGGATCACTATGTGAGGTCACGCCAATGGATCGTTCCTACGTTCTCACCGAACTTCGTCCCGGCAACTCTCGATGTTCTTGGAGCACATGTGTATACTGAAGAAGAGAAAGAGAGGTTTGAGAGAGATCCAAGTGCTTACCTCGAATATCGAAAGTCGATAGAGCATAACTTGCATGGGAGGTTCGAAGGATCGATTCTTCGGAGTGAAGCCAACGATAAGGCGTGGGAATTGTACCGAAAGGCCCTGTGGGACCGAGTTGGTGGTGACCAGTTCTGGTTTGAGCGTCTAGTCCCCGACTTCGCCCCAGGCTGCAAACGACCAACTCCTTCTGCTGGCTATGTTGAAGCAATTCGGAGCCCCAAGGTGGACTACGTAGATGATTCAAGGATAGTGAATGCGACAGCAAGCGGACTGGTGACGGAAGATGGCAGGGAGAGAAAGGTTGACATCATCGTCGCTGCAACGGGCTTCAAGAAGGGCTTTCTCCCCCTATTTCCGACTGTGGGCCGCAATAGGCTGGACTTGAGTACATATTGGGCTACTGATGGGCCTATTGGGTACCCCAAAACCTATTTCGGTATCATGGCACCCAATGTCCCAAATTACTTCGCGGTCGTTCAGGTAAGCTAGGTGAAAACGCGAGGCTCGCTTTGAAGCAATCAGTTAACGAAACTAGGCAAACACTGTTGGCGTGGGAGGCACTTTTCCTCTCAATTGTGAGATTTCTGCTATCTACATTGCGAAGGTGATTCGAAAGGTGCAAAGTGAAGGATATCGAGCGATCTACCCATCGCAAGAAGCAACGGACGATTTCAACGAGATCATCGCCACTCATTTTGAGGATAAAGCTATCAGTGACGACTGCGATGGATGGTGGAAGAGTGGTTTTGGGAAGTCTAGACCTCTACTACAGTGGCCTGGCAGTGGACACCATCGAATTGATATCAGCCGAGACCCGCGATGGGAAGACTTCGTCTTTGAACGGAGTGAGGAAGGGAGGCGAAACCGATTCGAATATTTTGGGAATGGATATACCGAGCAGGAGAGGACTGGAGATGAAGCCAGCCTTACGAAGTATCTCAAGGAGGCAGGAGGGATCGACCTGGCCGCCTTGCATGAGACTTGGAGTCATTGAGCAGTGGGAACGAGCTATGTGTGGCAGCCAGATTATCGAATTCCCACGTTAGTAGAGTACAATCTTAGGTGAAATTTCAAGGATTGGTTTGATCAGTTTATTCGCCCAAGTTTGGAGGAACACGGGTCATGAGTCTGTTTTTCAGCGGACGTACCGATTCCGAACCGATGATGCAATAAATTCAAAAGTGCTGGCATCAAAACCGTGTTTGTATCCTGGAGTACAGGGGCCTCTGATAGCGATTCGGGTCTGAGCACTTTCTCCAGCAGTGCACGTGTCCATTCTTCCAGGCGTCCAGGTTCGTACTCGTAAGGCGTCAGAAACTGGGATTCCTGTTTCGTTGGTGGTTACACCGTGCCGAGACAATGCATTGGCCTCCTGAGACCAGGATAGAATGCCCTCGACTCCAGGAGCAACATTGGCAACCAAACAATAGGGGAACCCGATGAGCTGGAGAGCTAAGGTTACACACGGCAGGCAGTATTAATGGACAAGGTTAGCTATCGGACATCTCGGGCGTCACAAGGGAAGAGGGGCTTGCATGAATGCCTACTCAGTACTCGTACTCGTGCTCCGTCTGAAGAAAACATATCGATCCAAACCACAAGGAGGATGCGGTCCCACGCAGGTACCTAGGTACCTCCCTAAGGATGCACGGAGTACCTGGTCAGGTTTGTAAGAAAATGAAACTCTTGCGCACTGCTCTCCTTATCTGTACTCCGTACACTGGACTAATAATTCATAACAGGCCCACGACTGGCAGGTTCAGCCTCACAAAAGAACCGTTTATTGACCTGACATACGAAGTGCCCGTGCTTCGGCTAAGGCTTGGTTAGAGGGACTTTTTACGGGCAAACCGTTGAGGCCAATTTTGCAACGTACAAGCCCTCAGAAGGGGCCATCCAGGGGGTTAATTAGCTTGCGGCAGAGGCGCTGTCGTTAGGTGCATGCACAACCCTCAACTGGGTGTCGCGCCGAACAGCAGCTCCACCGTTTGTGCGGATGTTCCCATGGCGGAGACGCATCGGGGCCACGCAAGGCAATCTCTGTATCTTCAGCCTGCCGAGTCTATCAATCTCATTCTGCAGGAAAACGACGGTATGAGTACGTGGTATATGGCATCAATATCATCCATGAAACTCTTCTCATCCCCAATGATAGCTCGTGGATAGACACTGACGAGACGGTGAGGGCATCTCGACCCGTAGGAGCTCCACACAATCGACAGTCATTCCATCCCGCCAGAGTTACTGCTTACGATGACTGTCAGATATATCTTCAAGCTTCCTCCGTCCCGTCTCCACACATCCATCTTCAAGCTGCCAAAAGCCATGCTGAGCCTAATGGATCAAAGTCGACACTAAGAAGATTGATCCATGCCACCCGGGGGGCTGAATTGTGCCAAACCCTTCACCCAAGACTATCTCCCTCCAATCACACCGTCCATATTGTCAACTCTTCTCTCGCGCCCCTGGAGGGTGCCTTGCTAACCCTGGTTGTTCTGCAATGCCATCACCTTCCTGGCCTCAGCTTTGAAGCTCAGCCCTAAGGGGCCCGGTCATCAGAATGACCTTTGCGACACTTCCATTCATTTTTCCATCTGCCTGTTTGCCTATTACTCGCTGATCAATATCATTGCTCGACCTTTTGCGTAATCCCCCCTTGCCTTGCAGCCTCCGCCTACAGGGAGCTCCCCGCACATTCCTTCAGTGCTCGTCTGAGAGCATCGCTCTCTCTGTTGCTTACATACATATATACCTGGCATTTCTCGCACTGACAACATGTCGCGCAAGAGGAAGTTGTCTTCTACTTCTATCGACGCAATGCCATCAGCTCTGGACCCTCCCAGCGACCGGGACGGCGAATCTGCCGGTTCTAAATTGACGGCCACCATTAGAGGCCTTTTTGAAAGCATTGCGGGTTCTGCCCCCGATCCAACCAATCCTGTCATCAATGGAGCCTCTGTGCAATCCCGTCCGTTCCTGGCTCGAGTGCTGGCCGATATTGCCAGCCAAGCTCCCAGGTTGGGCGAAAATATTGGCTTGATCTCTTCTTTGGTTGACACTAAACTGTTCGATGGCGGCATGGTAGACGATCGCATGTACCAGGTACGTAATCACTGGCTATCCTTCTCGTTGCCGTTTTCTAACCCATAGGTCCTAGATGGAGAGAATTATCCAGTTGGCTGCATCATTACCAGCCGAGTCCAAGGCTTTAGGGGATCTGACTGGTCAGTTCATCAAGCTGTTGTGGGAGAACTTGGAACATCCTCCACTCTCCTATGAAGGCGATGAGTATAAGTATCGTACCGCGGATGGTTGCAATAACAACATTATGTATCCTCACCTCGGGAAGGCAGGCTCATACTATGCTAGGACCGTCGCTCCTCAGACTCTGAAACCTGGTGTGCTGCCGGACCCAGGTGTCATTTTCGATGCCATCTTTGCACGTGAGGAGACGCCGAGAGAACATCCTAACAAGATATCTAGCATGTTGTTCTACCTTGCAACCATTATCATTCACGACTGCTTCCACACAGACTCCACCGACTACGGAAGGGTCAAGACGTCGTCGTATCTAGACCTTGCTCCGCTGTATGGCAGTAGCCAGGAGGAGCAAAACAAAATCAGAACATTCAAAGATGGCCTCCTGAAGCCCGACACCTTCTGTGAGAACAGAATCCTTGGCTTTCCACCAGGTGTCTGTGCCATCATTGTGTGTTTCAATCGGTTCCACAACTATGTAGCAATGCAACTCAAAGAGATCAACGAAGGCGGTCGGTTCAAGATTCCGAAAGACGAAAGCGAGGTCAAGGCCGTCAAGAAGTTGGACAATGACCTCTTCCAGACAGCCCGATTGGTCACGTGTGGGCTTTATGTCAATATCATTCTCAATGACTACGTCAAGACCATCCTCAATCTCAACCGATCTAGCTCCACTTGGACCTTGGATCCCCGCAAAGATTTCAGCGAGGTTTTCGATGCTCAGGGTGTGCCCTCGGGAGTGGGCAACCAGGTCAGTGTGGAATTCAATCTCGTTTACCGATGGCACTCCGCCATCAGTGTTAAAGATGAGAAATGGACGAATGATTTGTACAACTCTCTATTTCCTGACCAGGACATCTCCACGGTCACTCAAGCCGATCTCCTGAAAGCCCTGGGGCGTTGGCTACGAAAGATTGGCGATGACCCGACTAAGTGGGAGCTCGATGGTGGGAAGTACAAGAGAACTGAACGGGGCACCTTCCGGGATGAAGACCTTATTCAAATCTTGAGTGACGCCACTGAGGACGTGGCATGCGCCTTCGGGCCCAGGAACGTTCCTCTGGTGATGAAGTTGATCGAGACATTGGGGATGCAACAGGCACGAGCATGGAACGTGGCGACATTGAATGAGCTGCGGAAGTTCTTCAAGCTAGAACCTCATAGAAAATTCTCCGACATCACCAAGAACGAAGAAGTGGCTCGTTCTTTGAAGGCTCTCTACCAGCACCCCGATTACGTCGAACTTTATCCTGGCCTCGTTGCTGAGGATGCCAAAGATCCACTAGAACCAGGCTCTGGCCTATGCCCTGGTTACACCATATCCAGGGCAATCCTTGCGGATGCAGTGGCGCTCACTAGGGGTGATCGCTTCTATACTGTCGATTACACACCAGCTAACCTGACTTCGTTTGGCTGGGCACAAGTCAACTCTGATCCTGACGTGGCACAAGGTGGCTGTTTCTACAATTTGGTCATGAGAGCCCTACCATTCTACTACCGAGGTAATTCGATATATGCCATGTATCCATTCACAGTCCCAGAAGAAAACCGCAAGATCATGGCCAAACTTGGCAAGGAAGACCAATATGACTATCAGAGACCCTCGTACATTGGACCTCCAACGTCGATCCGCTCATGGAAGGCAGTGACCAATCTCTTGAATGACCAGGCCTCGTTTGCAGTCCCATGGGGTCCGCATACCTACTACTTGACCAAGCACGATTATATGCTCAGTGGCGACAAGCCATCCAATGCAGCACAACGCAAAGATGTCCAGAATGCCCTTTACTGCCCCGTCAACGGTCTAAAACAAGTCCAAACATTCTACGAAGATCTAACAACTCAACTGGTTGTTGCGAGATCGGAACGCTTGAGAGGCGAGTGGTACCAGCTTGACGCATGCCGGGATGTCGGCAATCCATCACACGCCATCTTTGTTGCCAAACTGTTTCACTTACCACTCAAGAAGCGTGGAGACATGAACCTAGCTGCTGTCGAGGTCGATCAACTCTATCTGGCGCTTTCTGTCCTGTTCGCGTATGTGTTCCTCGACCTTGATACAGCAAGATCATTCAAGTTGAGGGGCGGAGCGAAGGTGGCCACGGAGCAGATTGGGAAACTCGTCAAGGTTGTCTGCGAAGCTGTCAAGGTCGGTGGATGGCTCCGTCTCGGCGAATTACTACCAATGGGGACTGCTGGTAGAATGCTTGAAGATTATGGTGTCGAGCTCCTGAAACGTTTGTTTGAAGGTGGGAAATCTGTGGATGAAGTCGTTTGGACCATCATCCCCACTGCTGCCGCCGCTGTTGCCACACAAGCTCAGCACTTCACTCAGATGCTGGACGTTTACCTAAAAGAGGAGTATTATTCGAAGCACTGGCCTGAGATCCAAAGGTGCGCATGGTCGAACGCACCCGAGGACTTTGAGAAGCTCAAGGGCTATGCTCTCGAAGCAAATCGCCTGGCCCCCGCCGCTTTCGGTCTGCTCCGCAAATCCAATGTGGACACTGTCATTGACGACGACGGAAGACCAGTGCCGATCAAGACTGGAGATCAGATCTACACAGATTTCATCACCGCTGGGCTTGACGAGAAGGCCTTCCCCAACGCCCGCGAAATCGATCCAACTCGTGATCGCTCACTGTATATCCACCACGGCTACGGCCCTCACTCGTGCCTGGGCCGACCAATCGTCGAGGTCGCCATGGCGGCTCAGTTGAAGGTATTCGCCAAGCTGAAGAACCTTCGCCGCGCTCCAGGCGAGCAGGGTGTGCTCAAGAAAACGATTCCTCTACCAAATCCGACAAGCAGCGACCCCAAGCCCAATCCCGGAAGCATAGAAGTATTCATGCTCGAGAATTATTCCTCCTGGTATCCCTTCCCGACAAGTAAGTAAACCCCTTGCCATTGACTCGTTTGTCACAAAGCTGACCATCTCGTTGCAGCGCTGAAAGTACACCACGACGGCTTGCTGCAGGAGCAGCCTGATCAACTGGCCTCCAAAACCGGTGTCCCCGGTATTCAAGACGATATCCAAGACAGCGATATGGCGCAGAGCAATGGAGGATATAGCAACGGCTACAACGAGGAGACTCAAACTGCGTGACGATGAAGGGCCGAGCGGGTAACTAGTTGGACACCAACAGCGCAAAAATGCGAAGGAACAATCTGGTCGAAATTGTGCGATAGGGACATTCATTAGCAAATGGGAACAGCAGGAATTGGATTGATCGAGTACTCTGTATGTAACAAAGCACTTTTGCAATTTATTGAGAAAGTCTGTATTGGAATGTAGTAGTTAGTGTCATCTTTGGTGCCGTCACAATACTTGCAGGTCTTTGGAGCATAGACACTCCGCAACCCTTGGACTTCAATTTCTGATCCGATATGTCCTCTGCCCACGCCCATGGAGTGGACCACGTCAGCTTTGTGAATATCGTCCCCTTGCACCCCGCGGATCGCATGGAAACCGCAGTGTACATTACCTAACATGCTTCGACGCCCTAGGCTGCGGCTGGAAACCCATTCCCCACAAATCTTCCCAATCAGGGCAGCCCATCTGACGAAGCTGCACCCGCCAGGAACTCAGGTGACTAAGCCTACATGTCCCAGAAGTAAGGGGACAGGCACGAGCATTTAAAGCGCGCGGGTTCCTCAGGTCAGCCGCAACTATCTTGGTCAATGAATTCCTGCGGTCCGTCCTACCGTGGATAAATCATAGGAGAAGAAAAAGAAAAAGAAAAGACACTTGAACAGGAGATGAAACGTCTTCCTCGACGTGACAACTGATCAGTGGAGTGACCCATCATTCCAAGCCTCTGGGCAACTTGAGCAACTTTGTTTGATGCTCGCAAGACTCGTGATCCCACGACGAGTCTTGGTCTTCGACAGTGGCCGCTTGCAGGCACGTATTTTAACGACGTTGCCAGCCCCAGCGGTGCGGAGGAATTCTACTTCGTCTTCTCCTAAAGCTAAACGCAACCTCACAATGTCATCAACGGCAACTTCGCCAACACAATACGACGCTATCGTCATCGGTTCGGGCCAGGCTGGTGGGCCTCTGGCTCAAGCATATGCGAAAGCAGGTCGGAAGACGGCTTTGATTGAGAGTACACATGTTGGAGGTTAGTTTGAAATCTTGATCGTGAGGTTTAGCATTGTGGGATTTACCTGTACCGATCACCGTGCTGATGCGAATTCATATGTCACAGGAACATGCGTCAACGAAGGATGCACACCTACTGTAAGTTTTGCCAGTTTGCTTTCCGATTTACTGGCTCGCTGGTACCATTCCGGGACCCAGCTTGAATTGAGACTGGTGGCTAATCCAATGGTTGCATCCAGAAAACCATGGTCGCATCGGCGAGGATCGCCCACCTCGCGTGCCGAGCACAGTCATACGGAGTACATTTCAAGAAAAGCTCTCTAATCATGAACATCGAAACGGTTCGAAAACGCAAGCGCGACATCGTCGATTCCTTCCGTGGCGGTGGCGAGGATCGCATCAAGGCTGCTGAGGGGCTAGATCTGATCATGGGCAAGGCTCGGTTCACGGGGCCCAAGACCATCGAAGTCGCCATTAACGGTTCGAATGAGAAGGCTGTCCTCACTGCAAACGAGATCTACATAAATACGGGCTGCTCGCCGGCGAAGCTCGACACCAAGAATGCGGACACCGTTACTGGGCTCCTAAATTCCACAACCGTCATGGAACTCGGCGAAGTGCCACGGCACATTGCAGTGGTCGGGGGAGGATACGTGGGGATCGAATTCGGACAGATGTTGAAGCGGTTCGGAGCAAAAGTCAGCATCGTACAACGGGCCGACCGACTCTTACCACGCGAAGACCCTGACGTGTCTGAAGCCGTCAAGCAGATCCTCATCGACGGCGGTATCGACGTCTACACGAGTGCGCAGACAACAGACATCGGTAATGTCACTCTAGGTCAAATCGTCATGTCGCTGAAACTTAGCGACGGGAGTACTAAATCGCTACTGTTATCACACGCCCTCAGTGCCGCTGGCCGCGTACCAAACACACCAGACTTAGGGCTCGAAGCGGCCGGCATCGAAGTCGACAAGCGCGGCTTCGTGAAAGTCGATGAGTACTTGCAAACCACCAACCCTAATGTCTTCGCGCTTGGTGATGTCAAAGGTGGACCCCAGTTCACACACATCTCATACGACGACATGCGGGTGGTGCGACACAACCAACTAACCCACGCCAACAGCGGCGAGAAGGCATCGATCGAGAACCGCCTCGTCCCATACACCGTCTTCATGGACCCACAGCTCGGCCGGGTGGGATTGACGGAAACAGAGGCGCGTAAAAAATATCCGAACAAGAACATCAAGGTCGCAAAGATGCCAATGGCGTATGTTGCGCGCGCGCTTGAGACGGATGAGACCAAAGGCTTCATGAAGGCCGTGGTGGACGCGGATACCAAAGAGATACTGGGATTTGCATGTCTAGGTATCGAGGGTGGTGAGATCATGAGCATGGTCCAGCTTGCTATGATGGGTGGAATGACTTATGATGAGTTGGAAAGCGCAGTCTTTGCGCATCCTTGCCTGAGTGAGTGTTTGAATAATCTTTGGGGCTTCCTGGAGTGAGCATGTGGTGATGGTGACGATGTAAAGTTTGTGGGTAGGAAGGCCGGCTTGGGAAAGGGAAGGATACACATAGGCAGGGCGTCAAATTTGTACCACAGATCACCGGATGGGAAACGGGCAGGACCTACATACCATGTTATCCCTTTGAGGTAATATAAGATCACAAAAGATGGGAAATATGGGATGGGTCAAGGGCAGAAAGGCTGGACTTGGGTGGAATGGTTCCATCGCCCAGGATCGGAACAGCTTGAGAGGAGATGCCGCTGTCAATGTGGCATCTTCACGTTGCATTGAGCTAATAAATGACATAAGTTAATAGGTTTCATTCACTATAGTACCCAGGTATCCTTTATCCCCTCTAATTTATGTCTGTAACTCTGCACCTTCTACAGACCATCGATCGCGTGTAAAATCGTCCTTCCCAGTTAATGTCTCCTTTCCCCCTCGTACACCGGCAGGGGCATCCCCATGAGCTCCGCTTTTATCTGCAAAGCCACATGCCGCGAAAAATACCTTGCGTGGCCAATCGTACCTCCCATATACCACAAGCCGGGATCTATTTTGGGCGGAGGAATCGCCATGTTAGTAACCACGTAAATCGGAATAAGATAGATATATAGTACACGGATAAAGAGATCCCATTGCGTGAAAAGCGGTTTTGGGGGGCAGGGGGGGGGAGGGGGGGTGAAAAAGAGACACTCACGACCAGTCCCCTTGAACGCCCCTTTTAGCTCAGCCTCGTCATCTAAACCCCAAAAATCATCGACCGAGTCGGCGACACGGTGGCCAAAGAACTTCGCGACGTTGGTGCGCATGTTCCCCACGAAGCCTGTGCAGAAGACAATCACGTCCGCGGGGACTTCGGTGCCGTCACTGAATCCAAGCCCTGAGGGCGTGAAATGCGTGGGTTGAGGGCCGGATTTCATCTTGATCTAATGAGATTTGCGGGTGGGCCCAAAGTCAGATCATTCTTGAAAGGTTCATGGGAGGATATACGGCGGGGAATTGTTTTGGGGACGGGGGAGACTTACAGACCCATTGGCGATCTTCTCGGAGCACCCGACGTCCATGTAATGGCCGCCGAGTTTTTCGAGTATATGCCACATGATGTCGCCGTAGCGCTCGCAGCGGAAGCCCGCGCGCTCAAGGGCATCAAATCTCTCCGGCTGGCTCCTTGCCATCGCGTGGAGGGCCTTGTGGCTGAGGAGCCTCGTCACGGCGTATGGCATGGAATAGCCCTCACGGTCGGCATCCACGGTCGGTACGTCGGCGTTGTAAGAGCGATCACTGATGACCTTGAAGTATTCGCACGGGAGGACATATGTGCGTGTCCGCTGGACCATCGTGATGTTCGAAAGACCAGCTTCGACCATGTCTTCTGCTACATCGTGTGCTGTATTGGCCGTGCCGATGATAATGCCGGCTTTGCCTTTCCAGGGGGCTGCTGACTGATAGTCTGCTGAGTGAAGTACTGTGCCTTGGAAATCCTCTCGGCTAGGGTAAGTAGGCATGATGGGGTCCTGGCCCCCTCCCCCCACTGCCATGACCACATGCCGGGCAGTGATAGTCTCCTCTTTGCCAGCGTGGTTGATACGAAGCGTCCAAAGGTTCTCATTCTCGTCCCAACTTCCAGACTCCAGGATAGTTCTGAACCAGATATTTTGGTCGATGCCAAATTTATGGATCCAACTTTTATATCCCTTCGCTAGATCGTACTTGGTAAGGAATTCTTGGTAGGGTAGTGGGAATGTGCGGTCGAATGGCAGGTGGTTGTACTCGCGGGCGGTGTGTAGTCTTGCTGAATCGTATCGAGTCATCCAGTTATCACCGATCTGGGCGTGCTTCTCGAGTACAACATAGGAAATACCGAGCGCTTGCAGTCGCCCTGCTGTACCGAGACCGGCTTGACCGGCACCAATGACTATGCAGTCAATAGGATGTGGCAAATGGAGCTTATCAACTCCATTAGTGAGGTTGAGTGTCGTCTGAGTTTCGTCGACGCCGTTGGGAGCCCTTTGCGGGAGCTCATCGACATCGGCGCAACCCTCGAGCTGTTCGAGAGTCGTTCTGATCATCCATATTCTCCACTCCGAACGCTCGTCCAAGACTAGTGATAGAAACCCTGCACATTTCGATGCAGGGCTGCCGCCATTTCGGAATTTGAAGGCTACATTTACCCATCCGATGTCCTTGTCCAGACGTGTAGGTTTGGCCGAGCCTGGGATCAAGGAAAAGCTACCTGCTTGTCTCGATGCACAAGTTTCGGCCCAGGCATTGGCAATGGAATGTGCAGAGTAAAATGTCCTCAATGTCCCCGTGAGAGCAAAGATATCTCGCCATATGGGCTCACGAGAGAGATCAACTGGATCTAGATGCTCAAGTGATTGAATCAGAGGATCGGCTATCGCGTCGAAGTCCAGGGAAGCATCGAAATGTGATGTTGGAAGTCTGCATGGGAGCTTTTCTAGGACACTCCTGGGTGCGTAGGGAGCAACGTCAACATCCATGACGATATGATATTGGTTCCAGTCGATGGGTTCTCGACCAGTCTATCGCTCAATGCTCCGCAGAGTCTGATATGATGGCTTTGTGGATAGTATTCAATGAGTTTTAAATTCTATCAGAAAAGCTCTAAGGAGAAAGCTTTCCCCTAATTCGACCACTCTGGAATGCATAAATCACAAATGAATGGGATGGTGTTCCGGGTGTGAAGAAGCGTTTGATCTCGGATCGTCTCGAAAATGTGGTAGCCGTCATGTCTGCAAACAAGTGCCGTGTTATTCACATACCAGAAACGGCAGGCCCTAATTCTTTCACACTCCAAGTACCGTGTACGACAGCTGAAGGTCATTCTTAGCAACCGCCATGCCAACGAAGGTGGAGCAAGCGAGTGTCCCCAATGTGCCCAAAGCGGGAGCAATTGGAGGAGGCATCTGGGACGTTGGGAGGCGTATCTGAGTGCTTACGTGATTGATGATATTTATGCGGGGTTGACGATCACGACCAACAAAACCTTTGCTGACAACCAACCTTGAGTTCTCCAAACTTGGTGGATGTAGTAAGACTTAGACCGCACACACTGCTTGCGAGTAAGGGCAACGAGAACCTGGACAGCTGTTTGTTCCCTTCGTGCCGCTTCATCAGCCCAAAATGAAGGTCATAGTTCGACATCTCTAGCACAGAGCAGACCTAGATGGATGTTGGACTCTCCCGCATGCGGGTTCGCTGAGCACCACGAACTCCCGTCATCAGACTGAAGGTATCCAATACCTTGTGGACGAAAATGATCCTCTTCTGAAGGCCACACGGCTTGCTAGAAGGCTGGTCAGCCCAAGACCAAAATGTTCCCTTGCTGCCCTTCCTTGACATGGCCCTAACTTACCGGGCTGGTGGCCCTTGGGTGGAGGGAGCAACACAACTGCCTTGGGCATAAGCTACCGACTTCAGTACCTCATGGGTACCTATCAAGCTTGTTGGATACAGTGGTGAGCTGGTTGATTCAGCCAAGAGTTGAAAGACATTGAATTTAGCGTACAGCCCTCACAAATTTTGACTCCATTGACTCATCCTTCCCTGCATCATCAGTGACGGAATATCCTCACCGGTTAACCTCGACAATATCGTTGTCCCATACTGAGGCAAAGCCAAAGCAGCTCCTTCAGGTTCGTATGACTGGCGGTGACAATTTTCGACGCCGAAAGGTCTTGGTGATTCCACTTGGTGCCTGCCATGAAGATGCCATCTTTGCAGCCGCAGAGAGATGGGTTTGGCAAAACGACTCAATGTCCACGGCGTTCTTAGCCGGCCCCTGTTCAAACAACAGTTTTACAATTCCCTAACCGCTTCAGAGGATAAACGAGCTCAAGGATTACCGATGTTGGCCCCCTTCGATAGTCTTCTGGCGAAGTACTAATTACACATGGGCCGAAATAGCTGGATGGGCTGAGCGCCACAAATTGTGGCCCAGCCTCAGTAGACGGTGCCCAGCCACAAAGTGGCTCTTTCCGCCCCAAGAATCAAAATAGTGGGCGATGGCCGCCTAACAAGCCCATCCCAAATGCCAAGGCACACACCTAACCTATCCGTTCGCATCATCAGGATTGGCAAATGGTCTGGTGTAGGGAGTACTCCGTGCTAGTCAGTGTAACAGCAGCTTCTAGCAGCGAAAGAACCATCGATGATGATCCCGACCGCTTCCGCTTGACGGCTACTAGACCTGAACGGAACAATAGCCCATTCACTTGCACTTCCACGTTCCTCGTTCGGACCTACTCTGCGCGTGTGTTTGAAATGGTGCTTTAGGATTGGCCAGAATGAGGATATCATAACCAGTATTATAACCGCAGAACCACCCCAGGCGTTGGCGGTCAGACCAGAAAGTCACAAGCCACCAACGTTATTACTACTACTACTCTTACCACCTCAAGCGCCACGACGGGCTCGGAGAACCCATGGAAATGCACCGTGGACCGTTTGCCAGATAAGGGCAGTACACACCTCCGATCCGCGGGCTTTCGTTTGATTATTCATGGTCTACGCTTGCACCCCGAGCGCACCCCGGAGTGGGTAGGGTTTTGCCAAAGGGAGGTAGGCAGGCGGGGATTAGATCTACAACAACTAACAAGATGTTCTGTGCCATTCTCGCTTCGCACCCTCTGCCCGGTGACACAGCGAAACCTTCGCTCGGCAGGGCAGATGCTTCCATGTGCGTATCGGCGATCATGCAAGTCATGCGAGAAATCTGTATCCCGAAAGCGTCAGCTAGTTGAAAAGGTTGCCTCGATCTTGCATGAATCCCTCAAGGCTCTGGTGCGATCCAGAGGGGGGAAATTAGCAACATTTAGCACGGGAGCACCATTGATACTGTATCGAACACCCCCCGTTAGTAAGATCCAGAAGGATTCATGAGCAAGGCCTCCCAACCTAGCAAGACTTGGATGGAAAAGTTAGGACGGACCTACCTGAAGTAAGTACATAGGTAGTCAACATTTACAGCCTTGGCGACTTCCTTTGGCTCGATACGAAAAAGAAAAACCGCACCAGCCACAGCGCTAGCCCAGTAGACATCGTGGCGTTGTGAAGGCGTTTCGAAGGATCAGGCAAAAGGTCTCGGATCCTACTTACCTCTCCTGCGGACCACGGCCGCACGATGGATTCTGGAAAATTCAAATCTCGTGGAGAAAATGAATCCTCAAGGGAACAGATTTATTCAGAATTCCAAAAACCTAGAGGCTAATTTGAGCTCGTGACTCATAAGTGACTCGTGCTTGAGGCTGTTTCCAAAACCGAAGTCTCGTCTTCAAGCGATCGGAGTAGTGGCTCTGTGTGAGCCTATGCCTGTGTAGGCTGAAGAGAACACAGTGCGGCGGGAGGGTTCTTGTAGCCGCCTCCTAAGATTTCCAAGAAGTCCCAGCGCGCCCCTCGGGCTCCAGTTGGGTCCCCGTTGCTAATGAATTACAGCGGAGAAAGATACCTAGCACTATACTTGCGGATTCCCTCACTCTCCTGAACCTCCATTTCTCTCTTGCATCAATCCCCACAGAATTGTGGCGTGTAAGTTACCCAGGTGCCACGAGTTTGCAAGTCAGGTCAGAGGGAGAATAGGGAGACCCGGATCCAAGGAAACCCACTTGCTCTCTGCCTCAGACCTATTGGCCTTCCTAGTTAGTGTTCTGGAAGGGGGGATGGACTATTTTCAGCCCAATAGATGAGCCCCAGGCTGAATGTGGTAAGGGCTGTAAGGGGTTTGGGGTCCTTTGTTGCAACTTTTGGTCACATTATCCTTGAGTACTCCGTACTACTGCTCAGATGTTGACGTCTCACCTTTCCGATAAGAGATATCCAGGTACATTGCCGTACCCGTACTCCGTCCAGATATTATGCCGTGCGCGGTCGAGCCAAGGTGTCCACGCTGAGATCCGATCCGGTCGGGGTTATGTTTTCGTCATAGATCAAGGCTTAGGGACCACGAACATTCGGCCGATTGCCTTTGAAGTTCCCGGCATTTCCAGGAGGCTTTCTAAGTGGTCGAGTTTCCCAAAACATCCTGGTTGGGTAAGCCGTAGCAGTTAGCGAATAGATGCGAATAGACACGAATAGCCATCCATTTCAAACCCAAGAAGCTCGTAGGTGAGAAGGTGAGAAAGTGCTGCCTTCAAGTAGAGTCATCACTCAATACCGTAGCTCTAGGCTGTCTACGTTCGAAGGATGAGAGGTCCAAAGAAAGAAACTTCGCTGCCTGCTGAGAAACGTTTCTAAGTAAAGTCGCCTGCCATGGCCGCCTGAAATCGTAAGGTACGCCTATCATGATTTAGGGCTGCCAAGGCATTGCACAGCGTCGACAACGACATCACATGTGAGCACTGGGGATATACCGCTTCCCACGATGTTGTCTGTGTTTCTGGGCCGTACGAAAACTAGCATGCAATAAGATACATATAGTAAAATGTTTCAGAACCATTTTCGAACACCCATAGAGAAAGAACCCGCGTGACCACCCGGCCAATCGTAAGCTTGTCTTGCCTACGCTCGCATCCTCGGATCACTTCAAAACCTGGTAAATATAATCCGAAACAAGCTACCCATTTCATGCAATTCCGACAGACCCAAGTATGACCGCATTAACCCCTCAGGACGTCCCTGCGTCCATCAAAAATACACTTGTGGTAAAGAAAAGCGTTCGTAAGATGACTGAAATAAAACACTCCTCGCTAGAGAATGAAATGAGTGGGCCGGCGATCGCTCGAGGTGTTGAGAGTGGCCAAACTCGTGATCTTTCCCTGACTCTCCCAACATCCAGTACTCATATGATATTTCCAAGCCAGCTTTGATGAACGAGGCTTCGGAAGTCTTGACAAACACGTTCGGCCTTTAGCTCGTCCAAGTCCACCATCAGGCTGTAAGACCCTTGGGAAAAGTAGATAGGCTGTACCTCCCTTGAACCTCGATGGCTGAGTATTCATGACGACTTAGACCGTGCACTGCGCCTCTAACAATCCATGGAATGGCAGTGAGATATGGTTGGCTTTGCCGGACCTTTGTTGGAGTTGGACAATCCAACCAGTGAATCTATGTTGTCTTTGCTTCGATGAGATTCCAGTATCTTGAGAAGTCCCGGGTTCTGTCGCAATGCTAACATTCAGCTGCGTTGTGCCTTTAGTATTGTTGATAGGGTCAATGAATGTTGACAAATGCTTCGTTGATCTCAACGCCGACCTGAATTGGAACCGTAGCCACCGCTGGAATAGCCAGAATCATGCCAGTGACGGTTACTGGTAGGTTTATGGTCAGACGATGGCTTGGTCTCTGGCTTTCGTCTTGCAGCATGGTCTGGACAAGCAAAGCCGACGAGAACGGTCTTCTCAGTGGTTGAATGGCCACGTTGACCATAACGTTGACATGGATCGACTGAATGCTTGTGGTATAAACATCGACAAACTGAGTATCGTTCGACAATTTGATAGCACATGATTGTTGCGTTAAGAAAAGAGAGGAATCTTTGTTTTGCTTCTTCTTTTGGATAATTTGCAAGGGAAAGATTGATTGAATTTTGGAATTTGAAGACTGATCGTAGTTTCAACGTCAAAGCCTGCTGGATATATGTACCTTGTGTAGATCACACAACGGTCTCTTGGATCTGAAGGATCAAGGTGTCGACCTCTTATATTGCAGTAGAGTCGAGTGTAGCCTTGGAAAAGTAGCCAATCAGGAGGAATAGCTTGTCAGGCAGTTGAACAGGAAGTTCGTGACCCGCGGAGAGTCATATATGTCGGGCGATATTGATCCAATGGAAAGAAAAGAAGAAGACCAGGCCAAAAGACAGCATCACCCATCATGGATTGGAGGAAAGAGGAAGTTCACACATATGCGTGTTTGACCGGACAGTCAGAAGGCCCGACCGAACACGTTTTGCGGATCTGAACCAAAGCCAATGAAGTTGCAAAGCAGAGGATAACGACGAAATAAGAACTTTGGCCTTACCAAGATGGCATAGCCTAGTAACGCAGTAGAAAAATGACTGAAAGGTAAGGAAATGGTTAGATGTTCCTGAGGGCTGGGTCCGAAACAAAACGTGGACTGCGAGCGATCGTCGCATGAGATTCATGTCGTTCAATGACCAGGATGTAATTCAAGCCGAGAGCGGGGCGGGTGTTCGTCACCAACCTTGTCCAGATGTATACTGGTATCTCGGCCTTTGGAATTCCATGTCATGTTTTTGGCCGCGAAAGCTGGTGTGATGGAGGGTCTGAGGCTGAAAAGGCTTGAACATATTGGGAGTAGGGCGGGCGGTGCTGAAAAGCCACGACCAATCTTGAGAGACGATTAGCTTAAGATGCATATCCCGCAAAAAGGGCTAGGAACGGATCAGAACGACCAGACCGTTGGGTGAAAGAGTCACGGGGAACGGGGAACGATGAGAGTGGGAACGATGGGAAGGGGGCGGAGGATGGAGGTTCTCGAGTTAGCGAGGACAAGTTGTATTTTGCCACTTGCGAAGGTCAGCAAGCAGTTGGCAGGGGTCGTGGAAGTAATTCACAAAAGACAAATCATACGGGATGGATAAACGCAAGATGTCAGATAGACAAGTGAGCATGGCGAGGCACGGAGATGACTAAGAAAGAATGATGAAGGAGACGAGGGAAACGAGGGAAATGCGAGTGAAGTTGAAGTTGAAGTGACGCGGTCAGGTTCAGTGGAATTGGCGAGGAGAGGAAGGCACCCGCCCGCGTGTGGCTAGGCAGCTGCTAACCAGGTTGAAGTCCACGGGCATCTTTGCTGGCGAGTGGACGCAAGCTTCTGTCATGTGATTCTAAGAAGGACTACTTACCTTAGGTAGTTAGTACGGGAGTAGCTCAGCAGCTAACTAGGTGCTAACTCCTCTAGTACTACTAATAGCGCCTCAATGCAGTGCCACGGAGTCCTCCCGAATGCTATGTACCAACTAGTGCTCCGTACTCCGTACTCCGTACCTAGGGACAGACTTAGCAGCTGATTAGTGACAAAGGTAAATCACTCGGTACTCGTATTACATACATACCTCGGTATTATTCAGTGCTATTCAGAGGCTGAGGCCGAGACATCAGAATTCCATCAGAGGGTGTCTGTGCAGAGAATAACTAACCACGAGTACCCATAGCTAGCACAGTGGAAACCTCAAGGTAACCCTCCAGCCATAAAATGCTGCTCCAAGCCTATGTACCCAGCAGCTTGTTAGTTGTGGATGCAAATGTGGGTAAACAAAGCAGATACCGAGGACTCCGTACTCTGTACAATAGCACCCTAATAACCTGTACAAATCGAAGCTGATCAATGATGGGATGGGTTTGCGAGGTTGCTGGTGGAGCAGTAAAAGGGTGGGTTGGTTGAGAAGCCGCTCGGCCCGCCGTCATCCTCTGGGTGTCCACTGCCCTCTCACTCACGGTGTATGCCTGGGGCCTTGGGGCCTTAGGGGAGGCTTCTTAACCAAAGTTCCCCCCAAGTCCCTCTTTTCGTCCTTAGTCGTCCCCCCCCATCCTCCCTGCTGATGCCATTCTGCTGGGCTGAGTGCCAGAGAGTGCTTGACAACTTTCCTCGTTGGTCAGCTCGTACGAAATAGTTTCTTGCCAAAATTCTAAGCCAAGACGTGGTCCACGACCCCTAGTTACACCTTACAAACTTATTGGATCGTGAGCCTTATTTCTTAGACAGTTTAGCTTTTGTCTGCTCGCCCTATCTGTTTTCCGAACCAGTAAACTGCCCTCCTTCGACTTTCCAGCAAAATTGGGTATAGGGCAAGGCTAACTCGAGAAATACTCCGTACTCCCTTCAATACTCCCTCACCTCCTCTCCGTCCTGATTGGTGACATTACTCCGTCATCTTTGACAGCGGTTCCATGACCCGGATTGTTTCGTTTGATCGACTCTCGATTTCTAGCTCGTCCTTCGAAATCCAACTTGTACTCCGTAGTCAGATGTTCGATGGAATGACCACTTGTCGTCTCAGGTAACCTGTCCGATTCGTCATCCCCTTGCTTCTTCTCGAACACGCTTCTTCAGCTCGACGAGGTTCGAGGGTCAAATTCCAATTCTATTTGACCTCCCACAGCGCCTCACCCGGTCGCAACGACATCGGGATATAGAAGAGCCATCCGGTTGTTCCGCCATCTTCTAGCCTGTATGGAAAAGCCAATCCGCTTCTGGATTTGGAACTGCGAAGTTGGGGATTAGAGCATTGCCCATTGCAGAGAGGTCCGGGGCCACGGCTTGACCCATATTCTGTGCACTGCCATTATCGACCCCTTCCTGCGCCATGGGTAGGCGTGGAAAGTTGAAAAGATCAAAAACATCCAAATATTCCAATTCATTGGGGGCCGGAGTGTTTGCTCGCGTTGGATGGTACGACTTCACTGCGGCAGTGTGTGGTTGGCGCGATATCAGAAAGTCTAGGTCGTAGGCACATCTGTTCTCTAGGTTTAGCAATTGAGCCAATAGATTTCGGGAACGACCTTACCGGCGCATATCGGCGAGAATCTTCACCGTGGATGGAGTGACTCTCTCCCCCGTCATCCCGCTTGCCCGCTGCGACTGTCTGTACTCTCCAAGCACCCGACCAAGGATCTCACTGTATCGTTTCGCAACAAGCCAGTGCTCACCCATTTCGGATAACGTCGTTACAAGGAAGTCAATGTCAGGGTCCACCTCGTGGTCCATGGTGGAGCCATGCACCAGCATAACACGAGAGCCCACCCATATGGCGAAAGCGAATGGGGGCCCGATTTTGTCCAGGAGGCCACTGAGCTTAACGAAACGACATAGTTGTCGCAAGTTCTCGACCGCGGATAGACACCGCTGCATGGCGCTATAGGAGGAGGAGAAGATGGGTGAGCTTTGCGCCGGGTAAGCTGCCGATGAGTTCAAGCGAATAACTGTCAAGCAATACGCCGCATGAAGCATGATCCAGCCACAATTTGTATTTTTAGCAGGCATATTGGATTTCATCAGCCTGGTAATGTTTGCGAACTCGTCAGGCAGACTGAAGTGCCAAGCATTGAGATCGCTGTCAAGAGCCCGGTATGAGCCTTGCCATTGCTCCACATCAGTCAATGAGCCAATGTCGATCGGGCGCTTTAGAAACTGGTGGATGTGACCAAGAATAGCCATGAGCTCACAGTGATACGAAAAATGTCCGTGGTTGTCAGTCGTTCCAGTGGCGTATCGTGGCCGCTCAGGGGGATGAAACCATCGCGTTTCCACAAACTTATTCGCTGCGAAAAGATCGTCCCTGCATGGCAGGCGTCTGTCAACCTCCTTTTCATCAAGCGCGAATTCAAATGCCGTTGCGATGGTGGCATATCGGTCGAGCAGATAGATTGCCCAGAAGAGTCGGCGACGTTCCTCATCTTCGATCCAGTTTTTAGGCTCTGGCAGCACGGATACCCTGAGTGTTGCTATAGAAGGATACAGCGGGGTCGCCAACGAGGAGGTGGACTCGACGGCGAGACCAAGCTGAACCATACTTCTACTGATCAAGGCTAACAGGTTCCAAGCCGGAGGGCCGTTGGTTGTTCCAGTAACATCTAATGCAAGAATGACGAGAGCCTGTGACGCCCTCACATTAGAGTTCTCCAATCCAAACAACTGCACGCGTTGCTTAGAGGTATCATGATAATGTTGACGGCTCTCTGGAGTCAAACGGGGATCCGTTGAGAAGCGCAGTGCAGTTGCAACGATTGCGTGCAAAAGTACTCTATCGGCTTCATCCAACGAGGACGCCCCAAACAGAGTATCCAAGGTGGTTTTCCGGTCTAGCAGGGGGATCCAAATATTTACGTGCTTAAAGTAAAGATCTACCAGTGCATATAGGAGATCGTAAGGGGGGAGCATGGCTGAGTGCTCGTTGAAAACCTGCGTTCCTTGGTAGCCTGCGGTGGAATGGGGTGAGGTCAGTGAGTTCGCTGAAGGAGTATAATAGCTTTGGGCCTGTGGCATCTGTGGCTCTGCGATGGTTTGCTGCTGCCCAGGAGGATACGGGAGCGACCCATGCCTCGATGCAGAGGGGCGTAGCTTTGGATCGATCATCTGTGGCTGATAGTTCACATCAGCAGAGAAACCCACGGTTTGAGCATCATAAGAGCCACGCGGTTGGGCCTCCGGTCTGACAACTGGGGCACTTGGACGCGACGGAGCCATGCCAACACCAGAAGAGGGATCGATGGTGCATGATACAGCAAGATGCGCGGCTAACTGTTGACCCTGCTCATTGAGGAGTTGCTCCAGACGATCGAGCCTGGATTCGAGCTCACGACCATATCCTGCCCTCAATCCAGGCTTCTTTCGTTGCTTATATTCACAAGGATGATCATTGCGAGAGCACCACCCACAAGATGGCTGAACTCGATCTGGGGAGCCAATTACTTGTTGCTCGAAAAAGTATATGTCCAGAGAGTAAGAATCACGTACCACACTTGACCTTTCTTTGCTTGCAAGCCTCACAGCTGTCCAGCTCCGGCATTAGCAAAACTCCGCATGGTCCAGGATGAAAGATTAGATGGAAAGCAGCGACAAGATTTGCGGATAGGGCGATTACTTACGTGACGTTCATAGGCCTCTTGCGCTTTCTTGATCCATCACGTTCGTCGTCAGAGCCAGAAACCGAAGTGGTTGGTGATGCGGAAAGGCCCTGCTGGAAAGGCGGCGCATCATGGTTGGGCGGTTTTGCTAGGCCATTACTAGCCCCATGACTTCCATAGAGCTCAAGCTTGGTAGAATTCATGATGGATGATTTTTCCTTGTAGTTGTGGTGATGGCAACATTGCACCGAGAAGAAACGATGCTGTATCTCGGGCCGAGATTAAGCAGGTCGACCGAGAGACTGAATACTCGCACAAGAAAGATGGAGAAGGCAGCAAGGCTAAAAGAGAAAAAGCTGGGGAAGGCGCTTCCATTGGAATGGGAGGCAAGCCCCTCTCCCCTGGGTGTCTCCTTCCTACCGCGGTGTGTTGGTGCCTGCCATTCCAAGCCCTAAGTTAAGCATGCTCCTGCTCCAATTAATACCTAAGTAGTTAGTTAGCGTGAGAGAGGGCAGGCGCACAACAGTATCACGTGTTGTCCATCTTTGATTCACCCATCCTCACGCAGGGCTCGATGTTCAAACCCTGACCCCCAACACCACTCTACCAAACGACACGCACCAGACTACCACCCTGTGTAAGTCAATCTACCCCTGAAAGACTCCCAAAGAGGCTGTGGCCGTCACCGACGGAGCCGTGGCGGCTGTGGCAAAATTGCATTGAAGCTTTGCGGCTGCCCTGGTACGCCCGGCGGACACTATCCCGATCAGCGAAACATGTTTCCATTTTATCGAGTCCCACCCCTCAAGGCATCATGGACGTACCCCCAAGCTCTAAATTGCCGTGAGGTTGATTTCCCCTACATAAACTGTTGTACTCTGCAAAGCTCGTTCTGTGCTCCCGTTCTGTCCCCCACGCTCCGCCGATCAACGGGAAGCATCATATAATAATCTTCCCTTTGCCCACGACACGGACTCACATCTGTTTCACCATCACATCGGGATCACCAAGAAGGTGCCAGAATGGCGTCAGTGAAGTCCTTCCCAACAATAAAGGCAGTCCGGACCTTCGTCATCGATGGCGTAGGCTCTGGTGGTGATTACCACAATGTCAAAGGCGGCCACTGGTTGATCGACGATAAAATCGCAACCCCGATGTCCAAATGGGACAAGTACCGGAGCTCTAGAACGACTTTTGGAATCAATGTCTTGGGGTCGTTCTGTGTCGAGATCGAGGCCACCGACGGCACAAAAGGATTTGCTACTGGATTTGGAGGACCACCGGGCTGTTGGCTCGTCCAGCAACACTTCCAGCGCTTCCTGCTTGGAAGAGATCCCCGGGATGTCAATGACTTGTATGAACTCATGTATCGAGGTTCCATGTTTTATGGTCGCAAAGGACTGCCGGTCGCAGTCATCTCAGTTCTCGATTTGGCGCTTTGGGATCTTCTTGGAAAAATCAGAAACGAACCAGTGTACAAAATGATCGGCGGTGCGACGAGAGATCGGTTACACTTCTACTGCACAGGGCCTGAGCCAGCCGCCGCTCAAAAGATGGGTTTCCTTGCTGGCAAGGTTCCCTTACCTTACAGTGCAGAGGAGCCCGACAGCCTGAGGAAAAACATAGAATTCCTTAAGAAACATCGTGAGGATGTTGGGCCTGATTTTCCGCTCAGGGTAGACTGCTGGATGTCTTTGAATGTTCAGTACACGATCGAACTGGTATCGGAAGCAAAGAGACAAAATATTCGGATAGATTGGTGGGAAGAAGTTCTCTCCCCTGACGACTTCGATGGGTTCGCTTTATTGAAAAGAGCACACCCGGATACCAAATTCACTACCGGCGTAATCACACCCCATGTCCAAATCTCCATCTCAGGTACTGACAACCATCTAGGAGCACGAATATTCTCGCTACGGATTTCGCAAATTATTAGAAGGCCGCAATGTTGATATCATCCAACCTGATGTTATGTGGCTGGGAGGCCTGACCGAGCTTCTGAAAGTCACAGCCATGGCAGCCGCATATGACATTCCCGTTGTTCCTCACGCGTCAGGCCCTTACTCATACCACTTTGTCGTGAGCCAGCACAATTCTCCATTCCAGGAATACCTTGCAAACAGCCCTGATGGCAAGAGGGTCTTGCCAGTATTCGGCGACCTGTTCCTCAACGAACCTATTCCGACGAATGGATACCTGGATGTCAGGGTCCTTGATAAGCCAGGATTTGGTCTTGAACTAAACCCGAACGCTCGATTGATTGATGCCTCCAATCTATTAGGGTTTGCCCCACAGAAGGCGTTGACTGCACCCATGGAGCATAAGCAGGAGACAAAAGCGAACGGGGACCACATTGTTGCGAATGGAGAGCTTTCTGAAGGTCCTGCCACTTGAGATTTGTTCCGTTCACTGGCTTCTGCAGGTATGTGGCGTTTTGATTTTGGGATACTCCTGCAAGAATTGGAAAGCGATGATTTGATTATCGTGCAATTTCTGAATAGCTTGACCGTGGTCTCTTTTGATTCAGCTATTGATTCGAAGCATTGCGACTGTCGCTTGGTGGCTGAATTGCCTGGTCGACATGGGCCTCCATCCCGGTTGATGCTTGTTCCAAGAAGTATAAACCATCTCTAAGTGAAAATCGCATAAGAGGCTGAGGGTGACCCTTGGCCCGAACGACAAGAACCCCTTCGCTCTCTTCTGCCAGATACAAATTTATATTCTTAGACTGCTTTAATTGCGACCATGATATGAGGTTGACCCCACCGTCAGGGATATACCTGACATTTCTGATCGTGAGAGGCTGTGCTGCTGAAGCGTTCTGTTCTCTGGGGCCATATAGCTTTGACCACACCGAGGATGAAAGATCACCAGCTGGGAGAAACAGCGTGGCATCGCCGATGCCAACGATTGGTATTGGATTTGGCCCAAAATGAGCCACGGCCTGGTGGTGAGACTTATTCGTGAAAGGATTCAGACTGCTGTAGCGGTGCAATAAAGCTCGATTACCACAGACATGTGACGTTGCCCCTGTATCGAATATCCAATCTCTATCGCCGAAAGTTGCCGCCCTTCTAGGGGCAAGAGGTTTTGTCGTCGGTGAAAGAATGACTCCTTCGTCCCTGGGACTGGGGTTGGAGGGCTCCGTCTATTTAACTTTAGTGATCGGAGGAGGTGAAATCCCTCGTGGAGGGAGTCTAGCCAGCATTATTTACCTTCATATGATCGTACTTGATGATGGTGGAGTCTTCGTCTCGAATAATTGATATACGAGGCATCATTGACTTGAACTCGTCAGTACATATATTCCAGTTGACAATCATCCTTCCATTGAACAAAAGCTTCAATGCTTTCCAATTGTGATAGGGCACCCATGGATGGATGGATGGGATCCGACTTCGTACAGAAGAGCATAAGCGTCTTTCAATGTGTGTATTTGACCTACCACAGCTCCGATGAATCCCAGCATCCCAGCCATCGTGGCCAAGCCTCGCAGTTTCGAGCCTGCTGGACGAGGCATTGTTATAAGGAAAAGTTAAATGGAAAAGCAGGCAATGAGACTCTCGAGCTATGCAATGTAACGCGTAAGGCCAAACCAACTAGATTCAATTCAATATCCAGGTAATGACCCACCAATCGACTGGCCACACTTAAAAAACAAATAAGACGTTGAAAGGCAGAAGCGGGACGAACGCCTTCTCTGGAAAAACAGAACATCCGATAGCCGAGACGAGATTCAGCGAGAGCACGTGCGAATCCGGAACCCCCGAGAGCTTCGCTCTGTGATCACCCGAGAGCCGAGGTTGTTTACCCCCCCCAAGTAAGTCAAGCAGAGGGGTAGGGTGACCCCCGGCGGCTATTTTGCAGCTGAGTCCAAAGTATTCAGCAAATCGGGTCCCACAGGGGAAATACTGCAAATGTATCTCGCGAGGGATTCTATAATCCCTAGAAAAGAATAGAAAAGAATAGCCAAAGGGTTGTAAAATTCAATAAATTCCCAGAAACATAGCACATGATGCCATTACCACCACTCATCACGGGCCAGGTCGCCGCTATTACAGGAGGACTCACTGGGATTGGAAGAGGAATAGCAATATTGTTCTTGTCTCATGGAGCAAGCGTGGCCATCAATTACCTGCCGTCCCACAACAACGACGAAGAAAAGTTGCTGTCGTCGCTCGGCACCGAAGCATTTGACGCCATCAAATCCAGAAATCCAGCCGCACCCCTACACAACCTTGAAGACGTACCACTTCTGACAGTCCCCGGAGACATATCACAGCCGGACGCCGGCCAAGAACTGGTGGCCCAGACCGTTGCTCGGTTTGGTCGTTTGGATACATTTGTGTCGAACGCTGGGATCTGCAACTTCGAGGAGTTTCTCGAAATCAGCCCGGAATCCTACCAGCGGCATATCAACACGAACTTGTCCGGCGCATTTTACGCGGTGCAGGCCGCCGCCCAACAGATGAGCAAGCAGGAACCCCAGGGCGGATCGATCATCGGTATTTCTAGTATATCAGCATTGGTCGGTGGTGCCCAGCAGTGTCATTACACGCCAACCAAAGCCGGGATTCTCTCCCTCATGCAGTCGACAGCAACAGCGCTTGGCAAATATAACATTCGTTGCAATGCCCTGCTACCAGGTACTATTCGCACCCAGCTCAACGACGAGGATTTGAAGGACGGAAGTGAGAAGAAGGCGCATATGGAAAGCCGAATTCCTTTAGGGAGATTAGGGAGACCAGATGATCTAGCAGGGCCAGCTCTTTTCCTTGCTGCCGGCGAGTTGTCGTCCTATGTCACCGGTGCCACATTATTGGTGGATGGTGGAGCTTTCGTCAATTTTCAATGAGAAGTATTATTATTCTTCTCACAAAAGAATCCGGTTTGCTCAAATCTTAATGTTATATGCTCGTACCGCCGTGCCAGACCAGACATCTTTTTTCGACTGCGTACTTGCGTCCTGGGACGCAAGAATTGCTCCAACTAGATCATGCCAATGCTGCCACGAATCCTTGCCTGGTCCGACAACTCCACATACTGGCCAGTCAGAGCCGAAGAGGATTCTCGATGGAGTGAATGCTTTGAACACAACATCGGCCCAAGGTTTGGTTCGTTCCACCAGCAGTGCTATATCCTGGGGATGTCCTTCGGCCTGTGGGGGTAATTCTGAAAACCAGCCAGACAGCTTCATGTATGTTGAGGGGTAGGTGGCCATTTTCTCGATGCTTTCTTTCCACCTGAGGAAGTCCGGATGACCATCGTTGGCTTGAGTTGCCGTGAGGTGCAGATCTGGTTTGCAGAAATGGTTGATGACGATTTTGACATTGCTCCGTGACGCATAGACACGCTGCATCATGGTGCAGGCTTCCTCTAGTTGGTGCAAACCTCCTGAGCGAGCGTCGACTCCTAGGTCGAAAGTCAGTCCTTTTTCTCCTAGCCACCGAAGGCCCTCAATAAACTCTGTTCGTAGCATCGTTCCTGCTGGTCGAGATTGGACCAAGTAGCGGAAGCCTTTCAATAGATTCGGTTTACCCGCGTCTGAGAATTTCTTCTGTGCTTTCTCGACATATTCTGCTAGGAGAGTAGTGCCTGCCGGTACAGGAGCCCACGGCACTACTCCTAGAACAAGCTTGCTATCGTCCTGTACATGGCCCTCGCCCTCGACCGGTGAACCCGTGGCGATCCTCACCAAGAAATCCACCTCTTTCAAAGCGTCTTCCCAGTCAGTGTTCCCGAGCCCAGACTTACGGTCGGTTTCCAGAAACACAAACCCTAGCAGATTAGATTGCCTTTCTGACACAGCTCTGTAATCTTCGACACTTTTCTGTCTCTTCAAAGGATGGTCCTGTGGTAGATCACCTGTCCACGCGAGGGTAGGGATGTGAGTTTCAGCATATAAATGGATGTGAGAATCTATTATGGGAAACACAGTGGCATCCAAAGTCTGGGAAGCCATGATGGTAGAACACTTGTAGTCTGCATCGAACAAACATGCAGATAGCAGCATTCATATCTTTCTCGAGGGAGTCGAGTTAGATGATTGACTAAGTAGCCCCAAGCATGATGGTAATAGTCTTAATGCCGTCGGCTAAATTTGGGACGAGCACGCGTCGGGCTAAACACAAACCAATCTCGGGACTTCGGAGTAATGTGAAGACGGTTTGAGAGGAAACCCTCAGATCAATTGGGAGGTTACCCAGACAAGCATGGAGACTATCCAAGTAAAGTAACAGTATTGAAATATCAGAGCCTTATGTAGACAGCGGCGCGTTGAGGACTTGAATCAGTTGCTTATTCGTTGTCAGCCTGAGTGTTCAGCCTGGGAAGGTTCAAGTGCTTCGTAGGGAGGGTTTTAGAGTGTGCGATGAGTACGGTGGATCACAAGGACCCATAAGTGGATGCGGGGATCTGCTGGTTCTAGGTGTGCAGGGCGAACCGAAGCTGTGGCCTGTGAATCTGTGGGCATCTAGTTCTATCAATTAAGGGCAAAACAGATGCTGAATGTCTGTTCTCTCCTATCCCTAAACTTGAACAACTTCGCAGCTTCTTGTTTCGAGAAGGCCGTCCTATTATTAGATTTGATGCTGAGACATCCCGAGCATATACCCACCAGGCACTACAACTTGTTCGCGAGGTGATCCTTCGTCAATGTCCTTGCATGGTCTTGAAGTCTTCCTCCACAACTCACTGCGGTGAGACCTGTTTCAACTACATTCATTATAGCCGCAAGAATGGAAGACGTGCGGATGTACGGTCTCGCGTCTCCTCCTGCATCTGCCGCCTCTCCCTCTCCAAGCAACGTCTCCAATGCGACCCGCAGCTCAAGCCTCCCAGTGCCTCGTGTGCATCGTCTACGGCCCGGTTCACAGAAAGAAATTGCTTTAATAAACTACCTTGATGACAAAATACTGAGAATTACGAGAAGATATGCGAAGAAATTCAGTAATGAAAGCCGGGACCAAGATGACACCCCAGGTTACACTACCTTCGATGATTTTGCTGCTGATGTTGAACCACTCGTGAATATTGTTTGGATCAGTGGGACACGTAAGTATTTTCGCCCTCGGTACCAAGTGCATCTTGTACTCACCTATTCCGCAATGCTTTGGATGATCGTAGTAGGGCTACGGCGTCCATGTGCTTGAGATTCGGTCATTCTCCCAGGGATTTGTGTCCTGACTTTGTTTCATTCTAGCAACACTTCAAATTCCATACCTCCTTACTCTCGCCGGACAGGTTTGTTCATATCTCCAGGCTTTCCCATTTTCTAACTCCGTTTTCCCTCTTGTTGAGAAGATTGATGAAGGGTTTGCTTCACTGCTTCAGCCGCTGAGCAATGGAAGCCCAGAAGGATCCTCGCCCTACTATGTTTCGATGACTGACAAGGTCCGCATCAAATCTCTCGTTGAAGAGACACGTGTTGCTGCTGTGAATGCTGCCTCTGCAAGTGGTCATGTTGCAACCATGGAGGACTTGTCTGAAATTGATACTGAAGATGACCACTTTGAGGATGGCGAACCCGTTCAGAGTGACCAGGAAGACCAGCCTGATGCTTTGGCTGTCCCACTGAAGCTATCGAGGGTATACAAGCGGACCTTGGAAATTCTCGGTGATTCGCTCATTAGTGGGTCACTTCCTCGGTACCAAGGCTCAGGCAGCCTGATACCGTGAATAATGAAACGTTACTGGATGAACTCTCAAAAGAAATCGTGCACACCCCAGCATTGACCGACATGTCGTCACCGCAGCCAAGCCAGTGTATGACGACCGTATCTATCAAAAATTGCGACCTTCTGATTTCGGGTTCCCGGGATCGCGGAGATCGGACAGTGGGAAAGCAACATGCAGAAGTCAGACAACTTGTCACAGTCACACATTTTGTTCCGTTCAGACCAGTGACACCGCTTCCAGGATCATGACCAGCCGGGTGATGTTGGAGCTTAGAAATTGCTGCCGAGAACTCCATCTGTCGAAAAGGTGGAAAGTATGTCATCCCTCGGCCAATCAGGATTCGCCACGCTTGGGCCGCCTCACCTTCACCGACACTATGCCATCGAAAGACTCTTGGTGGTTGAAATCTCAATTGATGCCCGAGCTCTCCAGAGTCGCACAAATAATGACATGTCGGAACTGTTACAGTCATGCAGGTCCAGCTCGAGTACTAGACAAGAAACTTCATAAAGATCCCCATCTGGAGTCGTGTGTATCTTGAACTCAAGTACTCGAACCTTCTTTGTACCTTCAAACTCACCCTAGGTATCGAAAATGAGGTTGTTAGTGTTGCTTTTATTCAGCTATCAAGCTTTCAGCTTTGCGATCACACCGGTATCCATTGCGAGAGAGGAAATATTGACGGCGACAAAGTCTCCTCTATCACCAACTACACCATCTACCATTGTTCAAACAACGCCTACTGCAAGCATCACTGCCAATCAGTGGCAATTGCCACTATCAGCGCTTGTTACACTTGCGCCAGTTGCACCAAACCCTCTTGAGAGAAGGCAGAGGTGCTTCAATGATCAAGGCTTCAGTGTCGACTGTGCAACATGGACAGGATACTACTATACTTGGGGTCCTCCTGGCAATCCATATCTAGGAGGTCCGGGTGAAAGTGGTGAAGGTTCCGGTGGTGGCGGAGGAACAGTTGTGGTTTACAGCAACGAGGGCTACCTGGCACTCGTGAACCTACCTGCAATACTTGGGGTTATGTGTCTCACTTTACTCCTCTTTATTTAGAGGCTAAATTATTGGGTGGGATGTGGGACCTTTTGGGAGAAACGGACCTGTACCAACTCAAGCAAATTCCTGTGTATATCCAACGAAATCGTTTTCCTTCAATCTTACGGAGTCCATTCATTTGAGTCATGGATACATCTGCATGTCACACTCTGCTTTTATCGTTTGCGGACTTTCACATGCCCAGTACTCCGACTCTTTGCCTTGACTACCCGCGTGGTACTCTGAATACACCCTTTGTCTCAAACCATCGAGGCGCAATAAGACATCTTCCCTATAAATTCTGCTTATGTTTATTCATTCTTCATTCCTTCTGAGAAATCTGAACGCACCGAAAGCATCTGACCCTGAGCGAACCTAAATCCGATGCTAATATATGAATGACTGCGGGTTTCTCGAACAAAGCAGGAGGAAAGTCAAGCTCATCGTGCAATTCAACAATTGGAGAGGCGACGATGGGGACGAAGAAATCTTCTAGAAAACCTCGATGGATGCCATCTTATTCATTGGTTACAGCTATGTGCATAGCGTCTCTACTCTCCGGACCAACCAGCGGGTCCACGACCAGTTCAATCGAAGTATCGGTAGTCCCAACGACACTCAATTGGACAACTGACACTGAGCCTCTTGCCTCAATCCAGCCAACCCTAGCCTCGTCTACTTCTGCCGATCCTAGCAATAATAAGTCAACACGCCCCCAGACATCCTCGCGGACAGCCTGGACACAATGGACGGGTGCGTCAGATTGCTCTCGCCGCACGTTCAGCACAAAATCCGACTTCCCATTGCTCCCGAATTGTAGCATTCAAGCTGAGCCTTCCTCGACATACGTGGTCTCATCGTCCTCATTAATCTCTACGCCATCATCACTGATCACAGCGAACTCATCGACCACTAGGGTCGCCTCACTGACAGAACCGACTTCTCTCACGTCCGCCGTGGGAAATGGCAACTCCACTGGCCAGCCAACTCCGGCGCCATCTGTTACTTCATCCTCCTATACTGCATCGAATGGTTCGACAAGCTCAGACGAAGCCCTGACAGCAATACCCAACTACAATTTCACTAGCCAAACCTCGTACTCCTCAACAAGAACCGTGACTAGCACGTTTTCGCACACCACAATTATATTCACCACAATTACGGCCACTAACCCCTCTGCTTCATCAGGGCAAGATGCGTCTTTTACCAATACTGAATTAAGCCCGAGTGTTTACCCAAGTCGCAACACTACACACCAAGTATCAACTTCAGATTCCGCACCAAGTTCTGTGTTCCCCACGTCCTCCTCGAATAGCATGCCGATCACCCCTTTAGCACCAGTCGTTACAGTGACCGCTACTACTGTTCTAGTAACGACTCTGGCAGCCGATGAGAATTCCACGTTTTCCGGCTCGTTCTCGTCTTCGTTGCGAATCACAAGTAGTGTCTTCAACTCGCTACCCATGTCGACAACATTAGCTGCTTCTCAGTCAACTCCCATGTATTCCTCTGAAAGTGATTCCGCAACATTCTGGAAGAGTTATTCCAGCTACATGTCAGCAAATCCTAACACAACGCCAACGGGCGGTGGCACGACTCAAAGTATGCTTCAAAGCACAACCCAGGGAGACATCACTTCACCCAGAAACTCATCTCTCCTAGCTACCACTCACCCAAACAACGCAACGCATGCTACGTCATCATTGCATAGCGACATCTGGACCTCGACCGATATTCACGGCGTCCCCTTCTCGATGTCCAACTATCTTTCAGGCAGCAAGACATACCAATCGAACCTAGGAGTGATCACCACGACATGTATCCCCACAACAACGGTCACCGCCGCGCCAGTCGGGCCGGGCTCCATCACACGAGTCTTCGGGCAATGCGCCCCGGGGATTGGCCCACAGGTCACGGATAGCATTTTTCCAAGCACCGGGGCTGGCGGCGCACACACGGGCTCAGCTGCCTCTGGGCCGAGCAGCAGCTCCACTACAGCCTCAGGTGAACCACTTCCTGGCACCGCAAGTGCAGTGAATCCGACAGATACACATGTAACGGTTGTTTCACCACCTGCTAACCCTCCATCCACCTCTGAACGACCTTCAGGAACTTTCATTGCTACGTTCACTGTTAACGGGTCTGTGACTACCCGCACCATCACAGATCCAGCGGACGCCTTTTACATCCCAGGCACGACAAGCATTACGACATCTTCTGCTGTTGTTGCCCCATCAGCCACTTCGGCATTGGGATCTACCGCCGGCAGTAGCACAGCAACACCGGCTCCGCCAGCTTCCAGTTCAGCAATTTCAGGCGGCACTGGTAGTCCCGTGGCGAGGGCAACCTCCACCGCGCCGCCCCCTAGTGACAGTAGGGTTCCGACGACGTTTTCGACGAGTACGATGCTTGCTGTGGTGTAGGGACAACGATTGCGAAAGCATGGTAATGGGAGGCGAACTGCGCTTTGGGATTGAGGTTTCCGGGACGCAAATGAAGGATGTATCTTTCTTCTCGGTGGTGAGAGAGCTGGGATAAGCGTGTGGGATCCACGATCCACTACCCGACGACTTGGTTTACTTTTGTCAGGTGATTTGTTTGTTTTTTTCATGGCGCAGATAGTGAAAGTGGTTCGCCTCGCATGGGAGCTGCATCTCCTGGACATCATAAAGCTTCCCCCAGTTGAGTTAGACACGTTATCGCATTGCGCAGACTGTCCACATAATGAATGACCAGACTCTTTATTTAGCTGGTGTACGTTGAGAGGAAGGGCGAAGGGTTGGGCAGTGAGACTAGGCATTATGCGAAGGCTCGAACCTCCAGTGAGGGAGGCTGCTTCAGCGGGTGTGGAAATTGTGGAGATGGATAGTGAGAATGGTGAAGGTTAGAAGCCCTTTCAGTGTATTTCTCCTCGAGACTAAGACATTCTCTCTATAATCAAGATCATACCAAGCAGAGCGACAGAGGTTGGAGTAGAAATAGCAAAAAAGGGCGACCGAGAGCTGGAATGTTTGATAGTGCATCTGGTTGGATGCCCACCTGGGTAATACATTTATATCTAGATGGCTAATCTCTTTTCAGTCCCTGGTCACCACCACCGCCGCCATCACCATCCTTCTTGGGCTCGAAATTCAGCTGATTGCCATTGTACAACTGGTGATCTCTCCTCTTCGCTGCAGTTTCGGCTCTCTGGTCTGCGAGTGTCCTGACACGTACCTTAGAAGGCTCCTGTTGATTCTGGTCACCGTTGTCGGCGGAAGCAGGCGTAGAAGAAGCTGATGACTCAGCTTGAGATGTACTGTAGCCGAGAATACTTTTGACACCTCCGAAGACGGCACCGGCAGTGCCTGTGACAAGGGAGAAACCACCGCTTACAGCAGAGCCAATCAGGCCACCCGGAGATGAACCAGTGTATGACTCGACGTAACCCTTTACTGGCACCATGACGAGGGTGCAAGATCCGACGATACCCAGAACAGATAGTTCCTGTTCTTCTTCGGCGGCCTCGATATTGTGATTGGGTAGGGGTGTTAGAATAAGCTTGAGGTTGTAAGGGGTATTGATTCCTGATTCGTCATCAATCCAGGGTCTGATGTTGGCTGAGAGGGTGGCGGAAGGTTGGAAGGTAGACCGGAGTGTGCTCCCATCGAATGTACGGACTTGGACTCTGACTTCTTTTCTCCGGTTCTGGGCACTGGAGGGAGTACTGGTAGAGGCGTTGGTCGATGAATTTGGAGATGAATCAACAATGCCTTTGCGCATATCGTCTAATCGTCGACGTTCTTCACGATCGGCCTTTATTTGCGCCTTGATCCGTTCTCTCTCGTCACGTTGCTTCTGTTCCCGTTCTCTTTGCATCTTGATGTAGTCATCTCGCTGACCTTTTTGCTTCTCTGATGGGCGTTCGGATGGCGCAATATTGGTAGCGGGCTGATTGGACGTTGCTTGACTTAAGCTACCAGGTACTGGCGTCCGCTGTTGAGTGACTGTAGGAGAAGTCGATAAAGGAGATGAGGCGGAAGGAGTTGCCCTTGCTTTGCCCTTGATTTTGAGACCAACAGCTGGTAGTCGTAACAATCGGGATCTGGCATATTCGGACAGTTCCCTGACGGAGGAGGTCCGCAATCGGGTAACTTCACCTTTGAAGATGGGTATATTGCCCAGCAAGGTTAATTGGGTGTCGAATATCTCAGAATGCGGTGTTTCTTGGTCAAGGAGCTGCTGTGTATGATTCCGCAGAGCATCATAAGCATTATTTGGAAGTCGCATCTGCCCAGATGCAGGCTGAAGATCAATATATTCCAAGATATTAGTAGCTGCGACGCTAGAGGTTTCTTCTGTTTCTTGCTCTGCCGGTTTGTCCTCACGGGTTTTGGTATCTTTGGTTTTGCTGAGATCAAAGAGTGACGCGAGGCGGGCTTTCAGTTCCTCGGTTGAAACTTGAGAAGCCTGAAGATCGGCTTGCAGCTGGGCATTCCTGTTTTCGTCAGAGCCCACATTCCAACGATCCCCTATGCGAAGCAGTCTTACTTAATGATGATGATAGCAGGGGTGCTATTGATGGGAGCGATGGGAGTAAGAAAGGAAGCCTCATGCGATCCGGCCTCTAATCGCAGAGCGATGGCTTGGTTTGATATTCCGGACGCGAACTGACACTCATTAGTCTCTTGGGGCACACCCAGGTCGTTTGGAGATCGAATTACAGTCTCATCCTGCAAGATGTTTTCCCACTCATTACTAGTGTCGCTTTCATCTGTACGTGGAGTAGTTGGTTAGTCGGTCAGTAAGAAGTGTACTGAGATATTCCTCACCCTCCACAAAACAGAGGACGGCTTTTGCCTGCTGGACAGCAAGTGCAATCCCGCTCTGGAGATCACCTTTGTGGAACATCTTGTGACTGGCGTCTTGGGTGAATTACTATGACCCTGCCCAGGGGTCTTTGGGGGTTTGGATTGAAAGAATGACAAGCCTAGGTGGATAGTGGCAGATGCGGTGGTTTGGAGAGAAGGTATTAATTAATACGGAGTACAGAGCACACATGCGTCCTCCGGGCGGGGAAATAAATTCTTCCGAAAGTCACTCCATCTCCAAATACATACTAAATACTCCTTCTGCCACCACCCGACTCGCAAAACTCCACGCTTCACTTCGAGACTCGCCATCACCAAGCTCGCCCTGAAAGGCAAGCAATGGCCCTTCCCGAGCTGAAGCTCCTCCGGTCCATGCCCTCCCCTTGGCGTCAATCCCTCCGCAGGCGACTACATCTCCGCTATAACTCGAGTAAACCGCGCCCTCAGAATGCAGAGGAGCCGGACTTTGTCTCTATCGTCGATGCACCTCCGAAGCTCATCTCAACCCGGAAGAAGAACTCTAAGCTGGGAATTGCCGTTCTAGCTGTTATCCCATTAACCGCCTTTGTTCTCGGCAGCTGGCAAGTCCAACGCCTGGACTGGAAAACCAGACTGATAGCAAAGTTTGAGGATCGGCTTGTCCGCCCACCACTCCCTCTCCCCCCACGGATAGACCCCGAGGCCATTAACGAGTTCGACTATAGAAGAGTATACGCTACAGGAAAACTGCTGCACGAGAAGGAAATGCTCATCGGGCCCAGGACCCAAGACGGAAACGACGGATATCTGGTCATTACACCCCTCCAGCGAGATGGCGCCAGCACTATCCTGATCAACCGTGGTTGGATCAGTAAGGACAAGAAATACCAACAGGATCGAGATCCTTCGTCGCTTCCGCGTGGCGAGGTTACAGTCCACGGCCTCCTTCGCGAGCCTTGGAAGAAGAACTATTTCACCCCGGACAATAAGCCCCAAGATGGCAAATTCTACTTCCCGGATGTCTATGAAATGGCTCGTATCTCAGGCGCGGAGCCCGTTTGGATCGAAGAAACCATGAAGCCAAATCTGCTCGTCAGCTATGACCGAGAGGTGAAGGGCATACCTATTGGGCGAGCCCCAGAAGTCAATCTCAGGAACAACCATCTGCAATATATTGTTACCTGGTAAGTCCTGGCATCAGTCAAAGAAAAGTGCCATCCTTTCTTCAATTCTAAGCTATACATTGTCTCATCAGTCATTAGGTATTCGCTATCCGCCGCCACCACCCTCATGATGTGGATGGTCCTCCGGAGAAAGCCAACAGATATCACCAGAAGAGTCCGTCACAGTACTAACTGGTGATTTGGAATCACTCATCGTCAAGGAGATCCAACTCTTCCAAAGCATCCTTTGGCAAAATCTCCTTCGCAGCCTTCGCAAGCTCGTCTTTACCCTTGAGAACCCTCTGCCGCCGCATTAGCATCAGCACATCAGTTGCGTCCACACGCTTCGTCCGGCGAGCATGGTCTGAATATGCTTCCAAGTCCTCCCCAACCTGCTCAAAAAACCACTCCGTAGCCTGCTCAAGCGCCTTCATGTGGTCGCGCCCAAGTTTTGGTTTGCGATTGCCGAGTCTCGCTTGTGCTTGAATAGCAACGCGCTTGATTAAAGTTGAAGGCAGGGAGGGTACCATTGTACCATGCCGGGTCGCCTTGAGTCTCTTTCGGCGAGGAGCAGACGTCCTCAGGGGTGCAGCCTGTGCTGTAGCTTGATTGTCCGGTACATGCAAGTCAGCATCAGGCGCATCGTCTTCCACCGTGTTTTCTTGAACCTCGACTGTTGGTTCATTCAATGAGATGCGGGCTTGGGCATCGGCATTCGCTTGTTGCGCCACTGCTTCCTGAGATGGGAGCTCCAATTGAAAGCTCTCATCGAGAGTGGGGAAGTTTATAGTACTCTCGTCCAGAGGGGGGAGAGTGGGTGATCGTACAAGATTTCGGAGACCCTCTGTTTCTTCTCCATAATCAAAAGGCATCTCCTCTTGGTCATCTATGCCAACACCAACGTAGTCATTCACCGAGATAATTCCTTTAGCTTTGTCCTGCTGTTGATCAGATTCCCGTCGTATTTCCAATTCCGACACAAAATCGTCCATCCTAATACTGCCAAAACTATATCGTGATAGTCGTCCAGTCGGCTCTTCACTGATTGCCCGCCGCCCGTATTCGCTGAGGATGGTAGGATCGTCTTCTGCATCATCAGGATCACCACCCGGTTCGGATGCTGGGAATGTTAATCGAGATACACGTCGTCCATCATCCTCAATAGACCTTCGCAGACCCCTTGCAAAGTCGATCGACCTGAAGGTAATCGTAGGATCGCAGTTTTCATTTCCATCACCTCGCCACCTCCTCTTCATCTCACCATCGTCATCATCCGGTAAAATCGACGGGGTTGGCGCAACAGGGAGTTCACTATCCTCGTCCTCGTCATCACCAACGTCTGGTGGCTGCAGGTCGTCCTCTTCCTCCAGGCTATCCTCAATGTCCAGACCTAAGCGCGGTCTCTTCAGCCTTATGCCATCATCATCATCCACACCTCTTGCCCTCCGCAACCCCGTATTTGCCGTCGACGGCGTCGCAACCACCTTTTTGCTCGTCGGCGCCGTCAGTTTCGCGAATCGCCGTAGAATCCCCCGCGCGGAGTCCGGCCGCACCACGCTGCTGCTGCTCACAATAGAAGCTTCAGTATTATTCTTATCATTGTTGTTGATTTTGCTGTTGTTGTTTGTGATGTCGTAAAGGGCGCCGCGATGACGAATGCTGCGGAGGGCAGAGCGTGTCTTCATCCCGCTGCGCACCTGTAGCGCTCGGATTGCGTGTGGTGTTGACGGTGCATATCTCGTCGTTGTGGTAGGCGGTCTCGACTTTGTTGTTGACTTTGCTGGAGTGGTGGAATTGCTGAGCTCGGTGGGGGGCGGCTTGCGCGTGGACATGATGGTGTGGGTGTTTTCGGATGCGAGAGCGAATTCTGATAGCAGTGAACGTCGGAATATAATGCTGTACTCTAATGGGAGTGCCTTGACTTCCCTGTGAGAATGAACACAAGTTGGTATCAAAATTGAACTGCGCGGTTGTAACTTGTAGAGCGGAGCCTCTTGTCAAGTCGCGGTGGTGATTGAACCCTCGCCAAATCAGACGCGTCAACATTCACGACCGCACGTGACGATACAAGATGAGTAAACTATACGGAGAAGCATAGATATTGAAGCGTCATGGCTCCCAAAGTTGGGCTCCCTGCTCCACCGTTCAATCACCGAGAAGCACTAATCGCCATGCCATTTACGAAATGGCATGTATTAAATAACCCGATCGATCGGCTCCAAGCCTATGGCAGACTACGTCCCCAGGTAGTTCAGGAACCAACTCCCCAAGCCTAACTGATTGATTGCGAAACTCGAAAGGTAAACCTTCTCCCGAGAG